>Ga0180009_10004026_pt1 | contig 16382 bp, 7 predicted proteins | sample OS_PC_MetaG_FD_123537 | JGI IMG/M metagenome (GOLD analysis project Ga0180009, IMG submission 123537) | Groundwater microbial communities from the Aspo Hard Rock Laboratory (HRL) deep subsurface site, Sweden - OS_PC_MetaG | ecosystem: Environmental > Aquatic > Deep subsurface > Groundwater...
CGACCTGACCAACGTGCTCGACACCCGGGTGGCGGTGATCACGGCGCTGGGTCTGGACCACCTCAAGACCCTGGGCCCCGATCTGCGCTCCATCGCCTGGCACAAGGCCGGCATCATCCGGCGGGGCTGCCGGGCTGTGGTGCTCGACGGCCCGGCGGTGCTCGCAGCCCGGGAGCAGTCGCTGGCGGTGGGCGCCAGGCTTCGGGTGCTGGATCGAGCCGACTTCTCCGGCCGCTGCGACGAGCAGGGGCGAACCTTGCTCGACTACCGAGGCCGGCAGCTGCGTCTCGAGAACCTGCCGCTGGGGATGATGGGCCCGTTCCAGGCCGAGAACGCGGCCCTGGCCCTGGCCGCGCTCGAGGAGCTGGAGCTGGATCCAGCGCTGGATCCGGAGGCGGTGCGCATCGGCCTCGGCCGGGCCAGGCTCCCCGGTCGCCTGGAGCTGATCGAGCAGCCTGGCTGCCTGGTGGTGCTGGACGGCGCCCACAACCCGGACAAGCTGACGGCGATGCTCGGCGGGCTGCAGATCCTGAGACCGCGACGGCGCCGGCTGCACCTGGTGTACGGAGCGCTGGGGTCGCGCTCGCCCGACGACGAGCTGCGACGGCTGGCCATGATGTCCGACAGCATGGTGATCACCGAGCCATCCGTGTACCAGAAGACACCGCGCCCGGCCGCAGAGCTGCTCCAGGCGGTCCACGACGTGGGGCCGGCCGACATCACCGTGGAGCTCCACGCCCCCACAGCGGTTGCGCATGCGCTGCAGCGCGCCGACGACGACGACCTGGTGCTGGTCACCGGCTCGCTCTACCTGTGCGGCGAGGCGCGCGAGCTGTTCTTCCCCGCGCGTCGGGTGGTCGAGCAACGCGTCAGCTGGTGGTGATCAGTCGCAGATGTCCTCGCAGCAGACTCGCCCGGCCTCGCAGGACAGCGAGGTGTTGGTGGCCGGGCCCCAGCAGCCGGTGCAGGCGCTGCCAAAGACGCAGTTGACACCGGCGCTGGCCGAGCAGGTGGAGGACGGCGCCGCCACGCAGCACCAGCCCTGGTTGGCGCAGTCCTGGTGCGGGTCGGGCTCCACCGGCTCGGTGTTCACCGGACAGACCTCCCAGCGGACCTGGGTGCAGGTCCCTCCGACCGCGAGGCACTTGGGGAAGTAGCCGTCGCCGGTGGGCAGGTCGGCGACTGGCCCGTCCACCGGGCCATCTGCGGGCTTTGCATCGACCGGCACTCCGTCAGGAAGCCCCGCATCGATGGCGCCGTCAAACACACCGTGATCGACGCCGGCCTCGTGGTGCACCGGACCATCGCTCCTGCCGTCGTCACCACAGCCCGGGGCGAACAGGACGGCCAGCGCGGCCATCAATCTCGCAACTCTCATCTCTCCTCCTCGCGGTCAGCTGTCTGAATTGCGTTCCTCGCGCCCCTGCGGGGTGCTCCGGGATGAGGCAGCGCAATTGCCATCGGCCGCTGACCCGCCGTCCGGCACGGAGTTGCAGACCGAGCTGGGCAGGCAGAAGGCCATCGTGGTGGCCTCGACCGGCACGCACTGCTCGCCCACCGTTGCGCAGCTCCCGGTCTTGGTGCAATCCGCACCGGCGCAGGCGTTGAGCACCACACCATTGATGCACTTCACTCCCTGCAGACAGACGCTCGAGGCGCACTCGGCCGCCCCCTCGGCGGTGGGGGTGCAGATGGCGCCCGCGGGCTTGTCGGTGCTGCCAGCATCGGAGCCGCTCGTACCGCCGCAGCCCGCCACGAGACACATCACACTCACGAGCGCTCTCATCCAGCGACCTCCTCGGCGGGGCCTGGCGCGATCCAGGCCCGGTCCCGGCGGACCATCTCCCCATCGTAGCGCAAAAAGCCCCGGTAGTAGCGCTGCCACCACTCGCGCATGCCCGGCACCTGCGGTGCCGTCAACGCCAGCTGATAGGTCCTGTCCCCCACCTGCTCGTCGCGCACCCAATCCCGGACCTGGATCGACGAGCCCGCTCCAGGCCGGGGGCCCTGCCAGATGCCGTAGGTCGCCTCACCGAGGGTCCAGGATCCGAGGTTGGCGTAGACCCGCTGCGCCAGCCGGAGCGGATCCGGAGCTCTGCGCTCCTCTGTCCTCCACGACACCAGGGGCTCGCCGGAGACGCGCTCGCTGATCGGCAGCGCGATCCGCTCCAGCACCCCCGCCTGGTGGCAGTGGCCCGCGATCAGGACGCCGTGTCGGCCGCGAGCCAGCGCGGCCAGCGCCGGGATCAGCATCGCGCTGCTGTCACCCCATTGAGATCGGGCCCAGAAATCGTGGTGCGCCGCCCAGTCTCTGAGCCGACGGTCGTCGCCCAGGGCGGCGCGCAGCCGCGCCAGGTGATAGTCGGCCATCGTCAGACGATAGAACAGCCAGTGGGCGAAGCGGTTCGTCAGGTTGTCATGGTCTCCGAACGGCAGGCGGATCAGCTGGCCGGTCAACTGCTCGACCAGCGCATGTGCGCGCAGGGAGAGCTGCCCTCTGCCATCGAGCGGCCCCCGGAAGTGCACGTCGAGCTCGTGGCCGTGGACCACCAGCGCATGGTCCCCCAGGTGAACCGCCCGGCAGAGCCGCACCGATGACAGCAGCCTTCGGGCGAAGGACACGCTGTCGTGGTTGCCGACTATCAGGTAGACAGGTTTGGTCTGCGCCAGCGCCTCCAGCTGATCGAGCACCGACCGATGGGCTCGCATGATGCGGGTGGCCGTCCCGGCCTGGGGTGCATCCAGCACATCCCCCGCGAGGATGACGGCGTCCACCCGGGGCGCACATGCCGCGAGCATGGCACACAGGGCCCGGTCCTTGCCCTCGAACAGGTCGGTCCGACCTCCGTCTCCCAGGTGCAGGTCCGACAGCAACAGGTAGCGCTGTTCGGACGAGAGCTGCACCTCGCCCAGCTCGGCGACCGGATCGACGGGGAAGAAGGTCTTCCAGCGCGGAAACACCATGGCCGGCAGCGCCCGGGGCTCAGACCGACACTCCCGAGTCGCGGGAGGTCTTCCTGCCCTCCATGACGTGCTCCGCCACGGTGTCGAACACGTCGGTCATCAGGATCACTCCCACCGGACGACGGTCCGCCAGCACGGGCAACAGGTCGACCTCGTGCTGCAGCATGGTCCCGACCACCACCGACAGGTCGTCGTCGGGCCGGACCGAGCAGCGTATGGCCGCCATCACCGACTCCACCGGCTCGGTCGCCGCGGTCTGGGCCACGGGCCCGAAGAGCGAGACCCAGCGGAAGGAGTACGGGAAAGAGAAGTCCGTGATGCCTGCGCCCATGGCCTCGATCTTCTCCCGCATGCGCTCGAGCTCCTTGATCTGAGGGACCAGCCCGCGGAGCAGGCTCCGCCGGGCCACGACGCCGACCAGCTGCTCCGTCTCGTCGTGGACCAGGACGTAGCGCGGCCTGATGATGTGGCCATCGTGCAGCTTGACCGAGGAGGTGGCGAGGGCCGCGACCGCATCGCGGATCGTGATCCACTTGTGGATGAAGGGGTAGGCGTTGATCGGCAGCATCACGTCTGCAGCCGTCTTCTCATGGGCCCGGGTGGCCATCAGCGGCGCGTCGGTCTCGATCTCGGCGTCGACCAGCGCCTCGGCAGCCCCGGGGATCCGGCGCACGAACTCGACCACCTCCCTGCTGTGCCGGTCGTAGTACGGACCCGACAGTCGAAGCTGCCCGTGACGGACGCTCGCCAGCACTCCATTGTCCGGGTAGCCGGAGTGAAAGGTCAGCTCGGCCCGGATGCGGGTGGCGAGGGCGAAGTCCTTGCGTTCCTTGACCATCTCGCTGGTCCGGCGGAACTCCTTGCGGCCCACCATGTCGACCACCAGCTCGCAGGCGGTCTCGATGCTCACGTGCTGCAGGTTGAGCACCATGTCGTACAGGTTGGGATCCGCCCACTCGACCCCGTACAGCAGTCGAACCCACTTGGCGCGCTTCTCGTCGATCTCCTCGATGTGGCGCGCGGCCTGCTCACGGTTCAGCCTCAGCTCCGCCATCGCCGAACGGACGCGAAACTCGACCGGGGCGATCAGCCGCAGCTTGATCACGCGCGACAGGTCCTTGAGCAGGAACATCCCGCCGTGGCCGTGATAGATGGTGTTGCCCTCCTCGACCATCTCGGCCAGCGTGGCCTGGATCGCGTGGAGGTAGCGCTGCTTGTGGCGCGTCAGGCGGTCCCAGAGCCCCGGGGGCGTGGAGAGCCCCTGGGTCAGGTCGTCCTCGGAGACGCCATACTTCTTCGCCGCCTCGACAATCACCTCCCGGCTGATCACCCTGGCGCCGAGCCGCTCCCCCAGCTGCTGGGCCAGAAGTGCTCCACCGCTGAGAGAGCCCCGTGAGATCGTGATGATTGCCATCGGTCACCCTCCTGAGCGACACGGTCGTTCGATCCGCCCGCCCCGACTGGACTGCACATGCACCGGCGGCGATATTATCTTGGATTCGAAAAGTCGATAAGGAAGAATGGGGGAAGGGCCCGGATCAGGGGGTCACACGGATATCGTCAATGAACCAGCCCACGTGGTCGTTGGCGTAGCTGTCGACCGAGTCGAAGCTGAAGCGGACCACGATGCTCTTGCCGGCGAGCTCCGCCAGGCTCAGGTCGCCGGAGCTGCCCCAGACCTTGGCCGAGGCGTCGGAGGAGTCTCTGGACCACAGCTTGTTCCAGGTGGCTCCCCCGTCTCCGCTGACCTCGACCACCGTCTTGTCATAGGCGCCGGAGCTGGTCGACTCCACCTCGCGCCAGTACTCGAAGCTCAGCTTCGAGCTGGCGCTCACCCCCGTGATGCCGGGCGAGGTCAACGTCCCCTTCACGGTCCCGCTCGACTTGAAGCTGCACGTGGAGTCCTGGCCGAAGTACCAGGAGCTGACCGCCGAGGCGTACGACGGGGAGGCGCAGCTCCCGTTCTGGGCCCGGTGCCACAGGCCCGTGGCTGTCCAGCTGCCGCCTCCACCTTCCATGTCGTCGAAGAACAGGTCGGTCTGCCCGCCGCCGTTCTGCACGGTGGTGTTGCAGGTCGACTCGGCGCTGTTGCCGGAGCCGTCGTGGGCCACTGCCTTGAGCACCACGGGGCCGTCGGCGGTGGCGGTGGTGCCCCAGCTTGCACCGAACGGCTCGCTGGTGTCGCTGCCCAGCAGGGTGGTCCCGGCGAAGAACTCCACCCGGGCGGCCCCGCTGGCCGTCGCCTCGAGCTGGACCGTCCCGGTCGCGGTGGAGCCGCAGACCGCCGAGGTCAGCTGCACCGTGAGCGGGTTCGTCGTGTCCCAGCCCTCCTTGACGGTGAACGGCACGGAGTTGGGGTCATAGACGTTGTCCTGCTCGCCGTCCACGTTCCGGTTGGGGTCGTGGACGCCCCAGTAGCTCGAGACCTGCGTCATGGTCAGCACCTTGAGCCAGGTGTTCTGCTTGCCGTCGAACAGGGCGGCGATGAACTGGCCCATCGACTTGCCGCCGTCCCGGATCCAGACCTCGATGCCGTTGGTCACCAGATCCAGGTCCTTGGTGCCGCCCGACTTGAGGTCGAAGTAGTCCACGCCGTAGTAGTTGAAGGAGACGCAGGAGTTGAAGAACAAGATCTGGTAGCCGCCGGAGAAATCGGACGTGCTGTACTTGCCGGGGTCGAGGGGGCCGGAACCGATGTAGGAGTGGCCGTCGTACAGCACGACATCGCCGTTCTTGAACGCCTCCTTGAAGTAGTTCTTGACCGTATAGCCCGAGTCAGTGCCGAACAGCAGGCGGACACGCAGTGTCACCTGCTTGGTGGTGTGACCGGCCTTCACGGTCAGCGGCACCTCGAGGCGGATCCACTTGCGATAGACATGGTCGTGGATCGCGCGGCGGAAAGCATCGCGGTCGCCCGTGCCGATCCCCGATGGGTACCCGTAGCGGCTCACGGTCCACTTGTAGAGGTCGTCGAATGTCCCGCTGTACGTCGTCCCGTTGTACGGGATCTTGAGCGGGTCGACGCTCGAGCCGCTTGACACCTTGAGCGAGGACCACTGGTCGGCCAGCACCTTGATCGTCTTGAAGAACTCGGCGAAACCCATGTCGTTGGCGAAGCGCTCCGACTCCGGGTCGCCGTCGTGGGAGGCCACGCCGACGATCTGATAGACCACGACGTTCTTCTTCGCCGGGTCGCCGAGGCCGTAGAGTCGATCGTACTCCGGATAGGTGGTCTTCGGACCGGCCACGCTGTCGAGCCGGGCCGTCACCGGCAGGAAACGCCGGGCGTGCTCCTGCTCGCCGATCTGCGCCATGGTCAGACCCTGGCGCTCGCTCTGGATCGCCTGCGTCTCCTGCTGGATCAGCTGCTTGCAGGAGGACTCGTTGGGGGCAAAGACGTACCAGAAGGAGCTCGAGAACTCCTGGTCGTGCTCGTAGTTCTCCACGCAGTCCTTGATGATGTCGCTGACGAAGCTCTGGTAGCTCCCCAGCAGCAGAGCGAAGGAGAAGCTGGTCTTCTGCGCCAGGGACTTGTCCACCAGCGCCCGCGCCTGGTAAGAGTAGCTCACGCGCTTGACCCGCTTTACCAGGGTCACTCCCGTGCCGGTGTCGACGTAGCCGCTGGCCTTGGCATAGTCCAGCAGCTTCTGCAGCGAGGCGGGCCCGACGTAGGACACGGCGTCCAGATCCGCGATGGTGGCGAAGGGCCGGCCGTTGATGATGTTCTTGGCCGCGGTGCTGGTGAGCGCCACGTCCACGTCGAGGGTCTGCACGGTCACGTTCGTGTCGTTGACCAGCTTGAGCACGCCCATGGCGTTGGGGCCGCCCTCGGACAGATCGCTGCCGGTGTCGCCGCCGCCGCTGCCGTCCTTTTTGACCACGTCGATCGGGTCGCTGGTGAAGCTGGACGGGTCGACGTTGTTCTTCAGCTCCCGGTCATCCACGCTGATCTTTGCTATGCGCAGCGGCCCGAAGGCGGTGCGGATCTGACGCTCGACGGCCGACTCGACGGCGTAGCTCGAGGCGTTCTGGTCGACGTAGACATAGCCCTCGATGGTGAGGGTGCGCTCCACGGCCGAGGCCGAGGTGAGGTCGTCGTTGGTGACGGCGGCGAGCTGGTCGGGGCCGCAGGCCCACAGGCCCGCCAGAGACGCGAGCGCCAAGAATCTGAGGTATGACATGGTGTTCCTCCCGATGCAGGGGTGTGCTCAGCTCCTACATACGGACCCGGGAGCGAATCCGTCCCGATTATTTGGGCTCTTCGCCAACCGCCTGCACGGATGGGCCATGGCGTCGCGCGGGCAGGGAGGGCCGGACAGGATCCGGCGGGTCGGCTACTGCGTCACACGCACATCATCGATCAGCCAGCCGACGTGGTCGTTGGAGTAGCTGTCCACCGAGTCGAAGCTGAAGCGGATCTGGATGTTCTTGCCGGCGAGCTCGCTCAGGCTGAGGTCGACGCTGCTCCACGCCTTGGCCGAGGCGTCGCCGCTGTCCTTGGACCACAGGCTCTTCCAGGTGCCGCCGCCGTCGCCGCTGACCTGCACCACCGTCTTGTCGTAGGTGCCCGAGCTGGTTGACTCGACCTCGCGCCAGTACTTGAAAGCGAGCCTGGAGGTCGACGTCACGGCGTTGACGGTCGGCGAGGTCAAGGTGCCCTTCGCCGTTGCGCCGGAATCGTAGTTGCAGGTCGACTCCTGGCCGAAGTACCAGGCGCTGACCGCGGACGCATACGCCGGCGTGGCGCAGCTGCCGCTCTGGGCCCGGTGCCACAGCCCCGTGGCGGTCCAGCCGCTGGCGGCGCCCTCCATGTCGTCGAAGAACAGATCGGTCTGCCCGCCGCCGTTGTGCACGGTGGTGTGGCAGGTGATCTCGGCCGACTGCCCGGAGGCATCCATCGCGACCGCCTTCAGCGTGACAGACCCGTCGGCCACGGCGCTGCTGTCCCAGCTCAACGAGAACGGCTCGGTGGTGTCGCCGCCCACCTGCGTCGTGTCGACGAAGAAGGAGACCCGCGTCGCGCCCGGCGCGACCGCGCTCAGCTCCACGGCGCCGCTCACCGTCGATCCGCACGCCGCGGAGGTGAGCTGCACGGTGAGCGGGTTCGGGTTGTCCCAGCCCTCCTTGACGGAGATCGGCGCGCTGCTGGGGTCGTAGACGTTGTCCTGCTCGCCGTCCACGGCGCGGTTGGGGTCGTGGACCGAGTAGAAGGGCGTGACCTGGGTCTTCTTCAGCACCTGCATCCAGCTGTTCTGCTTGCCGTCGAACAGGGCGATGAGGAACTGGCCCATCGACTTGCCCCCGTCGAGGATCCAGACCTCGATGCCGTTGTTCACGAGGTCGACGTTCGCGCTTCCTCCCTGTTTGAGGTCGAAGTAGTCCACGCCGTAGTAGTTGAAGGAGACGCAGGAGTTGAAGAACAGGATCTGGTAGCCGGCGCCGAAATCCGAGGCGCTGTAGTTGTTCGGATCCAGCGGCCCCGAGCCGATGTAGGAGTGGCCATTGTACAGCACCACGTCGCCGTTGGTGAACGCCTCCTTGAAGTAGCTGCGCACCGACCAGCCCGACTCGGTGCCGAACAGCATCCTGAACTGCAGCGTCATCTGCTTGGTGGTGTGTCCAGCCTGGACCGTCAGCGGCACGTCGAGGCGGATCCACTTGCTCACCACCTGGTCGTGGATCGCGCGGCGGAACTTCTGGCTGTCGACACCCGCGGGGAAGCTGGTGAGGCTCACGCCCCACTTGTACAGATCGGAGAAGCTCGCGGCGTAGGTCTTGCCGTCGTAGGGGATCTGGAGCGGATCGACGCTCGAGTCGCTGGAGACGTGCAGCTTGGGCCACCTGTCGCTCAGGACCTTGACCTCCTTGAGAAACTCCTTGAACCCCATGTCGTTCTCGAAGCGCTGGGAGTCGGGGTCACCCGCGTGCGAGGCCACGCCCATGATCTGGTACACCACCACCGTCGTCTTGGCCGGATCACCGAGACCGTAGAGCCGGTCATACTCCGGGTAGGTGGTCTTGGGTCCCTCCACCGCCTCGAGCTGGACGTTCAGCGGCAGAAAACGACGGCCATGCTCCGTCGCCCCGATCTGCCCCTCGGACAGGTCTTGCCGCTCCGTCTGGATCTGCTGCACCTCGTCCTCGATGCGTTGCTTGCAGGCGTACTGGGCGGGAGCCCAGACATACCAAAACGAGCTGGCGAACTCCTGATCGTGCTCGTAGTTCTCCACGCAGTCCTTGATGATGTCACTGACGAAGCTCTGGTAGTTCCCCATCAGCAGCGCCAGGGAGAAGCTGGTCTTGCTCGCCTTGGACTTGTGCACCAGCGCCCGGGCACGGTAGGTGTAGCTGACCTGCTTGACCTTCTTCTCGACCTGCAGCGTCCCGTCGGCGTCCTTCTTGACCAGGTCCAGCTCCTTGGCCTGGAAGTTGGACGGGTCGACGTTGCTCTTCAGCTCGCGGTCGTCCACGCTGATCTTCGCGATGCGGAGCGGACCGAAAGCGGTGCGCACCTGCCGCTCCACCGCGTACTTGATGGTGGAGCTCGACGCGTTCACGTCGACATAGACGTGGCTCTGGATCGTGAGCTGCCGCTCGACGGCATCCGGCGCCGTGAGCTCGTCGCCGCCCATCACCGTCGGGTCATCCTCACCGCAGCCCAGCAGGAGGGTCGGGATCGCCAGTATCCAGAGCTTTCGACGTAAGTAATCCATGTTGTCTCCCTGATGAGAGGTGCTCAATAGACCTACACTCACATTCGAACCCGGGCCCCTCGCCATTCCTGTCGTCGAGTCAAAATCTGTTTTCGCTTGATTATGTCGACCTGGTGGGCAGAACGTCCGAGTGACGTAGCCCTGTGACGCGAGGTGCCATCGCGCGCGCCGTCGTGCATCTTGTGGACCAAGCCCGATTCTCCGTAATTAGTTGCTTTTGTTGACTCCCACCTCTGGCCGTCAGATCGGCCGCGACAGAGCTCTCCGATAATCGGAGATCCCTGACCACTGGAGTTGCCACCGCCGACAACGCCACTCTGACCTAGCCACCACGCCACCCTGTCCCACCAAAAGGCAGCTGGTATCTCCATCCTCTTCTTATCTCGACGTGTTGTGTCCCATGACGGCGGTGGTACGGGCCCTGCTGTGGCTGACGTCAGGGAGGCAAGCATGCAGATCGAGGTCGTCATCCACTGCGATGGTCGAAGCAGCGCTCACCCAGTCGAGCTGAGCGAGTCGCATCCGGTCATGATCGGAAACGGTACGCGGGCGGCGATCCAGTTGCCCGGGGTTGTCGGCACCCTGACTCTTCACCTGAACCGGGGCGGGATCGTGGCCCGGGCCAGCCGCGGGCTGTTCGCCTCTGTCAACGGCCAGCCGCTGATTGGCGCGACGGCGCTGGAGGAGCTGGACGTGGTCGGGCTCGGCCGATACAAGCTGCAGCTTCAAGCGAGGCCCGAGGATCTCTGCGAGGAGGCGACCGTCCCGAGGGCTCGGTTTGTATGCTCGCCAAGTCCGTTCCGGCCGACCTTCGACGAGGTACCGACCCGCGTCGTGGCGGCGTCGGCGTTGACCGAGGCCGCGACAGAGGAACGCACGAACGATGACCACCAGGGCGAGGAGGACGGCCCTGCGGACGTCGTCGACGTCGAGGACGACGGGGACGAGGACGAGGTGTTCGAGGAGCCGTTCTCGCTGCTGGAGAACGTCGTGCGAGAGCGGTTTCGTGCGCCTTGTGTCGAGGTGGAGTCCTTTCGCGCGATCGAGGTGATCCACTACCGCGACGGGGAGATCCTCGACCTGCTGCGAGCCGACCCTGGCCAGAGCCTGCGCGTCGGCTCCGACCAGTTCCGGCTGCTCACGCTGCGCGGCGGCGGCAAGGCGACGCTCCACTTCCGCACCGGCTTCGGCGGGACGGTCGTGACGGGCGGCAAGGCGCGTCGTCTCAAGCGCCTGTGCTCCGATCGCTTCCGCTGCTCCGACCTGGATCCACAGCACTTCGCCGTCTCGCTCACCGCCGGGGACTTCGCCCAGATCTTGCGTGGCAACGACGGCTATCTGGTGCGCTTCGTCCGACCTCCCACCCAGCCTGCGGCCCGATGGCTGCCCAGGGTCAGCTGGGGGCAGCTGCAGATGGTCGCGGCCAGCGCGGCGGCGCACCTCCTGGTGCTGGTGCTGCTTGGCTTCACGAGCCAGGAGGCCAACCTCTCGGTCGCCGGAGAGCTGGAGACCTTTGCCAGGGCCGGGAGCTACGAGTTGCCCCGGCTCGAGTCCAAGCCGGCGCAGCCCAAACTGGTCGAGCCGCCGCCACAGGCACCGCAAGCGCCGTCGACCGTCGAAAAGAGCCGAAGGAGGCCTCACAAGGCGAAAGCCCACCCGGCAGCCGGCGGACGGAGCAGCGCCGCCTCGCAGCAGCGTCAGGTGCGCCAGGTGTACAAGGCCCTGGAGAACCTCCGTCCCTCGTCGGGCACACCGGGCCGCAGCGATCTCGGAGCCCTGACGAGCAACATCGTCGCCACGCGGTCCCCCTCCGCCGGGTACAAGATCTCCGGCGTGATGGGCAAGCTCGGCGGCGGTCGGATCCAGCTGGGCGGAGGAGGACGACCCGGATCGGACACGCGCACCATCGGCCAGCTGCTGACCGGCCGGAGCGGAGGAACGGGGACGCTCGTGGTCGCTCGCGACACCGGCTACCGCGGGCCGCTGGGGATGGTGAAGCGGCAGCCCAAACGGATCATCACCGTGGACGGCGGTGATTTGGACAAGGCCAAGATCCAGCGGGTGGTCAACCAGCACATGCACGAGATCCAGCGCTGCTACGAGGTCCAGCTGCTGGGCAACCCCGGCCTGCAGGGCAGGATGGTGGTGGACTGGACCATCTCGCCCAACGGCAGCGTGACCTTGGCCCGGCTGGTCACCTCCTCGATACCATCGCCCGCCCTGGCCGGATGCGTGCTCGCGCGCATTCGCACCTGGCGCTTCCCCAGCCCGACGGGTGGATCGGTCAAGGTGCGCTATCCCTTTGTGTTCCGCGCGCGGGGATTCTAACCTCACGGCATGACCCCGGCAGACTCCCAGCTCCAGCCAGAGACCCTGGTGGGCCAGTACCGCGTGGTCCGGCTGCTCGACCGCGGAGGCCGGGGCGAGGTGTACCTGGCCCGGGACACCCGGCTCGGGCGCGCCGTGGCATTGAAGGTCGCCGCCGCGGCAGACCAGCAGCGGCTGGAGCAGTTTCTCGGCGAGGCCAGGACCACTGCCCGCCTCAACCACCCCAACATCATAACGATCTACGGCGCGGGCGAGCACGACGGGCGGCCCTACCTCGCGCTCGAGCTGGTGCAGGGGACATCGCTGCGGGACCGGATGGAGCAGGGGGTGGAGACGGGGGAGGCGCTGCACATCCTTGTGTCGGTCTGCCGGGGCCTGCAGCAGGCCCACGCGCTGGGCGTGGTGCACCGCGACCTGAAGCCCGAGAATGTGATGATCGGTCGCGACGGCCGCGTGCGCCTGGTGGACTTCGGCCTGTCGGTGCTGGCGCAGAGCGCGGCCGACGACACGCCGGCCGGGACTCCGGCCTACATGGCGCCCGAGCAGTGGCTCGGAGCCGCCTCCACCGCCGCCATCGACTGCTGGGCCCTCGGTGTGATGCTGCACGAGCTGCTCGCCGGGCGGCGACCCTACGGAGATGTTCCGCCCGACCAGCAGCGGGACCTGGTGCTGGAGCCCGGTCCGGTGCCCCTGGGACCGATCGAGCAGCCGCTGCTCGAGGTGGTCAGCGACTGCCTCGCCAAGCAGCCAGAGCAGCGCCCCGCCGCCGCGGACGTGGCGAACGCAATCGAGCTCGCGATCAAGGGGCCGACGCAGAGCGCGGCACAGCCCTACCCGGGGCTGCAGGCGTTCGGCCGGCAGGACGCCTGGCGTTTCTTCGGTCGGGAAGAGGAGACCGATGCTCTGGTGGAGCAGCTGCGCCACCACCCGACCCTGCTGCTCGTCGGACCCTCGGGCTCGGGCAAGACCTCTCTGATCCAGGCCGGACTGCTGGCGCGGCTGACCCGGCGGTGGGTGGTGCTCGAGGTGCGTCCGGGCGACCATCCGTTGCAGGATCTCGCCCGCAGCCTCGAGCCATGGGTCTCGACGGCATCGGAGCAGCCGCAGCGGACAGACCTGGCCCGGCTGCTGGGGCAGGCGCCGGCGATGCTGGGTCTGCTGCTGGAGCAGGTCGCACAGCAGCAGAGCTCGCAGGTGCTGCTGGTGGTGGACGGCCTCGAGCAGGTGCGGTCGGAGAGTCAACACACCAGCCTCGTCGAGGCCGCCCTCGGCGCCTCCACCGACGGCGCCGGGCCGGTGCGAGTCATGCTGGTGCTGCGCGATGACTGGCTGGGTCGGGTCGCGTCGCTTCCCGCCCCGGTCCGGGGCGCGCTGGCCCGGGCCAGGATCACGCTGCTGGGCTGCCCCACCCCTGCAAGCCTGCGCCACCTGCTCGAGGCGCCCCTGCGGGACACCGGGTTCCGTTTCGAGGACGAGGCGCTGGTGGAGCAGATGGTGGGCGAGATCTCCGGCCGCCCGGCCGGCCTCCCCCTGCTGCAGTTCACGGCGCGCGCCCTGTGGGACCGCAGGGATCGTGCCGCAAATCTGTTGCGCCGCTCCGACTACGAGGCGATCGGAGGGGTGGCGGGCGCGCTGGCGAAACACGCGGACACCGTCCTCGACGCGCTGCCGCCCGTCCTCCTGCCAGGGGCACGCAAGATCCTGCTGCGCCTGGTGACATCCGAGGGGGACAGCCGACCGCTGGCCGAGGAGGAGCTGCTGGATGGGATGGGTGCGCGAGCGAGCGAGACCCTCGAGCGCCTGGTGCAGGGACGTCTGGTGGTGGTGCAACGCGCGGACGCGCGAACCGGGCGCGGCGATCATGAGCCGCAGGGCGCCGACTCCGACAACGGGGAGCGATCCGCCGAGCTCGAGCTGGCCCACGAGTCGCTGGTGCGGTCGTGGGGGCGGCTGCGATCCTGGTTGCACGAGGACCGCATGCGGCTCGGGCTGACGGAGGAGCTCGAGCAGGCGGCGCGGCTGTGGCGCCGTCGCGGCTCTTTGCCGCAGGAGCTGTGGCGTGGGGACGCCCTGGCCGAGGCGCGCCGGCTGCTGGAGGGCCAGAGCCTGTCGGAGCAGGCCAGCCGGTTCCTCGAGGAGGGCACGCGACGCCACGGTGCTTCCCGCCGCCATCGCGCCGTGTTGGCCGCGTCACTGGCGGTGGCCGTCATGTTGCTGTTCGGCTGGCTGGTCTGGCCCACCCCCCCTCGCCAGCCTGACAAGCCCCCCACCCACAGCGACAGCTGGGCCAACGACAAGATCGCGGCGGCACGCCGCGCCCTGACCCGCGGCAACCGGCTCGAGGCCCGGCAGCTCGCCTCGGCAGCCCTGGCGGTGGTCGATTCGCCTCAGGCGCGGGTGGTCCTGTGGCGGCTCGGGCGACGTGAGGTGTCTTGGAAGCGGCCCCTGCCGGCAGTGGCGCGGTCCCTGACCACCGGACCGGACGGCACCGTGGCGGCGACCCTCGACGGCGGTGACATTCGGCTGCTCGACGCGCAGGGGGACCTGCTGGCGACAACCACCACCAGTGATGCGACCCTGGTCGCCCCCGTTGGGGGACAGATCGTGACCGTGGCCAGTCACCGGGAGATCAGAGCTTCGCCGTCGGGTCGCGGCGCCACGGCCGCGGCCATCGTCACGGCGATCGCGGCTGGCCCGCGGCAGCTGCTCGCCCTGGGCCACGCCGACGGAGCGGTGCGTTTGAGGCGCCTGCCTTCCCTGGCGCCGGCGCCTCTGGCCATCGCGCCCTGCCAGGCCGCCGGCCGCGGATCCAGCGCTGTCACCGCGCTGGCTTTCAGCCCCGACGGTCGCCAGCTGGCCATCGGGACCGCCGACCATCAGATCTGCATCTGTGGCCTCGACACCCCCCTGGACCCGTGCCGTCCACTGACGGGCCACCGGGCTCGCGTCACCGCGCTGGCCTTCGGTCCCCTGTCACGGACCCTGGCCTCGGGAAGCCACGACGGTGAGGTGCGCACCTGGGTCATCTCCTCCGGCCGCATCCGACACCTGCTGGACGGTCGCGGGCATCCGGTCCTGCAGCTGGTCCTCGGCTCTACCCGGCTGGCAGCCCGGACCCGGGCGGCGGTGCATCTGTGGGACAGGGCCCGCGGCGAGGAGCTGGAGCGACTGCAGCTCGAGAGCACCGTGGTCGCGCTTGGATCCGACCCCGACCAGCTGTTGCAGGCCACGGCGCATGACCTGCAACTGATCTCCTTGACCTGTGCACCGCAGATCGAGCGGGGACACCGCGACGCGGTCAATGCCGTGAGTATCGACGCCTCCTCGCAGCTCGTGGCCTCGGCAGGGGTCGACGGCACGGTGCGGATCTGGGACGGCCGCAGCGGGCAACAACAACAGGTCCTGATCGGTCACGCGGGGGCAGTGAACGCCGTGAGCTTGTCGCCGGACGGCGAGCTGGTCGCCAGCGGGGGAGATGACCTGGCGGTCCGCCTGTGGGACCGGCGGCGGGGCACCGAGCTGGCCGTGCTGACCGGCCATGTTCGACGCGTCCTGCGGTTGCGACATTCGCCCGTCGGCGGCTGGCTGGCCTCGGCCGGCGCCGACGGAACGGTGCGCATCTGGCAAGCGGGCCCTGGTCGTCGGGATCGTCCGGCCCGGGACGCCGTGATCCGCGCGCACCGCGCCCCGGTCCTCGACCTGGACATCAGCCCCGACGGCACCCGCCTCGCGACCTGCGGGGCCGACCGCATGGTCCGGCTCTGGCAGGTCACGGCCGAGAAGCAGACCCTCTTGCACGATCTGGCGGGGCACCGCTCACGCGTCACCTCCGTCGCCTTCCACCCGCACGGTGCGCACCTGGCCAGCGCCAGCAACGATGGCGCCGTGTGGTTGTGGCGGCTGAACGACCCATCCACCCCGCATGCGAGCCTGCCCGCGACGCCGGGAACGAGGGCCCGGCTCGCTTTTCTGGCTGACGGGAGGCTGGTGGTCATGGGCAGCAACGGCGCGCAGATCTGCAAGGAGAGCAACGGCTGGCGCTGCCGGTCCTTGCCGCTTGACGGCGACGAGTTCGCTGCGAACGGGGCCTGGATCGCGCTCGGCCGGCCTGACGGTGCCGTGGTGCTGGTCGACTCCCGCACGATGCGCCCGGCCTGGCGCGAGAGGCTGAGCGTGCCGGGCCTGACCGCCCCGGGAGCTGGCGCACGCCAGCGCGTCGAGCTGGCCGCCCTGGCCGCCGCCAGTCGCCGCCTGCTCTGCCTGTGGGACTACGACGACCGCCTGGAGGCGTGGGACATCGCGAGCGACCGCAAGCTGTGGGGCAGGACCGCATTCGGGTTGCAGCGCCTCGACGCCGTCGGGCCTGGCTGTGTCACG
>Ga0180009_10004027_pt1 | contig 16380 bp, 13 predicted proteins | sample OS_PC_MetaG_FD_123537 | JGI IMG/M metagenome (GOLD analysis project Ga0180009, IMG submission 123537) | Groundwater microbial communities from the Aspo Hard Rock Laboratory (HRL) deep subsurface site, Sweden - OS_PC_MetaG | ecosystem: Environmental > Aquatic > Deep subsurface > Groundwater...
AGCAATTCGCAAAAGGCACAATTCCCGGTGCCCTGCATATCGAGTGGCGCGAGGTTCTTTCGCGCATCGACGAGATACCGACAGACAAGAAAGTGATCCTGTTCTGCAATACGGGAAGCCTGTCGGCCCAGGCTGCGTTCGCGCTGAGGGTCGCAGGCCGCGAGAACGTGCTCGTTATGCAAACAGGTCTCGACGGCTGGCGTAAGGACGCTGCCCACAAACCGTAGCAACTGATCGAAGACGACCACACGACTGGAGACCAGCCATGAAGACGCTGATCATTTTGAATGACCCACCTTACGGAACAGAGCGGGTCTACAATGGGCTACGCATGGCCCATGCGCTCGCCAAGAACGATGCAGACGCTGAGGTCACCGTATTCCTGATGGCCGACGCTGTCGTTTCCGCCAAAGTCGGCCAGAAGACACCCGACGGCTACTACAATGTCGAACGCATGCTGAAGCGGGTGATCGCCGGCAAAGGCCGGCTGCTGCTGTGCGGCACCTGCCTCGATGCGCGCGGCATCGCCGAGGCCGAAGTCATGCAGGGCGCTCACCGATCCACCATGGACGAGCTCGCCGCAGAGACCATCGCGGCCGACAAGGTGCTGGTGTTTTAGAGATGGAGCGCATCTACCTCGACTACAATGCCAGCACGCCGGTCGCGCCCGAGGTCGTCGCAGCATTGCGCCAGTTTCTCGATGGAGCCTATGGCAATCCCTCGAGCGGGCATTGGGCCGGCACGCCCGCACGGGAAGCCGTGGAGCAGGCGCGTAGCCAGGTCGCGGCTCTGCTGGGGTGCTCCAGCGAAGAGGTCGTGTTCACCAGCGGCGGCAGTGAGGCCAACAACCATGCGCTGAAGGGCGTAGCCTTTGCACTGAAGGACAAAGGCAATCACATCATAACGTCGGTCATCGAGCATCCAGCAATCCTCAAGCCTTGCGAGCATCTGGCAAAGCAAGGACTAGAAATCACCTCCGTACCGGTCGATAGGTACGGTCGGGTCGATCCAGAAGACATTCGTCGCGCCATCACGCCGCGAACGATCCTCGTCAGCATCATGCACGCCAATAACGAGGTCGGCACAGTTCAGCCGATCGCGGACATCAGCCGCATCACGCGCGAGCACGGTATCCTGCTGCACACCGATGCAGCTCAATCAGTCGGCAAGATCCCGACACGGGTCGACGATCTCGGCGTCGACCTGCTGTCGATCGCCGGGCACAAGCTCTATGCACCCAAAGGTGTCGGCGCTCTGTATATCCGCCGTGGCACACAGATCGAGCCGTTGATCCACGGCGCCGGTCACGAGGGTGGCCGCCGTGCGGGAACGGAAAGTGCATTGTTGGCAACCGCACTCGGAGCGGCGGCCCAGCTTGCCGCCGATCTCCAACCAATGACGCGCATCCGGGAACTACGCGATGACTTCTGGCAGCAACTTGCTGCCGCTCTGGGGGATCGCGTCGTCCTCAACGGCCATCCAACATACCGTCTGCCCAACACACTCAACGTATCCTTTGTTGGACAAATCGGAGCTGACATCCTCGCCGCACTCGAAGGCGTTGCTGCATCGACCGGCTCGGCGTGCCACAGCGGCCAGATTGAGCTGTCCCCGGTGCTGCGGGCAATCGGAATTGCCCCCAAGGTCGGGATGGGTGCCATTCGCTTCAGCCTCGGTCGCACAACGACACAGGCTGAGATCGATGCCGTTGCAGCCAAGATCAGGGAGATGTTCGGCAGAGCCGGTAACTGACGTGAGCTTGTTCGCGGCGGCGGCGATTGCCGCCGACCTTGTCGGGAGCGACACTCCCTGTTGCTCGATACCGACGCATGAGCTTGATCGCCGCTGATTCACTGACGCCGAAGCGCTTGGCAGCAGCACGACACGACGCACCGCCCTCGACGGCGGCGACGATGCGTTTGCGAAGGTCCTGATCGAATGGCTTGGTCATGGACGCTGGCCCGCTCGTCCAGCCTCCATGTTGAATCACTGTTCGCGACCGATGGGAATCCCCCAACCGAGTCCATTAAACATGAACACGCTCTAGCGAAAATTAAAAGCCCACATTCGCGGAAAGTTCAGGGCCGATTGACAGTTGCCAAGAGTGGCCTTTGCAGACCGCAGCTGGCCACCGGATAAGAATCGCGAGCCTAAAGGGAGGTTCAGCATGCCTACCGACATGCTATTTCCTCACTGTAACTTGCCCGCAAGGTTCTGTGCGCTGACTGTATTTTCTGTGCCAGTTCCTCGATGTGCTCCATGGTCGTATCCGGAGATATGATGGAGATCCGCACGATTGTTTGGTCCTTCCATTTTGCCGAACGCAGGAAAGGACCGTGCTTCTTTTCGATCTCGGACAGCAACTCTTTTGTGATGGCCTCCCTGTCTTCGGCAGGGACGTCGGAACCGACTGTCAATGCAATCTGGTTGAGGCACACTTCATTTAGAATTTCGATCCCCGGCTCAACTGAAAGGATCTCGGCGAGACGAGCTGCGCATGCACAGTGACGGGAGACAATTTCGCGAATGCCTTGCCGGCCCAAGGCTTGGATCACAGCCCAAACCGCAAACCCGCGCGCCCTGCGGGAAAGCTCGGGGACGAAGTGGGTCGGGTTTCGCCCATCCCCCTCACTTTCGTTGAGATAGCTTGCTGTTATGTCCATCGTACGCCTGTGCGCATTGGCGTCCTTTACGATGGCAAAGCCGGAATCGTAAGGCACCTGAAGCCATTTGTGACCATCTACAGCCCACGAGTCGGCAAGTTCCACACCTGCACACAGATGCATGAGGTTGGGCACCGCATTTGCCCAAAGCCCGAACGCGCCGTCGACGTGCAGCCACGCGCTGTGCGTGGCTGCCAGTTTCGCAATCTCTACAAAGTTATCGAACGCGCCGGAGTTTATGTGGCCAGCCTGGCAGACAATGACCTTGGGCTCCTGATGCTCTTCGAGCCGGCCGGTAAGTTCATCGATGAGCATCCGCCCCTGGTCATCGCAGCCAATCATCACATAGTTGCTGCGGCCGAAGCCTAACAACCTCAATGCGGACCAAACTGAGGAATGAGCCTCTTCGCCGATAAACACCTTGATGGCGGGCGCACCATGGAGACCTTCGACTTCGAGGTTCCAACCGGACTCCGCCAGAACGTCACTGCGGGCTGCAGCGAGCGCAATGAAACTCGCCATCGTCGCGCCCGTCGTGAACCCGACAGAGCACTCATCGGGAAGCCTCAGCAGGTCAAGAAGCCACTTGGCGGCAACTTCCTCGGCGGTCGCAGCCGCAGGCGAACACTGGTAGATGGCCGCATTTTGCCCCCACGACGACGTAAGCCAATCGGCGGCCACACCAGCAGGGTGTGAACCACCCATCACCCATGCGAAGAAATCGGGTCTGATATTGCCGACCAGACCAGACTCAGCCGCGCGGACCAGATCTTCGATCACCGAGGAGGCCTCGCGGCCCTCTTCGGGTACCCCGACATCGAACAGCTCGCGTAGTTCGCTGGCGGTGGCTCGCGCATGAGGAGTATCGGCTCCGCCTGAGCAGCGGTATGACACACCCTGCCTCGCGGCATACTCGAGCGCTCTTTTTTCCGAGTCATTCATCGTTCAGTTCCTGCCGTGAATTTCCAACCATCATTCAGCGCCAGCCTTTTGCCAATGACCGGCATCAAGAGCGGACGTCATCTGGGGTGAAGCCATCCCGGCAGGAAGGAATAGGCGTCGAAGTTCTTCTTGCCATCGAACTTCACAGCGCTCTGCTCCAGCATTTTTTGCAGCCGCCCATCGTTGAAGGCATCGAAGGTCTCAGTGCATCCGCCGATGTGCTCACCAGCGACGAAAATTTGCGGGATCGTCGGCGAACCAGTCCGTTCCTTGAGTGCGGCGCGAATATCGCCGCCCAAATCGTTTTCCTGGAAGGGGACCGAATCGAGATCGATTGAGCGGTATGGCACACCCAATTCGCCGAACATCTTGCGGACCGACCAGCAGAATTCGCACCACTCCAGGGCGAACATGACAACCGGCTCGTCCTTTCCATGGATTGCCTTGTCGATATACTCGCGGGCCTCGGGCTTGACGTTGGAAGCTTCGATCGGGCCACCGGAAGGCTTCGCCGGTTCGGCGGCTACATCGAACCTGTAACGTGGTGTCGATGCGGCGATCTCCTTTTCTTCATCCGACATGTCGGCCGCCACGCCATCGAACAACGGTGTCGATAGATAGCGTTCACCGGTGTCAGGGATCATGCAGAGGATATTGGAGCCGGCCGGCGCATCTTTGGCGATCTCCATAGCTGCAGCGAACGTGGCTCCACCCGAAATCCCGCAGAATATCCCTTCCTTCCGCGCCAGCTGCCTGCTCATTTCGAGGGCATCGGCCCCTCTGACGGGAACAAGCTTGTCGATCAAACGATCCTGCAAAACGTCATTTGCAAGTTTCGGAATGAAGTCGGGCGTCCACCCTTGCATCAGGTGCGGGCGGAAGTTGGGGTGGCTTGCAGAAGGGGTATGATCTTTAGAATATTGCTGCGCGATACCGCTCGACAAAAGCTGAGAGTTGTCCGGTTCGCAGGCAATGACCTTCGTTGTCGGGCTCTTCACTTTCAAGACCCGCGCAACGCCTTTCAGCGTGCCACCCGTGCCATACCCCGAGACCCAGTAATCGAGGCCCTCGCCTTCGAAGTCGGACAGAATTTCTTCCGCCGTCGTTTTGGAGTGCATGTCCGGATTGGCTTCATTCTCGAACTGGTGGCAAAGAAACCAGCCATGCTGGTCGGCGAGCTCTCGCGCCTTTGCAAGCATTCCCGAGCCCTTTTCCGAGGCCGGTGTCAGAACCACCCTGGCACCAAGGAAGCGCATGAGCTTGCGGCGTTCGATGCTGAAGTTCTCTGCCATGGTAACAACAAGCGGATAGCCTTTTTGGGCGCACACCATTGCTAGGCCGATGCCGGTATTTCCACTCGTTGCCTCAATGACGGTCTGTCCAGGTTTCAAGGAGCCGTCACGTTCCGCAGCCTCGATGACGCCGAGAGCCAGACGGTCCTTGACTGAACCGAGAGGGTTGAACGCCTCCAGTTTCACGTAGACGTTTACGCCCTCGGGCGCCATGTTGTTGACTTTGACCACCGGAGTGTTGCCAATCGTCTGAAGAATGCTCGAATAAAGCTTGCCCATTGTTCGTTTCTCCTGATCATCTCAATTCAGTGAGTTGCTTTTTCTTTCGCGAGTTTATTTGGCCGTTCAAGGCGCGGGTTTCGCGGACAGTTGCTGAGTGCCGGGATTGGACCAGGCAATAATTTTGAAACCTAAGCTGGGATGGCTTTCGGTTTGGATTGGCGGTAGCGCAATGCGCGGTAGTCAATGATCGCAGCAACCAGGAGGGTGATCAGACCGGCTGTTTCCACGCGATCGAAGTACTGGACGAAATACGAATAGTAGACCGCTCCGGCACCGGCTGCTGCTAGTAGTGATGGGAACAGATTCTTGTGGTGAAGCACGTTGATGGCGAAGCCGACGAGCGCGACACTCGCGCCCGCCACGATCAGCCACATCCAGATTGTGCCATCAAGCGACATCGACACTCCGAGAGCTGACATAGCCCCGAAGAAAACCAGAAGGCCTTTGCAGGCCAGGAACGAGAAGATGCTTCCAACAACTGCTATCCAATGTGACATCGTAAATCTCCTTTTAGCGGTGGTGATGGATGCATCCTGCCCAGGAGGCGTGATAGTGTTGTTCCAAAAATTTCAGACAAGCGTGATTTCAGCGTGAATTTTGCACCTGAACGCACCAATCGACCGTGATTTCGGAACGTCCGGAGCGCTCAAGCTGTTTTCCTTGCAATTGCGGCCGCCCGAAGCTGCCGCTTAAACCAAGCCCCGTCCCAACCTGTTCGCAGGGGGACACGCCATTGCGAACCATGTTAAATAATCTGCGGAAAAAGACGATCCTGGAAGGCACCCGCTTTGATCCCATGGATCAGTCCGGCGGACAGCCCTTGCACTAGCGAATAATCATGATAACCGTCAGACTCTTAGGCCGTTTGGTTGTAACAGATGGTGCCGGGAACGAATTAAGCGTTCCAGGCAGCAAGCTTCAGGCGCTGCTGACGTATCTTGCCCTCAACAGCGACGGCGGTGCATCACGCGAAAAGCTTGTCGGACTTTTGTGGGGAGGCCGCTTCGACAAGCAGGCACGCCAAAGTTTGCGCCAGGCCATTTCCAAGCTCCGGCGGATTTTTGAGGCGGCGGAAAGTGAAGCGCTGACATTCGACGGAGATTTTCTTGGGCTTAACACTGAAAATGTCGCGATTGATGCTGCCCAATTCCAGAAACTCTCCGCGGAAACTTCTCCAACATCACTGGCCGAAGCCGTACGTTTGTTGCGTGGAGAAATCGCAGATGGGCTTGTAACGCGTGCCCCGGAGTTTGATGCCTGGCTCCAAACCGAGCGGCAACGCTACAATCAGTTGGCAGCCAACGCCCTTCTTCGTCTGGGCAATCTGCAACTTGAAATGGGCGAACCAGCCGGTGCGATAAAGACGGCCTCGAATTTAGCCGCCCTTGACCCGCTCAATGAGTGTGCCTGCCGTATTGCGATGCACGGACTGGCAAGTGTTGGACAGCGAAGTGCAGCTATCCAGCGCTATCAGAGTTTTTCGGAACTAACTGAGCGCGAACTCGGTACCGGGCCGGACCAGGAAACGCGAGCGTTGTTCGGGTCAATCCGTGACGAAGCCAAGGCAAAAACAAGCAGTGAGCCGCCAGCTAAAGCTCCGGCAGCAGAATCTCAAATCGCGAGTGAAACGACTTCTGTTTCGTCTCACAAACCCGTTGTGGCGATCCTGCCCTTCGATAACCTGTCAGGCGAGCCGGATCAGGACTATTTTACTGATGGCGTCTCACAGGATCTGATCACGGGACTATCCAAGCACCGCTGGCTGGATGTCATCTCCCGCAACAGTTCGTTTGCTTATCGGGGACGCTCGGCTGACATTAAATTGGTCGGCAGTGAGCTCGGTGCGGACTACGCCGTCGAAGGAAGCATCAGACGAAGCGGTTCCCGCGTTCGTGTCAGCGCACAGCTTGTTGACACATCAAACGGCAAAACGCTTTGGGCTGAGCGTTATGATCGCAACCTCGACGAAATCTTCGAGGTCCAGGATGACATCACCAATACGATCGTTGCCCGCATCGAACCCGAACTTGGTGCAGCAGAGCGCCGTAAGGTGGTTCGCAAGAAGTCAGTGAACCTGGAAGCCTGGGATTGTTACCACTTGGGCATTGCGCACTTTTTCAAGTTCACCGCATCCGACAATCTGGAAGCTCAGCGGCTCCTCAAGCAAAGCCGCGAACTTGACCCGGCCTTTGGTGAAGCCCATGCCTGGTGGGCTTACTCGACAGTCATCGGCATGGTCTACTGGGACACCGAGCCAAGCGACAAGTTGCTTGACGAAGCGCTTGCCGCCACGCAGCGCGCACTCGAAATCGACGACCAGAACGCGACATTCTATGCCCTTCAGGCACGCATCCAGCTAGCGCGTACCGAGTACCGCTCGGCGATTTCAGGAAACGAGGCCGCAATCCAAATGAACCCCTCGTTTGCCGCCGCCTACTGCGGTCTCGGCGACTCCCTTGCCTATGAAGGCAGATATGACGAAGCCATCCAGCATTTCAAACAGGCATTGGATTTAAGCCCGAACGATCCGCAAAGGTGGGCGTTTCTGACCTACGGCGCTCTGGCTCTCATCTTCAAACAGGATTTTGAAACGGCTCTGGAATGGGCGGAGCGCGCGCGTATTCTTCCGAATTGTCAATATTGGACGACCGCGCACATGGTCGTTGCGCTGGCCCATTTGAACCGTCTGGACGAAGCCGAAAAGATCGTTCAACAACTCATGATGGAGAAGCCGAAATTTTCCTGCAGTTTTGCAAGAAGGAAGCTGTTCTATTTAAAGCTGCCGGAACAAATCGAACTCTACATAGACGGCCTCCGCAAAGCCGGCGTGCCTGATGGTTGAAAAACATGGCGCGGAAGCAGAGTGCGCCAAAATCATGCGCGGCTAAAGCCGAACATTCAAATTTCGTCAAACTGCGGACGGCAACCGGCAAGCGTGCCAAACTTTAACAGGTCACACTTTTGGAAAACTACGTACGGTTACAGAGCCGATTGGATAATGCGTGTCGACCCCGTGTTGTCGGCTTACGGAGCACACCGGCCGTTTTCGTTAGGGCGGCTGACGCTTTCGGTCACTCTCGGCCTTCGGCTTGTCCCCCAAAAGCTTCCGCTTAGCCCGGATCATGCATCAGGCATGAAGAAGATGCGTGTGGCTGTGGCGCAGATCGTTGAAATCGCGTAGCAAACCGTTGTCGAGACGAAGTGCATGCGTCGCAACGGAGCACCACAGCCATGACCGACAATATCGCTCTTCCCTTCGATCTGCCAGCGGTAGCGCGGAAGAAGCTGACAGTTGATTTCGACGGCGGCAACCAGTCCGCGGACGCCGGCGTGCTGCTGCTGCGGGCCGCCGAGCAGAAGGTCGGCATCATCGATCGCCTGGCGGCGCCGCTGCCAGATAGACGCGACCCCGCGCGCGTGCGCCACAAGCTCACCGAGATCATCGGCGCGCGCGTCATCGTCATCTGTTGCGGCTGGGAAGATGCCATAGACCACAACCATTTGCGCAACGATCCGGCCCTGAAGATGGCGGTCGGGCGCTGCCCCGAGTCCGGCTCGGCGCTGGCTTCGCAATCGACCATCACGCGTTTCGAGAACGCGCCGACCAAGATGCCCGGCATCTTTATGAAGACGTCTACTGTCAGCGCGGCCAGGCGGAGAACCTGATCAAGCTGCACAAGGCGCAGCTCGCCTCCGACCGCACGTCGTGTCATTCGGCAACCGCCAATCAGGTGCGGCTTGCGCTGCATACTGCCGCGTTCTGGCTGATGCACACGCTGCGCGCCGCGATTCCCGAGGCGCATGCCCTTGCCAAGGCGGAGTTCACGACCTTGCGCCTGCGGCTGTTGAAGATCGCCGCACGCGTCGTCGAATACGGCTGGCGCATCCGCGTCCACCTGCCGACGAGCGCGCCCGAGATGGCTCTGTTCCGCAGCCTCGCGCTCCGTCTCTCGCCGTCTGGATGAGGCCCGGGGCTTACGCCCCGACCCGCCGCCGACACAGGCAGATCAACCCCGAACGCGTTGCAACAGCGAGTTGATGAAAGACGGTCCTCGTGGACCGCCGATGACGCGCGCCGATCAGACCAAGCGACCCGGCCGTGCTCCCGGTGCATGATTCAGGCTAAGCCGTCTTCGGATCGAGCGCTCCGCTCGCATACCGCTTCGCCATCTCGGCGATCGGGATGATCTTGATCTTGCCGGCCTGGCCTGCCGTGCCGAACGCTTCGAGGCGTTCCTTGCAAATGCTCATCATCGCGTCGCGCGCCGGCCCAAGATACTTGCGCGGATCGAATTCGGACTTGTTGGTCGTCAGGATCTTGCGGATCGTCGCGGTGGCGGCAAGGCGAAGGTCGGTGTCGATGTTGATCTTGCGCACGCCGTGCTTGATGCCGCGCACGATTTCGTCCACCGGCACGCCGTAGGTCTCCTTCATCTGCCCACCGTACTCGTTGAACACTTCCTGCCAGTCTTCCGGCACGGAAGAGGAGCCGTGCATCACGATGTGCGTGTTCGGACAAAGCTTGTGGATCTTCTCGATGACATCCATGGCGAGCACGTCGCCCGTCGGCTTGCGCGTGAATTTATAGGCGCCGTGCGAGGTGCCGATGGCGACCGCCAGTGCGTCGACCTTGGTCTCGTTGACGAACATGCGGGCTTCTTCCGGGTCGGTGAGAAGCTGCGACTTGTCGAGCTTGCCTTCGAATCCGTGCCCGTCTTCGGCCTCGCCTTCACCGGTTTCCAGCGAACCGAGGCATCCAAGTTCGCCTTCGACGGAAGCTCCGATCATGTGCGCGAGTTCGGAAACCTGCTTCGTCACGCGGGCATTGTATTCGTAGTCCATCGGCGTCTTGGCGTCTTCGCCGAGCGAGCCGTCCATCATCACCGAGGTAAAGCCGTTGCGGATCGCCGACAGGCAGGTGGCGACGTTGTTGCCGTGGTCCTGGTGAACGCAAAGCGGGATGTCGGGATAAATGGCGGACAGTGCTTCCATCATCTTCGTCAGCATGGTGTCGTTGGCATAGCCGCGTGCGCCGCGCGAAGCCTGGATGATGACCGGAGCATCGGTCGCCTTCGCCGCTTCCATGATGGCAAGGCCCTGCTCCATGTTGTTGATGTTGAAGGCGGGCACGCCATAGTCGTTTTCTGCAGCATGGTCGAGCAGTTGCCGAAGTGTGATCAGTGCCATGGCTTGAAGCCTCCTTTGTCACTAGTACGAGCGTGGCAGTTGGTCTGCCAGTTGTGATAACGGTTCAAGTCTCGTTCAATTCGCTGGTGAAGCACGCCCGAGCGCCTTTCGTGCGGCTTCTGCAACCGCTTCCGAAGTGATGCCGAAGTGCCGGTAAAGCTGATCTGCCGGTGCCGACGCCCCGAAGCCGGTCATGCCGATGAACTGTCCGCGTCCTCCAAGATACCTTTCCCAGCCGAAGCCGACACCGGCCTCGATGGCAATGCGCGGCGCGGTGCCGATGACGGCGTCCCGGTAGCCCTGCTCCTGCGCTTCGAATTTTTCCCAGCACGGCATCGAAACGACCGCCGCCCGTATGCCGTCGCCGGCCAGCGCCTCGGCGGCCTTTACCGCGATCTCGACTTCCGATCCCGTTGCCAGGATCGTCACGTCGCGGGCGCCGTTCGTCTCGCGCAGCACGTAGCCACCCTTCGCCGAAACGTTCTCTGGCGTGTGCTCGCTCCGCAGCGTCGCCAGGTTCTGCCGCGACAGCGCCATGACCGACGGCGTCGAGGTGTCTTCCAGCGCGGCAAGCCAGCACTCGGCTGTTTCGACCGCATCGCACGGCCGGAATACGTTGAGGTTCGGCATCGCGCGCAGGCTGGCAATATGCTCTACCGGCTGGTGCGTTGGCCCGTCCTCGCCAAGCCCGATCGAGTCGTGCGTCATGACGTAGATGACCCGCTGGCCCATCAGCGCCGACAAACGGATCGCAGGGCGTGCGTAGTCGGTGAAGACCAGGAATGTGCCGCCGTAGGGGATCAACCCGCCGTGCAGCGCGATGCCGTTCATCGCTGCCGCCATGCCGAACTCGCGCACGCCGTAATAGATGTAGTCGCCGCCATAGTTATCGGCCGAGACCGGCACCATGCCCTTGGTCTTGGTGTTGTTCGAGCCGGTGAGATCGGCCGAGCCGCCGACCATGAAGGGCACGTTGGCATTGATGACTTCGAGCGCCATTTCGCTCGATTTGCGCGTCGCGACGTTTGGCGCATCGGCTGACAGCTTCGCCTTGTACTCGTTGATCTTGCCGGCGAGCCCCGAAGGCAGCGCGCCTGCTATTGCGGCTTCGAAGTCCGCACGCTTTTTCGAGGCTCCAAGCCGTTCCTGCCAGGCCGAGCGCGTCGCACCGTGACGCCGTCCCGCCGTGCGCCAGGCCGTCAGGATGTGCTCCGGGATCTCGAACGGCGCCGCCGTCCAATTGAGCGTTTCGCGGGCAGCGGTAATTTCGGCCTCGCCCAGCGGTGACCCGTGCGTCGCCGCCGTCCCCTGCTTGTTGGGCGCACCCTTGCCGATGATCGTCTTGCACGCGATGAGCGATGGCCGCCCGTCGGCCTGGGCCGCTTCGATGGCCTTGGCGACGGCCGCCGCGTCGTGACCGTCGACGCGCGAGGTGTGCCAGCCGGAAGCGGCGAACCTTTGCAGCTGGTCGGTCGATGTCGAGAGGTCGGTCGAACCATCTATCGAGATGGAATTGTCGTCCCACAGGACGATCAGCCGGCCGAGCTTGAGGTGGCCGGCCATGTCGATGGCTTCGTGGCTGAGGCCTTCCATCAGGCAGCCGTCGCCGGCGACGACATAGGTGTGGTGGTCGACCAGATCGTCGCCATAGCGTGCATTCAGCATGCGCTCGGCCAGCGCCATGCCGACCGATGTCGCAAGCCCCTGCCCCAGCGGCCCCGTCGTCGTCTCGATGCCGGCGGCATGGCCGAATTCGGGGTGACCGGCGGTGCGGCTTCCGAGCTGGCGGAAATTCTTCAACTCGTCGAGGGTCATGTCCGCATAGCCGACGAGATGGTGCAGCGCGTATTGCAGCATCGAGCCGTGCCCGGCCGACAGCACGAAGCGGTCGCGGTCGGGCCATTGCGGCTGCGCCGGGTCGATTTTCAGGAACCGGGTAAACAGCACGGTGGCGACGTCCGCCATGCCCATCGGCATCCCGGGGTGGCCGGAATTGGCCTTCTGTACGGCGTCCATCGCAAGGGCGCGGATGGCATTGGCCATCTCGTTGTGGGTGGCGCCTTCCGCGGCGGCGTTCGTTTCAGCGGCACTCATGGATAAGTTGGCTCCTCGGAGGGTATCTCTCAGAACGCGCGCTTCTTGCGTTCGACAAGTCGGATGATGTGCGGTGTCAGGATCAGCTGCATCGCCAGATCGAGTTTGTTGCCCGGCACGACGATGGAGTTGGCCCGCGACATGAAGCTGTCGTGGATCATGGAGATGAGATAGGGAAAGTCGATACCGCGCGGATTCTTGAAGCGGATAACGACGAGCGATTCGTCAAGCGTCGGAATCCATCGCGCCACGAACGGGTTCGACGTGTCGACCGTCGGCACGCGCTGGAAATTGATGTCGGTCGCCGTGAACTGCGGGCAGATATACGTCACGTAGTCGCGCATGCGTCGCAAAATCGTGTCGGTAACGGCTTCCGTCGAGTATCCGCGCGTAGCCTTGTCGCGATGAATTTTCTGGATCCATTCGAGATTGATGACGGGGACGACCCCGATCTTCAGATCGGCGTAGCGCGCAATGTTTATGTGCTCCGTGACGAGAGCGCCATGCAGCCCTTCGTAGAGCAGCAGGTCGGCGTCTGCGGGCATGTCCACCCACTCCGTGAATGTGCCTTCCACAGCGTTGAGTGCCTTGGCATCTTCCTCGGTGTGGACGTAGTGGCGCATGCGCCCTGTGCCGGTTTCCGAATAGAGCCGAAACATGTCTTCAAGCTCTTCAAACAGGTTGGCTTCCGGGCCGAAGTGGCTGAAGTGGTGGTTTCCCGAAGCCTCCGCGGCATCCTGCGCTGCGTCCATGTCTGCCCGGTCGTAGCGGTGGTAGGCATCACCCCCGACGATGACGCCGCTGATCCCTTCCCGCCGGAAGATCTGTTCGAAGGTATGTTTCACGGTCGACGTACCAGCGCCCGAGGAGCCCGTAACGGAAATGATCGGATGCTTGATCGACATGTTCTGGCTCAACTCCGCAACAGACCGCGCTGCGAGAATAAAGGTGAGGCCTCACCTTCGGATTGCGCCTCATTGTAGCGGGAAATGCGCTCGACTTCGGCTGGTGGACCGAACACCAGCGGCACCCGCTGATGCAGGTCGTCCGGCTTGATGCCGAGGATCGGCCGGAGGCCGTCGGTCGCAGCCCCGCCGGCTTCGCTGATCAACAGGGCGATGGGGATCGCTTCGTAGACAAGCCTCAGCCGCCCCTGTTCGTAGCCTTTGCGGGAGTCGCCTGGGTAGAGGAATACGCCGCCGCGGATCAGGATGCGGTAGGCTTCCGCCACCAGCGATCCAACCCACCGCATGTTGAAATCCTTCTCCCGCGGGCCATCCTTGCCGGCATCGAGGTCGCGCATGTACGCCTTGACGGCATCCGGCCAATGCCGCGCGTTCGATGCGTTGATCGCGTATTCGGCCTTGTCGGGATTGATCTTGAGGTTGCGCTGCGTCAGCCGGAAGACGCGGTCGTGCGGCGCCATCGTGAAGATGTGGGTGCCCTCTTTGACGGTCACGACCAGCGTCGTCTGCGGCCCATAGACGAAAAAGCCCGAAGCCAGCTGCTGGCTGCCGGCCTGCAGGAGCGCTGCATTCGGATCCATGCCTTGCACCGCCGGAAGGATCGAGAAGATGGTGCCGATCGATACGTTGGTGTCGATGTTGGACGATCCATCGAGTGGATCGATGGCAACCACCAGCCGCGCGCCTTCGTTGAGGATTTCGGCCTCGTCTGCCTCTTCCGAGCCCATCGCCGCCACGGGAGCCTTGGCGAGCGCCGCCTTGAACATCCTGTGCGATTCGACATCGAGGAACTTCTTGATGTCGCCGCCGCCGCCGTCGCCGACCGTCGCGCCGAGCCCGCGCACGAACGGGCCTTCCGCGATCAGCGCCGACAGGCGTGCCGAAGCTTCCGCCAGCGCCACCAGGGTCGCGGTAACGGCATCGCGTGTCGGATCGCCGCCACTCCAGTCCTTGAGATAGTCAGCCAGGGTGGAATGCTCGCAAGCCATTCGGCAGTGCTCCTTTTCGGCGCTTTGCAGTGCGATCGGCCCGGTTTCGGTAGACGTCGTGCCGCGGCGCGTTGTTTTTCAGTGACGGTGCTTGTAGCAGCGCCCGCCCTGGCCAGCAACGCGCCATCTCCACCGGCTATGGGCGTTGGCGGGGATATGCGCCGCCGGAGTGTCGGTCCCCGGCCTGGGCATTGCCAGATAATGACTATAAATTGTGGCCGCTGCGCCGCCTGTTGATCCTGGAACCGTTTGCAGGCGTACTGAGCATGAACGATAGTAGCCCGTGAATCACGCCATCAAGCCTGCCCCGGATCGAACGAGGCGTAAATGACCTTGGCAAGCGCCACCACCTGGAATGCAGCGGTTCTATTGGCCGTTGTTCTGGCCATCCTGCCGGCCGCCTCGCACGCCAACGACATGACCGCGCGCGAAGTGACGGTCAAGATCTTCGAAACTCCCCCCGGAGAACGCGCCGATCTGTCGGATCTGAACCTGACCCTGCTCGATCTTTCCCGCCTGGACTTCAGGAAAGCCATCCTCGTAGGTGCCGATCTCTACGGCTCGGACGTGTCGCACGCTAATCTTTCCGGGACCGACCTGACTTCGACGCGCCTCGACCGCATGACGATCGTCGGCACCGACTTTTCCGGAGCGGACTTCACCGACGCCAGTTTCCTGCGCCCGTCGTCCTTTTCGGCAACTACGCCGGATCGCAGAGAGGCTGCAAACTTTTCGGGTGCCAAGATGGTGCGCACCAGGATATTCGCCCGGCTCGACGGCGCCAGTTTTCGCTCCGCTGATCTGACGGACGCCGATTTCAGCCCGCTCTCGTCCGGCGCCAACACGATTTCCGTCATCCCCTTCAACAAGCTCTCAGGCGCCGATTTTTCCGGCGCTGTGCTGCGCGGGGCCAACCTGCAGCAGGCCAAGCTGGAGTTTGCCAACTTCCGTGGCGCCGATCTTCGGGATGCCGACCTTCGTGCGAGCGACATGACGGGCGCCGATTTTACGGGGGCGGACCTGGCCGGCGCGGATCTGACCGGTGCGATCGTCTCGCAAGCGATGCTGTCGGGCGCCAAGGGTCTGCAGGCGGCCAAGGGCCTCGGTGTGGCGATCCGCCCGGAAGACCGCGGATTGAAGCGACCGTGAGTCATCCCGTAATTCAAAGCGAACCGCAATCCGGCCTGCAGAAGCCTTGCGATGAATCGGCCGGCCGCCGCCTGTTCTCCACGTTTTACGGGCACGGCATTAAGACACGTGCGATGGTTTCCGTCCTGCTCGCAGCGGTGGTTCTGGCGATCGTTGCGAGCTTGAGCCCGATGCGAACGACGGCATCTGCGCAAGCGGCGTTCGCCCCGGTCGACACCGCCCTCGTCATCGCCGTCGACGTCTCGAATTCCGTCGACGAGCGCCGCTACCGGCTGCAGATGAGCGGCATAGCCGCGGCACTTGAAGATCCCGCCGTGGTCGGCACCATCCTCAACGGCGCACAGGGTGCGATCCTGGTGTCGCTCGTGGCCTGGTCCGACCGGCCCCAGGTTGCCGTCAACTGGACGCGTATCGCCAGCCAGCAGGACGCAACCGCCGTCGCCAGCAGGATCAGGCACCTGGAGCGCATCACCGGCGAGTTCACCTGCCTTGCCGATATGCTCCGCTATCTCAACGACAAAGTGCTGCCGACCGTACCCGCCCCCGCGCTGCGCAAAGTCGTAGACGTCTCGGGTGATGGCGCCGACAACTGCAATTCACAGGTCGCGACGCCGGAGATCCGCGATGAGATTGTCGGATATGGCACCATCATCAACGGCCTGCCGATACTCGAAGGCTCGGAAGCTTCGACGCTTGAGAGCTGGTATGAGAAGAACGTCAAGGGCGGCCCGGGTTCGTTCGTGCTGGCGGCCGATGGCTTCGAGGATTTCGGCCGCGCCATCCGCCAGAAGTTCATCGTCGAGATCAGCGGTCTCGA
>Ga0180009_10004028_pt1 | contig 16380 bp, 9 predicted proteins | sample OS_PC_MetaG_FD_123537 | JGI IMG/M metagenome (GOLD analysis project Ga0180009, IMG submission 123537) | Groundwater microbial communities from the Aspo Hard Rock Laboratory (HRL) deep subsurface site, Sweden - OS_PC_MetaG | ecosystem: Environmental > Aquatic > Deep subsurface > Groundwater...
GGACGGTGACCGTGCTGCCCTGGAAGTCCCGGGCGTTGTCGTTCCACAGGGCCGCTGCGCGCCACCACCAGCTTTGAATGTTCCACTTTACGAAGCGCTGGCCACTCCAGCTACAGTCGTCTTGGAACTCCGATCCGCAGACCCAGTTCTCCGTGCCGTCCGCAGGGTAGGCCGCCAGAAAATGGTCATTGGGGGCCTGGGTGGTGAACCAGTGGTTCAGGATGGCGCCGATGCGGTCGTTGAGGGTCTGGGCCTCGGCCAGGTAGGCCGCGGCCGGGGCCGGTGGATCCGTGAAGATGGCCTTGGCCAGGAGCGCGTAGCCGTAGAGCACGGGCCCGGTATCGTACATGGACACGGTGTAGGCGGGATGCGTTTGACCGCTGACGCCGCTGGTGTAGCTGGCCAATCCTCCGAACCACCCGCGGCAGGCGTGGCTGTTTCCCACACCCTGGCGCAACGCGGTGGCGGTGGCCCCGGAAGCCTCCCAGACCCACATGGCGTCGGCCTGGTCCAACGCCTGGTCGATGAGGTCCTTGCGCGACCCGGTGGGCAGGGGCAGACCGTTGCTCTGCAGGTGAAATTCCGCCCGAGCGATGAGCCCGAAGGCCGCGGTGATGATACTGGGCAGGTCAGCCTCAACGAGGGGCCAGTAGGCGTTGCCGCCCGCCGCCGCGTTGCCGTACAGCCACTGCAGGGAGGTGTCGATGAGCATCCGGTAGTTGGCGCAGCCGGCGAAGACGCCGAAGTCCGTGTCCAGGTTCTCGTCGACGGCTCCGTCGCAGTTGTCGTCCACGCTGTTACAGATCTCGGTGGTGGGTGCGATCTGCCCCACGCAGCCCCCCCAGGCCCCAAATACATCACAGCTGTCGATGCCCTTCTGACAGGCACCCACATCGGAGCCGCAGTCGCGGGTCTCGCCGGGCGTGCAGACGCCCTGGGCCGCGTCCGGCCCCCCGTCGGGGCTCGTGGCGTCAGTGTCGCCGGCGTCAGGGCCGCCCCCGTCGGCAGCGACGCCGTCGGGTGCGGTGGAGTCGGCGGGGTCACCGCTGCCGGGTGTTGTCGTGCATGCTGCCAGCAGGACCAGGATCATGCCCCCTGCTACTGGACGCCAACGATTCCATCGTCGAGGTGTACGCATGGGGCGAGTATATCAGTGGCGGCATTGCCACGTCGAGGGAGGGGAGAGCCCTGTTTGGTGCAGCGTTCTCTACCAGGAGCGAGGGATCAGGGGGTGGCGTCTTCGCTGCTGACAGGGTCCATGACCCGGAAGAAGTCGTCGAAGATCAGGATTTCGTGACGACCGCTGTGGAGGGTCACGGGGTCTGCGGTGGTCATGGCCACGCGGGGGCTGTCTGGCAAAGGGCGCTGCTTTCGAATGACGGTGATATACCACTCGCCGTAGGGGATGTCGGTCAGGCGGGTGGCGTCGTCCAGCTCCAGCGGAGCGAAGAGCAGGTTGTTGGCCTCGTTGTAGTTGTCCACTTCGGTGTGCAGGATAAAGGCTTCGATGGGGCGATCCGCCGTGCTGCCGTGGTAGATGACGTCGATCTCGAGGGGCCCCAGGTAGGCGGATCCCTTTCCGGCGCAGCCCAGTATTCCGAGCGCCAGCAGGGCGATCAACCAGCGTCGGTGGGGTTCGGCCGTCGAATGTGTGGTGTGCACCATGGTCTCTGTGCTCAGTATACCACCGCCACACCGCAGTAGAACCGCAGGGCGTGCAGGGACAGGGCTTCGGCGGTCTGCACGGGACGCTGCCACACGCCGACGCTGGGGTCCCAGGCCATGCGGCCCCGAAAGGGCACGGGGTGTGGGTAGGCGAAGGCGCGGAAGTATTCGTAGGCGCCTTGGATAAAGAAGGTGAGGTGCCACGGCCGGATGGTGAGTCCCATGCTCAAGCGGCCCGCGAAGGATCCTGCGCCCGCGAAGGCGTGGTCGCGGTCCCGGTAGCGGTCCCAGCTCACGTCCATCCAGCGCCACTCGGCCAGGTTGGCGCCCCCCTCGAGCCCCAGGTAGAACTGCGTCTCGCGACCCCACACCATCACGCCGCCGGCGCGCATGCCGAGGTAGAGGGAGGTCATAATCAGCCGGTAGCGCCAGGAGGCGCCGAGATCCAGCAGCGGGCGTCCGGGCGCATCGGGATCCGTGGCGATGGCGGGGATGTCTGTGGCGCCCTCTTGTGCGTTCTGTTCGGCCAGTCCGGCCACGTCACCGAGGGAGAACCGCTCCCACAGAAAGCCCACTGTGGGGCTGAAGTAGATGCCGCTGTTTCTCGGCGCCCGGAAGAGCGAGACGCCCACACTGTTGGTTGTGCCCCGCCCCGACGCGATGTTGTACCGGTCGCCGTTTTCGTCCCGCACTTTGGAGCGGGCCCACACCGACCCGTAGGAGTAGCCCACCGCGAGCCCGCCGAGCAGCTTGACGATTTTGGCGAAGGGTGTGCGTCGCTGGCGGACCTTTACCTGCTCCGTGACGACAATGGTGTTCCCCTGCCACTTTCGTTGGATCGATTTGGATTCGCCCTGCACGTGCAGTTGTAGGTCGTACCAGGCCAACGGATGCGCCCGGCGCGCGGCCGGGGTTCGAGCTTTCGAATGGGCGCGGGGGGGAGGCGACGGCGCGGCTGGCTTCGGCTGGGCCGCGATGCCCCGGGCCAGCCACCAACGCAGATGCGCCACGATCTTTCGGAAGGCCACAAGGTGCGCCTGGTTCAGGTATTTCTGGCGCGTGGAATGGTTGTACCAGGGTGTGAAGCTGGATTTGTAGGGGGCGCGCACATGGAGGCGAACGCGGTACGTATGCGCCCGGGCCGTCGTGGGCTGGGGGGCGTCGATGGTCAGGTCAACGTTCACCGTGGCCGTGCCTTTTTCCGGCGTCACGAAGAAAAAACCCAGGGTGATCATGTGGAAAATATCCAACACCGGCCACCGCCGCACCTCCGTTCGATAGCGGTAACGGATGTCCACCTGGAGCGGTGGGCGAGACAGGTCTCGGCGCGGAAACGCCTGGTCCAGGGTCTGCGAGAGCGCGTAGCGGAACTCGATCTCCTCTGAGGTGGATGGCGGGGCGTCGCTGGAGCGGACGATCAGGTTTCGCAGGGTGACGCCGCCGGCATCGCTGGCTCCTGGTGGGGTCGCGGTGGCCCGGGGAGGTTTGGGGGCCTGGGCGTGTCCGGCCCGGCCCAGCAGCGCCGGCGGAATGAGCTGCAGGCGCATGCAGCCCGCGAGGCCACCAACCAGCCCCAGGACCAGGAGCGCGCTCCAGGCGCCGGGGCGTGGGCAGTTACGCATGTGCGGGCTCGTCATTGGCCGGGGCCGCCGCGTCGACGCCGTCAGCAACTTCGTTGAGATCTTCGTTTCGATCTTCGTTTCCGGCGAGCGCCAGTCCGAAGCGCACCAGACCGGCGAGCAGCGCGGATTCGTCTGCTTCCAGCAGCGTGGCCAGGTGCGGCAGGGCACCCAGGACGACCAGGGCCGGCGCCACGGGGTCCAGGTCCTGGTGGGCCAGGGCCCAGGTGAGCACCGGGTGGCTCCGGTGCAGCACGAGGTCCGGCCCCTGCTGCGACGACAATGTGAGGCCGGTGTCGGCGGCGACCTGCTTGGGCTCTCCCAGGGTGAGCCGGTCCAGCCGCTCCTCCCAACCCCCATGCTCACCATCGAGCTGCAACACGAGCGAGCGCACGCTCTCCAGCAGCGCGGTCTCTGCCGGCGAGTCGTCGCCGTCCGACTCGGGAGCGCCGGCGGGTTTGTCTGCGGGTTGGGTTGCCCAGAGCCCGAGGGGCGTGAGCTCCGCCGGGCGGCTGTCGAGGACCGACTGCAGGGAGAGGCGCTCACCGGATTGCAGCAGCGCCAGATCCTGATGGGCCAACAGCGAAAGCAGGTGGCGCTCGGTGAGACGCAGCTCGGACCGGTGTCGATAGAGCCTCGTGCAGAGCTGCCACAATCGCTGTCGCACGGCTTCCAGACCATCGCCGAGCGCGTCGGGCTCGTGCTCGTAGCGGTGCACGAGCTCCCGGTACAGTCGCAGGGCCAGCTCTTCGGCCGCGAGGGCGAGCTCCGCGCTGAGGGCGGCCTCGGTCCAGCCGCGGTTCACTTCCACCGCCGGACCGCTGACCGTGCCCTGGCACGGGTACCGGGGCGACAGGACCCGCTCCTGGACCACGCGCCCGTCGCGACCCAAGGCGACGCGCTCCCGGGCGGGATCCCTGGAGAGGGGGTCCAACCACAGGACCAGCTCCAGGCGGCCGTCCTCCAGGGACAACTTCTGAATCACCCAGGGGCGCGTGGGTCCCCGGGGCAAGGGCGGCGCCGCCTGCCGACGGGACGCGGCCTCCTGCTCCTCGTACCAGGCGTCAGAGAAGTCCACCACCCGGTCGTAGATTTGTTCGAGCTGCTGCACCTCGAAGTCCGACGCCACCAGCAGGGGGCGCCCGGGGTCGCTCCTGGCGCTCCCCATGTCGTAGGGGAGATACTCCACGAACCCGAGTCGTCGCGCGCTGTCGCTGACCTCCTGCCAGCAATGAAATCGGCCGCCGATCCCGCGAAACCCGTTCAGGCGGGCCAGTCTCTGCCACAGGGCGTCCGGCTCCTGGTCCGCGCCGGGATGGCGAACCACGAGATAGTCCAGCACGTGGCGCCAGGCCACCTCCCGGTCGCCGGATCCCAGGCCGGGCCAGGACTCGGTGAGCTGTTCAAAGAGGGGGACCACCGCAGCCTCGCAGCGCTTGATGAGCTTGGCCACCACGGCGTCGTCCTCCACGTCGTCAAAGGCGCTGTCCGGGGTGAGGCGGTCGTCGTTCAACACGGCCACCAGACCAAAGGGTACAAAGCCCCGGCGCGCAGCCGCCGGTCGACGTTCCACACAGAGCCGCAGCTCAGCCTGGGCGTCGCCGTAGTGGTTCCGGGTCAGGCCGATCTCTCCGGTGGTGGGGGGCTCGTCCACGCGGATCTGGGCGACGACCTCCGAGGAGCGCAGCCCCACCCGTCCCAGGTCGGGTTGGGCGAGGAAGGAGGCCCGGGTGGCCATTCGTCGCAACAGCGGCTCGGCGTCGGTGAGGGCGCCCGGATCGAGCACGGCGGTCAGGAGCTGGCGATCCAGACGGTCCACGGCCAGGACAGGCTCGTCCTGGGGGAATTGCCGCGCCGTGGAGTGGCGTTCCACCACCAGGAGGCGACCGTGCTCCCGGCGGGCCGCGATCACCTCGGCGAGGGTCAGCCAGCGGTCCCCGAGGGAGGCGATGAGGCCGGGGAAGGTGACCAGGCGCGGCACCAGGGGCGCGGCAGACCGCAGGCCGGTCAGCTCGGGCCAGGGGATCGACGGTTTTGGGAGGGTGCTGCTGGAATCCCACTCCAGCGTGATGGGACCGCAGTCGGGCTCCACAGGCAGGGGAGGGAGCCGGCCTAAAAGCGCGAGGGTCGTGCACGGCTGCCCCTCGTCCAACAGCTCGCCCAGGGCCGCGGAAAACTCCCGCAGGGGCCAGGCTGTACCGACGTCGAGCAGGTCCCCGAAGCGCTGGTCCGCGGACGTCGGGTCCTCCCGGAGAAGCTGCCGGTAGGTGCGAGGGAGGGCCGGGTCGCAAAACAGGCCGACGATGGCCCGCCGGGCCAGATCCCGGGCGCGTTCCGGCGCCAGGTGCTCCTGCGTCGGATCCAGTAGCCTGTGCAGCACGGTGGAGGCGGCGCGGTAGAGGGCCCGTCGCACCGGGGCAAGCTGGCGAAAGTCGGCCAGGCCGGTCCAGTGTTCGTCCACCGCGACCCGGTCTCCGTTGACCAACGCCTCGAAGGAGGGAAGGGGCAGGTGGAGCGGGTCGTGCGCCAGAGACCGGCCCTGTACCAGGACGGTGATGTGGGAAATCGGATCCGCCGAACGGCCGCTCTCTGCCGGGCGAATCCCCAGCACGGCTTCGAAGTCGGGGGTCGTGACCGTCACGCCGATCAGACCTCCGACCGCCAGAGGGCGGTGGGGGCGGCGGTCAAATGCCGCGCGGAAGGCGTGCCGACGCAGCGTGGCCGTGTCGTCGCGCAACGGTTTTGCGCCCAGGGTGCGCTCCAGCACGGTTTGCACGGTAGATGTGGCGACGATGGATTCGGAGAGCGCCTCGGGCCAGGCATCGGTCTGGGGAGGGTCGCGGACGATGGATATCGTCTCTGGCCCGACGGCGCGCGCCGCGAGCTCGATCAGGGAGCGGTATTTCCCCCCCACCGTGGTCAGCAGGGGCAATTCCGTGATCTCGGGAGGCAGGGCAGCGATGGCCTCACCGGGGGGTGGTGCCGCGGGGCGGCCCTGGGTGACCGCCTCGGCGATGTGTGACGGCAGGCTGCAACCTTCCAGAAAGAGTCTGCTCCCCTGAGGATTCAGCCACAGGGCGATGAACTGGAGCAGCAGCTCCCGACGGTGGCTCTGGGCCTCGAGCTCGGATCCGTACTCTCCAAGCCGCCGCCGGGCGAGCTGGGCGCAGGTTGCCGGCAGCTTGTCAAACACCGCGAGCAGCGCCTCACCGAGGCGACGATCCCGACGGACTCTGCCCGTCTCGCCGTCTACCCGCACGGGCGCTTCGAGCACGGCCACGAGGCCCTCCAGGGGGAGCGTCGGCTCCAGATGATCCAGGGTGCGGCCGGCTTGTACCAGGCTGATGCGGGACTCGGGGGAAGGCCCGCTCAGGAGCCCCACCTCGCCCTCGGGCGCGCCGGTCTGGCCGAGCTCACTGCGCGCGAGGTAGTTGCCCGGGCTGAGCCGAGGCGGTGGGCGGCGATCCTGGTCGCGGCCACGCTCCTGGGCCCGTCGCTTGCGCTGCTCAAAGGCCCGGTCCGCGTCCCGTAAGGCGCCGGCAAAGGCCTTTTCGCAGATGGCCTCGTCTGCCCGCTTCTTGAGCTGAACCACCCGCTCCAGCTCCTCCTTCTCGGCGCCCGCCGCCAGCAGCGGGAAGGCGTCTGAACCGAAGAGCACGGCGCCGTCTTCCCGCCACCAATCGATGATCTGCTGCAGCGAGAGCGGCTGGCCGGTCACCGAGCGCAGGGCCGGAATCAGCGCCAGCTCCCGCATCACGGGATCCCGCCGTTCGTAGGCCTGGCGGTCGAAGTGCCGGGCGAGCACCCGGTGCAGGCTGGCGTCGATCCAGGCCGCGTCAATGTTCCCGAGCTTGTTCTCCCGCCGGGCGCGCGCCAGCTCGGCCGTGGCCGACAGGTGGGCTCGCCCAACGATCTGCAACACCTCGCGGTACAGGTCGTCCTGCACAAAATCGTGCTGGGAGGCGTCTTTGCGCAGGGCGGGGGCGTCTACCAGCACAACAAAGCAGCCGGGGTCCAGGTCCAGGGGGTGCGTGGTGATCCAGACGCCGTCGCGGAGCAGGATCAGTCGGGAGCTGTAGCCGCGGCGGTCCTCACCGCCGGCCTGGCGGTAGAATGGCGGCCGGGCCCGGTTCGGATACATCCCGCCCAGGCCGGTGATTCCGGGCCCGGCGACTTGCACAGTGATGGCCGCGTCGGGGAGTGTCATGCCCTGGGAAACGATCTTTCCCTTGAGATCCACCGTGGTGTTGGTGAAGCGGCACTGCTCCCGGATCAGGGTCTCCTCCGGGCTGGCGCCGGTGATGTCCTTCAGGAGGTCAGCCACCCTCTGCAGGGGAGAGCGCGACTTGATGTGGATGCTCGTCCCGGCGAGGGCGGTGCGACAGGGCTCGATGCGGTCCGGCGCGTCGGGACGGATTTCGAGGCTGACCCCGCGATCCCCGTCCGATGATTCCAACCGCACAAAGCGCGGTTTCAAGGCCATCACCGAGGTGAATCCCAGGGCCAGGCATTTTCGGGATCGCAACGCGTCAGACCGACCGCTGCTCCAGATGGCGTCGTAGAGCTCGTCCAGTTCCCGGGTGACAAAGGGATCGCCGTCGAAAAACATGCGAAGGTCGTCACTGTCGATGTCGAAGCGGATGCGTGTAGCGCCTCGGATCACCGCCGCCTGGACCAATTCCAGCACGTAGAGCCGCGGGTCAGTGAGTTGGTGATCCCGCAGCTTCTCCCGGGCTTTTTCCCGGTCCAGGGTGAAGTGTTTGGGCGCGCTGAGGTCCGCGCCCGCGGCGAGCTCCGCGATGAGCTTGTCCACGCTCATGCGGTTTCACCCATGCGGCGGTCGCGCAGGGCGAGCGATCGTTCGGTGAGCCGTCCCTCCAGCGCCTCGTGGAGCAGCCGCTGCTGACCGAGCAGGCGCAGTAGCAGGCACACGGCGAGCTCCGGCTCTGCAGGAGCCAGCCCAAAGAGTTGGTCCACCAGGGGATGATCGGCGTTGATCACCAGGGCGCAGGGATCCCCGGGTGGAGTGGACTCCACCGCCGTGGTGTTGGCGTAAGCGGTGAGCTCTCCAAATACGGGTTGGGTGATGGCCGCCCGCCCGAGGCGGTCGGCGGACTCGAGGTTGAAGTGGGCGACCTCCACGTCGGTGATGGGGTTGTCATCTTCGTGAAGCACACTCCACAGGGCGCGTCGCAGGGGCACCCAGCGGTCGGCCTCGGCGTCGGATCGGGCCGGGCCGGGCTTGCAGAACCAGGCGTGCGCCGGCCGCGGGGGCGCGCCGAGCCAGGACTGGAGCGCGTACAGGGCGGCGCTGTCTTCGGCGGCGCGCACCACCAGCTGGCCGGCGTCCACCATGGCCTCGGTCAGGGGAGACGCGGCGCCATCGTAGTAGACGCGCCCCTTGTCGGCGGACTCCTGGAACTCCCGGACGGTGACCACCCGGCCGTGCACCGTGTGGAAGATGACGCGGCCATCGGTGGAGCGCGGCCAACGGCCCTGACGCTGGCCGATGACCTGGGCGCCGATGCGATAGTAGCGGTCCAGGGTTTCGTCCAGCTCGCCGGCCAGGAGCTTGGCCTCGATGCGGCCCAGGAGCTGCGCCGGCAGGTCGTCCGCCAGCAGCCGCTCCACGCGCTCCAGGGTGCGGCGATACGCCTCGTCATGCAGCACATCATCGCGCCCGAGAGTGTGGCTCAGGCCCCGGGCGTCGATCTTGAAGACCACCCCGTCCCAATACCCCTCGTGGGTCTCGTGAATGGTGAGCCCATGCCGGTAGAAACCATAGAAGGGCACACCGTCGGCGGGATAGCCCACCACGACCTCGAGGTCGTCATCGCTGTAGCGCACGCGACAGAGGGCGTCCACGTCGAGGGGCACGTTGATGGGCTCCCCCTCGAAGCGGATCTCCGCGGTGCAGTGGCGGCACCAGGTGGCCAGCACCTCCCGGGCCCGGGCCACCGTGGCCTCATGCTCGGCCGCGCGGGCGGTGCGAAAGATCTGAATGCGCGTGCCCACCCCCGGCTCGTCCAACGGAATGCAGTGAAAGGACTGGTCGCGCTGGAACAGGATGCGCCAGCTCTCACCGCCGCGAGAGGTGTCCACGCACACGGCGTCAGGTCGCAGCGCAAACACGGATACAAAGCCGATCCCCAGGCGTCCAAAGCCCTCCAGCTCCGCCTCGGCCGACGACTGGAAGAGGCGCGTGAAACGGGTGTCGATGATCTCCCGGTCCATGCCGCGCCCGTAGTCGCGCACATGGATGATCGAAACCCCCGGTGCGTCCGGGAGGTCCGTGGGGTCCGCGGCGCCGCCCGCATCCGCCTCGGACGGCTGGAACTCGCATCGGATCTCGATTTCCGGGCTGCCCGCGTCCAGACTGTTCTGCACCAGCTCCCGCAGGAACGCGAGGGGCTCTGTGAACTGATGCACCAGGTGTCCCAGCGCAGCCTGCACATCATCGGACTGGAGGTCGGAGGTCATTGCACCCCAGGATACAGACCCGGGCCCCGATTGCCCAACTGGAAAAGCGGGGATGAAAGAAGCCCTGGAAAAGCGCAATTTGCTCCGTCACGGGTCCCCTGCGGGATCTGGGGGTCGCAGCACAGGCCGGGCAATCCACCCGAGGAGCACGGACCAAGCGCTCACTGCGCTAGGGAGATTCTGATTTGCGGCGCCATCGCCAGCAGGTCCATAGCACGCCCCAGAGCAGTAGCGTCAGGCCGAAGTATGCGAGGCCTCCCACCACGGCATGGCCGACCGCATATTTCAATCTGTGGTCGCCCTGATGGAGCAGAAATGCGCTCGTTGCGACGCCCCCGGGAACGGAGAGCAAGCCGAAACAAAAGGGACCCGGGCAAGGGGGTCGGGGTTCGAGCCGTCAGGATGGAAAAGTGGTTAGAACGTCCCGATCTTCGGAGCGCCGGATGCGGGTTCGATCGATCGGCGGGCGTGGGGATTACAGCTGCCAGAACACGCCAACGTTGAGCGCGCCGGAGAAGATGGCGGGCAGGGCGACGTCGCCGAGGTCAACACCGTGGGGAGGCGCGAGCAGGTTTCCCTCCAGGCCTATTGTGAGCGCGAATCGGCGCGCGACGAAGAAGGCGAAGTCCAGCTCGAGGGCGCCTCCGCCGGCGATGGCTCCCACCGGTCCGCCCATCTCACCGAGCAGCCGAAAAAACGGCCGGAAGGAGAACGTCAGCGCGAACCACTGCCAGCGATTGCCCAAACCCAGCTCGAAGTCGAGCCCACCTGCGTTCAGCCTGATGGGATCGCAATCCGGAACCCCACGGCCGCAGGCAGTAGAGTAAGACCACACGGGGGCATAGCTGAATCCTCCGCCAAGGGTCACGACCCGGCCTTGGCGGTGGCGCACTCCCACGCGGCCCCCGGCGAAATAGGGCCAGCCACCCGTCAGGCTGAGGGGCAGCGTCAGCGCGCTGGTCAGCCACGGCTCCACGTGTAGTGAGCCGCTGCCGCCCCAGATGGTGGTCCGGGCCTGGGCCGATAGATCAACCTTGCCGCCAGGGCGCCGCAAGGTGGAGAACATGCCGGCATTCTGAATGGAGCCCACTGCCGCGCAGCCCCCCAGCAGCACCGCCACGACCACTAGCGCGACGCCCGCGAGGAGGGCGCTGCCAACCCCGCGACGCTTCCGCCGGATCCCACGCATCACTCCTCCCTCGTCCGCAGTCATGAGCTGGATCATCGCCGAAGAGGGTAGTTCATTCAAGCAGGAGCTCGGGTATGCACGCCCTCCAGTTCGACGCCGAACAGCGCCGCCTCAATCGTCTCGTGCCCACCCGAGGCATCCGCCACAGCTGGGCCACCGACAATCCGGTGCAGGATCGTCCCTACCTTGTGACAAGGGTGACCACTTCTCGCACCCGATTTGACCCCAAAGTGCTGGATCGTCTGCACCTTGCGCGCAAGGTCCCCCAGAACCCGCACAGTTCTGTCGATTTCGGTGCAGAATCGCAGGGACCCTGTCACAGGGTCCCCCCGATCCTGCACTGTGTTGTTACGGTTTGGTCAGGGCCAACGGTGGCCCCTGAAATACGGTGACAGTTTCTGCCGCGACTCTGCGTAAGGATTTTGGGGGCAGCGAGAGGAACACCCAAAACGGCGACGTCTGGTTACCGGCGGGGGCGGAAGCGGCGGCCCAGGGCCAGCAGGATGAGCAGCAGTCCCAGCAAGCCGCCGGGGGACGGGCGGGTGGTCTCGCAGGCGCAGCCGCCTTTGATCGTGCCGGTGTCGGGGCTGGCGTCCGAGGTGGTGCCGCCGTCTGTGGGGACACCGGCGTCGTTGGTGATCGGGGGGGTGCACGTGCCCGATTCGCAGATTTCGCCGGGAGCGCAGGGTTGGTCACAGCCGCCGCAGTGGGTGGTGGAGGTGTCCGTGACCACACAATCCTGACCGCAGAGCTCGTAGCCCGGGCTGCAGCTCGCGGCGCACTGGCCGTCCTGGCAGACTTCGCTGCCGGCGCAGGTGCCGCAGTTGCCTCCGCAGCCGTTGTCACCGCACACAGCGTTGGTGCAGTCGGGCTGGCACACACACTGGCCGTTCTGACACAGCTCGTTGCCCGCGCAGGATCCGCAGGTGCCGCTGCAGCCATCGTCGCCGCAGACCATGCCCGTGCAGTTGGGTTGGCAAACGCAGGTGCCGCCCTGGCAGACCTCGGTGGACGCGCAGGGGATGTTGCACGTACCGCAGTGGTTGCTGTCGGTCTGCAGGTCGACGCAGTCGGTGCCGCAGAGGTCCAGCCCCACCGAGCAGGTGGCGGCGCAGGCGCCGGACTGGCACACCTCATTGACTCCGCAGGAGCCGCAGGAGCCGCTGCAGCCGTCGGGACCGCACACGGCCCCCGCGCAAGCGGGTTGGCAGACGCACTGTCCGGCCTGACACAGCTCGTTGCTGGCGCAATTGCCGCAGGTACCGCCACAGCCGTCGGAGCCGCACACCGCGCCGGAGCAATTGGGCTGGCACACACACTGGCTGCCCTGGCACACGTCCGGTAGGGTGCAGGAGCCGCAGGAGCCGCCGCAGCCGTCGGGTCCGCAGGTCGCGCCGCCGCAGGCCGGGGTGCAGACGCACTGACCGCCCTGGCACACCTCCGGTAGGGTGCAGGCGCCGCAGGAGCCGCCGCAGCCGTCGGGGCCACAGGTCGCGCCGCCACAGCTCGGTGTACAGGAGCAGCCCGCGCCCTCGGCCGGTGCCGTTGGGTCCCACTCGGTGCCGCAGTTCACGCCAAAGGCTCCCGTGTCGGGGTAGTAGTGCTTCACGCTCGCCGCGTCCTGGATGATGAAGTAGTAGCGGTGACACGCGCTGCTCAGGCTCCTGGTGTGCATGTACGTGGCGTTGGCCGCGGTCATGCCGCGCTCCTGCGTCAGCGGATAACAGGTGCCGTCGATGTTCACCAGGGCCGAGGCCGGCCCGGTGGTGTCATACCAGTTGGCGCGGAAATCGACGTTGGAGCTGTTGCTGGTCTGGGGGTAGTGCGCCCCGGCGGGGATCTTCTCGCTGAGGCTGCCGGTGTTCCAGAAGTCCTGTACCGTGTAGCCGCCCTGGCCGCCCACGCCGATGCGGTTGTAGCCCCCGAGGATGTTGAAACGGTGCCCGTTGGACATGGACCAGGCGCAGGACGCGGACGAGCTGGTTTCGCGCAGCCACGCGTAAAAGACAGTCATGGGGTCTCCGAACCAGGCGATGTTCTCGGCCCGGGAGCCGCTCGAGACGCCGAAGAGCGAGAGGCGGGTCCAGGTGTCGTCGCCGCCGGAACAGGACGCGGAGCCTCCCTGACAGGCGCAGGACGCCGAGCCGTCGCAGGACCCCGGATAGAGGCTGTCGATGTTGGAGACGAGGGTGCACGGCGAGTTGTGCATCATGCCGCAGCCCGTGAGCGTCAGGTTGGCGGCGTGAAAGCGCGCCACCCGGTTCAGCGCCAGTCGCCACTCCATGGGGGGCAGGGCGCTGGTGAAGCACACCGCGTCGGCGCAGCAGTTGCTCGGCGTGGGGCAGCTCGCGCAGGGCGCCAGGTCCGTGGGTGGGTCGGCCCGGGCGCGGTTTACCATCATGTGGATGAAGCGCTCATACCACGTGGGGAAGCCCCCCGTAGGCTCCCCGTAGGCCCGCGCAAGGCTGCCGACCTCGAGGGGTGCGTCAGGGGCTCCGTCCGCACAGGTCAGGAGCCCTGCGCTGGCCAGCAGTACAAGCGCGATCATCGCGAGTCGATGCATGGTCTTCCTCCCGGGTCGCAGGTCAGGTTTGCCGCACCCACCATCATCGCCGTCCTGGCGTGTGAGATCAAGCGCAGGCTGAGACCGCATGAATTAATCCGTGCTGCCCAGCTCCGAGATGACAATGGCCGGCTCCGGGGCCTCACTGCGGTCGGCGAGCTGGAGGTCTCCGAGCTGCTCGAGGAGCCACGCCTCTCCCATCCCCGCCTCCAGCAGCAGGCGCACCGCAGTGTCAAAGCCCTCGCGCAGGGAGTCGTCGTAGTCCGGCAGATACACCGTGAGCGCCACGGTCGGCCCATGCGGACGTCGCTCCACCAGAATCTCGTCGACCGGCATCTGCTCCCAGAGAAGACCTAAGTGCGCCACGTAGAGGGGCGAGAACCCCAGTGGGGGCCCAAAGGCGACAAAACGCCAGCTCTCCAGGGCCGGGGCCTCGGCGACAATCTTCCGGATGAGCGGCGCCATGGAAGGGTTGAGCTTGGCGCAGAACTCGATCTCCCAGTGCTCGTCGGGCTGCCACGACACGTTCGGTGTCAGCTCCGGGAAGTGCTCCTCCAGCTTGTCATACAGCGGCATGAGCTCCTCTTCATCGAAATCGTCACCTGGAACCGCCCACGTCGCCGGCTCCGTCAGAAACCACGCCCAGAACTCTTTCGTATTGCTGCTCATGTCGGCTCCTCGCTCGCCCGAGTATACGACTTCATCGCCTGCGCCGGACTGGCGACTTTCGGCGCTGGTCGGAAGGGCGATGGCACCCGGTCGCGGCCCCCGTGGTAACTGACCGCGCGGTCGCCCACGTCGCCGAGCCTCGAGACCTGGCTCCACCGCGCGGTGCAAATCGACCAAGTCGACGACCTGTTCACCTAGTCTCCGCGCCCTCGTCGTCGAGATTGGGCTGGTCCAGATATCGGTGCGTCCTGATGTCGCCACGGCTTGGTCCACTCGTCGGCTTCGCACTTGCGCCGCTTGCTCAGGATCGAATCCAGCCAGCGTCGCCACTGGCCATTGCGGGCGCCGGGGAGCGACCGGAGCGGCTCACCGGCGTTGAGGGTGGCGACCATCGCCTGGACGTCCGGGGACGCGGTAAAGGGCTGACCGGGTCTGGGATGCTGCCAGTCGTCGAATCGAAAGAGCCGCTTCACCGGGGCCGGCAACCCGGCACGCTGTGCCAGCTCATTGGTCGACAGAAACAGCTTGTTCCAGGGAATCGTGTCGCAGATCTGGTAGAGCACGACGTCGGTGGGGCGGAGCCAAGAGAGCTTCGCCCGGTGCTTGAGGCTCAGCCCATCGAGGGCGGGCACCTTCAGTTCCAGACGGCGCCGCTTGCCCGCCACCGCCACGTTTGCGCGCTCGCCGGCTGCGTTGCGACATCTGACCAACCGGTCGCCAATGGGTTCGTACAGCTCCTGCCAGCTGACTAGAGTGCCGGTGTGCCCGATGATACCGGCTGTGGTCGCCACGCCGACTCCGGGCCCGTAGGCAAAGAGCTCGCGGTCAATCCCGCTGTCGCCGGCGCATTTCACGACCTCCAGCAGGAGCGCGGGGCCGCTGGTCGTGACGAAGCCGGTGGCTCGCATGGCCCCAGCGACCTGCCGCGCGTCGGTCCATTGCGGCGTCAACACACTCCGCGTCAGCCAGGCCTCGGCCGAACCCTTTGGGATCGCCGGCTTCCGCGCACGCCGCGAACGGGCCTTCCGGGTCTCCCGGGCCAGAATGGACGGCTTGCCCTTCCCCCGGGTGACCCCCCACTGGATCGCTTCGTCGGCGGCGTGGAGCTCAAGCTGGATATCCAGCCAGTGTCGGAAGTTGCAGTTCGGCTCACCGGGCAGGGACCGGAGCGGCTTCCGCTTGTCCAGGGCCGCGGCCATGGCCACCAGATCCGGCGACTCGCTCGCCTCCTGTCCTGCCGCCGGGTGCTGCCAATCATCGAAGCGGAACAACACTGTCGCCTTCGCGGAGATACCCGACCCGGTCGCTACCTCTGCGTCGCTTGGGAAAAGCACGTCGCGACCGGCGACCTCGCACATCTGAAAGAGGACCACCTCAGGTGGCGTGATGCACTGGAGTTGTCGGGCCCGCTGAGGCCTGGCTCCCGGTCGCCCAGGCAAGGTGAGACCCACTGTGTACGGCTGCCCGCCGAGGTTCAACGTGAAGGTCGAGGGGCACGGGTTGTCGGGTCGCGCGAACCGCGAGGTCTCGGGCTCGAAGATGACCCCTGTGGGCATGCAGCGGAGCGCGTGGTCGTCCAGGTTCTCAAAGAATACGCCCTCGGCCACGAGTTCCTCCCAGCCAAGGTATCCGAGCTCGGGGAGCCCCTCACCGAATGCGAACGTGCGCCGGGCGATGAAGCTCTCGGAGCGCACATAGTCCACCGACTGCATGACCAACGCCACGCCTTTGCGCCAGCGAAACCCGGTAGCCCGCATGGCACCACACGTGAAGCGCGAGCTGTCCCAGCAGGGAAAATCGAAGCTGCGGGCGCTCTCGTTGAGGAGCGCCAGCATCCCCTTCTTTGTGGTTCGCTCTGCCATGTCCGCTGCCCTCGACGCTCTGAATCGTCGTCCTCGAGTCGCTGTCCCTAGAGTATCCCCGACGCCACGGTTTGGAAATGCTGGACAAAAGGAGCGGGCTCGTTCAGCCGGTTGTTCCCCACCTCTTCCACTCCGGGAAGGCGGTGGCCGTGAAGGCCAGCTCCACCCAGTGCATACTCACTTCCTTCAACGTCGTCAGGCTCTCGAAGGTGGGATACTCGGGCGGGGAGGGCTCTTCGTGGAGCCTGTTTACCAGACGACCACCACCGCCGCGACCAGAACGCCGACCGTGCCGATCCAGATCAATTGGTTCCTCAGGTTGGTTCCGGTGCC
>Ga0180009_10004029_pt1 | contig 16379 bp, 10 predicted proteins | sample OS_PC_MetaG_FD_123537 | JGI IMG/M metagenome (GOLD analysis project Ga0180009, IMG submission 123537) | Groundwater microbial communities from the Aspo Hard Rock Laboratory (HRL) deep subsurface site, Sweden - OS_PC_MetaG | ecosystem: Environmental > Aquatic > Deep subsurface > Groundwater...
ACAGGGGCAGCCGACCTTGCTCGGCGAACGAGTAGAAGTGCACGCGGGCTTCCCGCAAGTGCATCTCCAAAAACCGCATGGCCGCTCCGTCTTCGCCGGTGCCGATCGTTCGATGCGCGGGGTACTTGAGCAGGATGCGTGCGCCCGTGTTTCGCTCGAATTCCACCGAGCGGTCGGCGGCAAACGCGAGAAACGCCTTCATCACGGCCCCGGTCGTGCGCTCCGACCAAGCATCGAATGCGCGGCGGGCCTCCAGCTCCGAGAGTCGCCATTGCTCCCGCGCCTGGCGTGCTCGATCGATTTCTCCGAAGCGCGCGTAGAGCTCGTTCCAGCTGGTCAAGGAGGGTCCTTTCTCGAAGGGAGTTCGTCGCTGTCTTCCCATCGTACGCCGGGTGCCCCAACGACCTCCCCTGCCAACCGTGGCGACCGAGTCAGAAGCGCAGCGACGCATGCGCGGCAGTTCCTGGCGTGCCCCGCACCGAGTCCACGATGAAGCACGTCAGTCCAAGCGCCAACACCAGTGCAGCCAACAGGATCGCGGCCAGCGTAGCCGTCGGCCGATGTCCAACGACGTGTGGCATTGGCTTCATCGATTGATTCGCACGCACGGGCAACGGCGTGTGCATCGCGGTGGGCGATGGCGAGGTCGCGGGCAAAGGCGTCTGCATCGCGTGGCATGCCGGCGGAGCTGCTGGAAGCACCGCAGGCAAAGGCGTCGTCGTTGTCGGCGGCTCCGCATCGTCAAGCGCCACTTCTCCGGCCGCTTCGGCAGAGCTCGTTCCAAACGCGGGCATCTCTCCGCTCCAATAGGGTCGGATGGCCTCGCGAAACGCTCCTGCCGTTGGACAGCGCTTGTCCCGATCACGCTCCATCGCGTGGGCGATCGCCGCGAGCAACCCCGCCGGCAGCTCCGGACAGTGTTGCGACAACGGCGGCGCCTCGTCCCGAGCCGCACGGAACATCACATCGTGCGGGTCATCCCCCTCGAATGGGCAGTGACCGGACAACAACTCGTAGGTAAGAACGCCGAGGGCGTATACGTCGGCCCGTCCATCGATGGTCTTGTCGCCCCGAAGTTGCTCCAATGCCATGTAGTGCGGCGTACCGACGGTGGTTCCCGTCTTGGTCAACCCCGAGAACGACCCCGCGCGCGGCACGCGCGACAACCCAAAGTCGACGACTTTCGCCAGCACGCCTTCCGGGGTCTCGAGCAGGAAGATGTTCTCGGGCTTGATGTCTCGGTGGATGATGCCGCGGGCATGGGCCGCTTCCAGCGCCCTCGCCACCTGATCGACGATGTACAGCGCCCTTTCGACCGGTATCCGCCAGCCAGCGTCCTTGAGCACGTGGTACAGATCTGAGCCGTCGAGGTACTCCATCGCGAGAAACGGCAACCCCTCGGAAAGCCTGCCGACGGCTTCGATTCGCACGACGTGCGGGGAATCGAGGGACATGGCCGCGCGCGCCTCGTTGGCGAAGCGCATAACGATGTTGGGCTCCCCGCGGTACTGGTCGTTGAGCACCTTGATGGCAACGCGACGGTTGGAGGCCACGTGCAGGGCCTCGAACACCCAGGCGGTGCCGCCTACCGCGAGCTTGCGGACGATCCGATAACCACCGCGCAGCTCCACGCCCGGTTTGAGCTGTTGGGGGGAGCGAATACGGACTTTGCGGTTGGTTGCCATGGCAATCGAGTGAGAACAACTACGTCACACTTGTAATTGTTTGCAAATACCGGACCGTCCCAAGGAGACGTGCGACGGTCGACCTCCGGCGCCGGAGGCGACCAGAAACGCTTAAAACAGAGACTCGAACCTGTGTTTGGACGGCTTCGATAGCCAGAATCCATACACATCCTACATTTTCCCAGATGTGAAAGATCTGATCCCTGAGAATGAACCGTACACCGTCATGAATGGCGCGGTTGCCGGTCCTGCGGAAGCAACCGCTCATCGTCTCGGCCAGGGCTCGTCCCCGCTTGCCTTCCTTGGGACCTGCACCGAGAATCGCGCACCATGGCCAAGAAGCTCCAAGGGAGAACGCCGACACGCACGCTCCAAGTCGCCACGCGAGAGCTCTCGAGCGTTGAGGTCTCCTCCGACGGAAGCTGGCTCGTCACGGGGGGTTGGGACGGTTCTTGGGCGTGGGACTTCGCCACGGGTGCCGTTGTGCGCCATTACGAGGCGACGCCCAACAAGGCTGTAAACTGGGCGACGCGGATCTCCCCCGACGGTACGCGGGTGGTGGCTGGCTACGGCAATCTAACGCTTTCGTTCTACGAGGCGTCGACCGGGCGTGTTGTGCGGGAGCATGCCGCGATGGATGGCATTATCACGTCGGTGTCGATGGCCGCGGATGGCAAGCACGTACTCACCGGTCAGCCGCAGCAGAAGATCGTGCTCTGGGACTTGGCGACGGGGGACTCGCTCAAGGTCCTCAAGGCCAAGCGTTCCTATTGCTGGAAGGTGGCGCTCGGCCCGGACGCCGGTCTCGCGGTTTCCGCGAGTGGACCGGACAAGCTCGTTCATGTTTGGGATCTCCAGGCCGGCCAGGAAGTGGCTGCCCTCGCCGGTCACGAAAAAACGATTGAATGCCTCGCATTCTCCGGGGACGGCGAAACGGTGGTGAGTGGCTCCAAAGACAAGACGGCTCGGCTTTGGAAAGTATCGAGCTCGACCCCCACGATGGCGCACGTGCTCACGGGCCCTCGGAAAGCCATTTCCGATGTCGCGTTCAGCCCTGACGGGGTGAACGTCGCGGCGTCGAGCATCGACGGATTCGTGTATCTTTGGCGCGTTTCCGACGGTGCGCTCGTCGACACCTTGGAGGCGGGTGAGCCGGTTCCAGCGGTCGCGTTTGCACCGAACGGTTGCGTGGTCGGGGGAGGCAGAGGCAAGGCGCACGTATGGGTCCCGTGATGCGCTTCCACCCATCTCGCAGGTGATTGCAGCCGCTCGGTAGCGCCTACGAGGCGCCTGCTTGTCGTTCCACGGGACGGGTCCTAAGATGTCTCATGCGCTTTCGACGATTCACGTGGGTCGTTTCGGTGTTGGCCTCGGCCTCTCTCGCGTGCGGCGGGGACGAGAGCACGGACGTGCCGTATTCCCCTGACTTCGACGCTGGCCTGGACGCGGAGACGGACACCGTCCTACCGGACGTCGTGCACGAGAGCGGGGTGGAGGAGGCGAGCCCCGATGCCCCGGTCGAGGACACGGGGGGCCCCTCCGGCCCCTTGGGTTTCATTGGCAGTCCCTGCGAAGGTGTGGCCGAGTGCGACTTCGACGAGGCGGTCTGTCTAACGGAATCCGACGGATTTCCCGCGGGGCATTGCTCCATGCCCTGCGACAACACATGTCCAGATCGTGACGGTCATCCAACGACTTTCTGCATTGAGGCGACAGAGATTGCGGCGCCGATGCCCGAGGGAGCCTGCGTGTCGCGGTGTGACATGGGACTCTTCCCCGAGACGGGATGCAGACCGGGGTATGGCTGTGTCCTGTTGCCTCGTGCCAACGAGAGCGAGACGCAGACGTACGCCTGTGTGCCGGGTCGCCCATCGGAGCTCACGCCATGCCACTTGGAGCTGGCAGCCCGGGGCGTGTCCTTCGAACCTGCCTACATCGCGGATCAGAGTCCGGACACCCACCCGAACCTAACTTGCCATGTCGAGGAGCCGGTCTACGTGCACTCCCCGCTGCACGGGGTGACGCTAGCGAGTTCCGGCGGCACGGAAACCCCGCGCGTTCTTGCTTCCTGCGCAATGGCACACGCTCTGACCGACACGATCGACGACGTCGCGCCACTGGGCGTCGTGACCCTTCGGCATATGGGCACATTCAATTGCCGCGTCATCGCGGGCACGGATTCACTCTCCCGACACGCGTTTGGCGACGCCATCGACATTGCGGGCTTCGAGCTTTCCGATGGGTCGTTGTACACGCTGGTGGACGATTGGGAGCACGACACGGATTCGCCCCAAACAGCGGCTGGCGCATTTCTCTATGAGGCTGCCCACCGTTGGTACGACGCGTGGATCTGGACGATCATTCTCACGCCCAACTACAACGTAGATCACGATGACCACTTCCACGTGGACTTGACGCCGGAGTCGCACTTCGTGGAGTTCCACGGCGGCCACTTCATCGGTCCGGCGCCGTACGCGGACTGAACCGGGTGGGCTTCAGGTCATGCCGTGCACCAGCAAGCGAGTCGAATGCTCAAAGACGACCGTGCACTTGTTCAGCTCGGCATTGGAGACGAAACCGAGCCCGAACTTGGTGTGCTGGATGTGCGCGCCTTCTTCGAAGCGCATGCGTGGGCTGTAGGGTTGGGCATCATCGCCCGTGCGGCCCGCCAGGCCCTCCGTCCAGCTCGCCTCCTGCTTCGCCTCAGCTTGCAGCGCAGCCTTGCTCGGACGCGCCTTCTTGGGCGCTGCCACACGCTTGGTCGCCTTTCGCTCAGCCTTCGGAGCAGGGGGCGCTTTGAGCTGCGCAAAAGGATCCCACGAGAGCGCGTATCGGATCAGCGATGTTGCGAGATCTGCATGCGCAGACGCCCACCGATCATCGAACAGGATCACCTGCCGATACCCCTGGGCCGGGGAGATGTGCGCACAGAGCACGGCCGTGTGTTCCGTCTCCAGAACCAACGACTTGGCCCCATCGTGCTCGGCGTCGGCAACCGCCAGCTCCTCTGCCAAGCGTTGAAGGGCGGGCGCCAACGATGCGTCCTCCGCCTGAACCTTGGTTCGCAACAACTGAAGCTCCTCGGGCCAGTCCTCGAGGTTCGCAGGTGTCTCGCCCCGCAGCAGCGTCGGCAGGCGGGCCAAGTCCACGCCAGAGATCTTTCTCACCACGCCGGGGGCCTGTCGGTCCGAAGCAGCCATCGCACAAACGTACGTAGCGACAGTATCCTCAGAAGCGACTTCCGCCACGACGGGGACATCGAAACGCGTGCTGAACGGATCCTGCGAGTCGCCGCCAGGTAGCTCGGGGCCATCATGCAGCAAGAACGAGATACACCCGGGATGCTGAACCACCGCTTCTTTCTCCAAGAATAGAAGCGTGGAGGACGCTTCCATCGGGAGGATGCGCAACGTGTTGCTGTCCGCTTGAACTCGGTTCTTGGCCGCCTCTGAGTCAACATCGTCCCATAGATGATCGCGCAGCATCTTGCGCAAGGCCGTCATGGTACGCGGTGTTCGAAGCGCGTCGGTCTGGACGGCCTGAAACAGCCTCGACATCTCGTCAACAGCACCGCCGAGCTCTGCTACGGCAACGTCCCGCGGCTTGGCGGCAACACGCGCTTCGTCGATGCGCCACTGAAACCAGGTGAGAATCGAGGGCGCTTCCAGCCGGCAAACTCGTTTCGAAAAGGGGCCATCGTTTTGGGACCGACAAACGAACCAGACTACGTTTTCGTTGGACACAGCGTTCCTTGGGGCAATTCAGCCAGCAGCGGCAGGACTGGCGTAATAGCAGATGGAACGGGGTCCGCGCCCGACAAGATCGCGATCCGTTCTGGCAGCCGGGCTATTCCGCAATCATCGTGACCTCACCTGCCGCCGTCATCGGAATCCCGGGAGACCTCGACATCCTCTGAAACGCAGGCGAGGGGTCCCGGGCCATGCACGGCTCAGGCGCCCGTTTCCAACTCGGCCGTCGCAGACTCGAGCGCTCGCCCCAGCTCTTCTTCGTCCTCGCCCCCCCGCTCGCAGCGCAACGCGCCCGTGCCTCGCCGCCGATGCGTCCGCGGCCACGCGCATGCGTGACCTCCCTTCGTCGTCGCGTGTCACCCGAAGCGATGTCGCCGCTGCGACGCGGCGGATTCAAACGGGGGCAAGCGGATAACTGGGGAACGTCAACGATCTCTCAGGATAGGGGATGGACGACATCCGTTCCCGCGCCTATCCTTTGCATCCTCCGTACAGAAAGGCCCCTGCCTCAACCCTCTCCCGCATGGTCGACGACCAAGACAAGTCCGAAGCTTCCCTGCACACGGTCGATATCGAGACCATGGGAGATCGCTACAGTGAGGCGCCCCCTGGCGATTGCCTCTGCACTTCGTGCTGGGCCTTGTTCGACGGTACCGACCTGCCGACCTGCCCATCCTGCGGAGAATTGGCCTCGGAAGAGGGGTGGCCGGAGCTGCCCTACACGTTCCTGGATCGCTATGTCTTTCTGTCTCTGTTGGGCCGAGGTGGGGTCGGCGCGGTGTTCCGAGCTCGGCACGTCGACGAATCGCGGGGAGACGAGCAATTTGCCGTGAAAGTCGTTCAGCAGGGCGCGCGTCCGGAGCGACGTCGACTGCTGAGCCAGATGTTCGAAAGGGAGATTTCCGCAGCTTCGCTGGTCGGAAGATCCCGCCACTTCGTGCGCGTCCTGGGACACGACACCGGCGACCACCTGCACCTCGCGATGGAGTACGTGCCGTGGCCCACGCTCAAGGTCCGACTCAAGCGCGACGGAATTCTGCCCCCGCGTGAGGTCGCGAAGCTTGGCATCGCCCTGCTTCGTGCACTCGAGGTCATGCATGCCCACAACCTCGTGCATCGTGATCTCAAGCCCGCGAACATCTTCGTGACCGACGAGGAGGACGAGATCCGCGTGAAGGTGGCCGACCTGGGTCTGTGGATCCTGTCGGAACATCAGCGAGGAGGCGTGACCGAATCGCTGCCCGCCGGCTCCTTCGCAGGCACCCTCGACTACGCAAGCCCCGAGCAAATGGACGGTATCGGCATCGGGCTGCCGTCCGACCTGCACGCCGTCGGTTCGATCCTCTGGGCCGCGGCCACCGGCGACGTCCCCTTCCCGGCGATGGGCGCTTCGTTCATCGCTTCGATGAAGTCGAAGCGGCAGCTCGTCGAAGCCCTGCCGGCGCGCCCGGCCAACATGCCCGAGGCGCTGTACGAAGTCCTCATCAAGGCACTGCAGCCACGAGCCGAGGACCGGTTCGCAACCGCGCACGAGTTCGCGTCGGCGCTCGAGCTGCTCGTGCAGGACACGGAAGCGTTCGCGGCCACGCACCTGCGCCCGACCGTCCCGGCCCCTCGGCCGAGACCGACGTCGCAAGAGCCAACCCCGCAGCCGAGCACAGAGTCCGCCGCAGCGGTGTCGAAGCCCCGGCCCCGTTGGCCATGGTATGCGGGCGCTGGCGTCATCTCCGTGGTCGTCGGCTACGCAGCGATGACCTCCATGCAAGAGCCGTCGAAGGCCCCTGCCCCGCCCGTCGCAAGCTCAGCGAGCGACCTGCCGGAGCCACCCCCTGCGACCTCCGCCGTGGCACCTCCCCCGTTGACAGGACCCAAGATCGAAGTCCTGGCGCTCGGGCGACGCCACAGCTGTGCGCTGCTCGACGGAGGCGTTCTGAAGTGCTGGGGTACGAACGAACGTGGCCAGCTCGGAGACGGAACGACCACCGGACGATCGCAGCCAACAGCGGTCACGGGCCTTGGCGACGTTGCAGACGTGGCGTTGGGAAGCGAGCACACCTGCGCTCGGACAACGGACGGCAAGGTCTGGTGTTGGGGCCAGAACGACAGCGAAGAGCTCGGGGATGGTACGCGCGAGGCGCGAGCTGCACCGATGCAGGTAAAGGGACTGCCCCCGGTTGAAAAACTGTTCGTGGGTGGCTGCCAGTCGTGGGCAGTCACGGAAAACGACGAGACGTGGGGGTGGGGCTGCAACGACTTGGGCCAGCTGTCTGGCAAGAGCAAGGACACCCGCCCGCGCCGGTATCCGAACCTGGACGGCCTCCGGACGATTTTCACCTGGGAAAGCGACGGCGACGGGGTTGCCTGCGCGCTGTTCGATGATCGCCCCACCTCGTGCTGGCTGTGGGGCAAGGTCCCTGACGGCGCTCGGGCCAACGCAGTCGAAGGGCAAGAGAACGTCGCGGAGCTCGCCTTCGCTCGGAGCCACGGTTGCGCACTGCTCAAGAACGGAACCGCTCGCTGCTGGGGCGCAAACTCGTCCGGCGAAGTCGGCGATGGAACACGGCAACCCCGCCTAAGAGCCGTCGACATCGCCAATGTAAAAGACATTCAGCAGGTGGTCGTCGGCGACGGGTACGCCTGTGCTCGGCAGAAGGGTGGCAAGATCCTTTGCTGGGGACGAAACGATCATGGCCAGGCCGGCGGTCGCGGTCCCGAGGATCATCTCGTCCCCGTCGCAGTGCCCGACGTGACCGACGCGATCCAAATCGCCACGGATCGTGGCCGCACGTGCGCCGTCCTCGCCGACGGTCGCGTCGGATGTTGGGGGACCGGCCTATCGAACAGCGACAAGACCGTGGTTTGGATGGATGCGATGGCAGGGGCGGTTTCCGTCGAGGCCAGTGGACACGGCGTGATTTGCACCATCGCGTCGAGCGGGGGAGCCGCGTGCCTGGGCGATGACGAATTTGGACAGCTCGGCATCGGGCGCTCCCTGCAACGAATCAAGCCCGCACGGGTTGCAGCCCTGGAAGGCATTTCGAAGCTCTGGGCCGCAGCCCGCAACGCGTGCGCGGTCGACGAGCAGAAGCGACTTTGGTGCTGGGGCAGCAACGTGTGGTCCGCCTTCGAGGCGGGTGCGGGCACCCAATCCCGGCCCGTGTTGATGGGTCCGGGGGTGGAAGAGCTCGCGATGGGCACGCACGGGTTGTACACGTTCGTAAAGGACGAAAAGGGCGCACGGAGCGTCCGTGGCGGCGGGACCCTGTTGCGCGACCATGGGGCCGGAGCATCAGCTCAACGCTCCTATCCGCAGCCTGTCCCGGCGCTCGAAGCAGCCACGCAGATCGCCGTTGGTTTGCGACATGGCTGCGCGCGCATGGCCGACGGCTCCGTTTCGTGTTGGGGTGCGAACGCCTATGGGCAGTTGGGCAACGGTTCTCCGCGTGCGACAACCCGTCCGACGCCCGTGCTGATCGAAGGAGAGGTGACGCAGGTTGCCAGCGGAGCGTTCCACGCCTGCGCCCTTCGCAAGACGGGCGGAGCTGTTTGCTGGGGCAGCAACGGCAACGGACAAACGGGTCCCGGGCCGACCTGGACCTGCAACGTCGGAACGCGCGTATTTCCTTGCGTTCGACGGCCGCGTCGCGTGCTGGGAATTCAGGATGTGATCGGACTCGCCGCCGGCCAGTGGCACACGTGCGCGCTGAGCAAGTCGGGCGCGGTCTCCTGTTGGGGAGCCAACGGTGTGGGGCAACTCGGCGACGGCACCGCGGAGGAACGCTCCAAACCTGAACCCGTCCGGGGGATATCGAACGCCGTTCAGTTGGCGGTGGGGGAACAGCACGCGTGCGCTGCGTTGCGCGACGGTGCCGTCTGGTGTTGGGGTGACAACGGATACGGAGAGCTCGGACGATCCACGAAAGAGAAGTGCGGCCCTTCGAAGGAACCGTGCGGCAAGGTCGCCGGGCCCGTGGCGGGATTGACCGACGCGGTACAGGTAGCCACCGGCTGGGAGTTCAGCTGTGCGCTGCGCAAAGACGCAACCGTATGGTGTTGGGGGAACAATCAGCGAGGCACGCTCGGCGACGGAGAGCCATTGGAGCGAAACGAAGCCGTACGCGTTGTGTGGTAGTCGAGCTTCCGGAGCTGCTCGGGTAACCTCTTCTGACGCCGTCGGTTGCATCGCCGTCACCGCCACCCTATGACCGACGCCAGCGCCAATGATCCGTTACCAATTCTCGTTCGAAGATGGATACACGCTGTCGTTCGTGTTCGACGAGGATCGCGACATCTCGCCCGACGTCGTGGAGGGGCCGGTACCGGAGTGGATGCTCCTGGAGAACAACAAGTGCGACGAATGCACGCTGCCGGCCGGGAGCCGCAGAACGTGTCCCGCCGCCGTTGCCATCCGCCCGATCATCGAGGGGTTCGAACACCTGCAATCCTTCGAGACCGCGCACGTGAAGGCCCAGGTTCGCCACATCACGCTCGAATCCAACGAACCCGTACAACGAACCGTCCGATCCCTGATGTCGCTGGCGCTCCCGCTCTCGTCCTGCCCGATCCTGTGTCGAACGCGTCCGCTGGCGTACGTCCACGTCCCCTTCGCGACGCGAGAATACGAAGCTTTCCGCGTTCTCGGCATGCACTTCATCGAGCAGTACCTGCGCGCGCAGGACGGCAAGTCACCCGATTGGGAGCTCACCAGACTCTTGGAAGCCTTGCGGATCCAAAGGCGCGTCTTGGCCACCCTCGCGCACCGGATCCGCGCGGCTGGCTCCAAGGATGCGTCGGTCAACAGCCTGCTACTGCTGGATGCAATCGCGGACTCGATCGAGCTGACCGTGGAACGGAGCCTCAAGTCGCTTCGTCCCCTTTTCCGGGAACGACTCGCACCACCGGCCGACGGCAAGGGCTGACCTCCGGGCCAGGAGCGGTTGCACCGATTGCGTTTCGGGAAACGAAGCCAAGCCGAACGTAACGTCGCCATGATCCGCGTGTTCGCCTGAGCGCACGTTGACCGTGATCCGGCGCAAGATTAGGTTACGTCGAGAGGAAGCAGCATGGGACATCTTCACGACGCGAAGGGCATCTACACGGAGCTTTTGGGCCGCATCGACAAGACGCAGTCCGGGATGCCAGAGACGCCGGAGACCTACGAAATTCTCTCCCATCTGTTTACGAAGGAAGAGGCTTTCATTGGTTCGAAGATGCCGGTGACCCCACGCAGCTTGGGGACGATCGCGCGGCGAACGGGACTGCCCAAGGACGAGCTGGCGAAGAAGCTCGATGTCATGGCCGACAAGGGGTTGGTCTTCGACTTCGACCACCCAACGCGGGGCAAGTTCTTCATGCTGGCGCCTCCGGTGGTCGGATTCTTCGAGATGACCATGATGCGCGTGCGAACCGACATCGATCAGAAGGAGGTCGCGCGGCTCCTGTCGCTCTACATGTACGAGCGCGAAGAGTTCATGTCCGAGTGCATGCGCGGGCGTACCCCGATCGGGCGCGCCTTGCTCTACGAGCCCGCGATGAGCCCTGCAATCACGTCGGATGTCCTGAGCTTCGAAAAGGCGTCGGCGATCATCGAGGAAGCGCCGTTGCTAGGGCTCTCGCTCTGCTACTGCCGCCACAAGAAGTCGCACCTCGGCAAAGCCTGCGACGCGCCCCAGGACGTGTGCATGTCCTTTGGCAAGGCCGCCGAGTTCACCATTCGCCACGGCCACGCACGTCCGGCGGAGAAGCAGGAGCTTCTCGACAAGCTCGCCCTGTCACGCGAGCACGGGCTGGTCCACATCACCGACAACGTGCGCGACGAGCCCTCCTACATCTGCAATTGCTGTGGATGTTGCTGCGGCCAGCTCACGGCGATCAACCGCCACGGGATCTCCCACGCGGTGGCCACCAGCAACTTCATCGCCGAGATCGACGCTGAGACGTGCGGCGGGTGCGGCAAGTGCGTTCGCCGGTGCCCCGTGCAGGCCGTCTCTCTGCACGCCCGCGCGCCGCATCTACGTGCCAAGACCAAGAAGAAGATGGTCGCCAAGATCGACGAAGACATCTGTCTGGGTTGCGGTGTCTGCCATCCCACCTGCAAGACTAAATCGCTCACGATGAAGCGTCGCGCCAAGCGCGTATTGACGCCGGAGAACACCCTGGAGCGCGTGCTGAGTATGTCGCTCGGGCGAGGTCACATTCACGACCTGCTCTTCGACGAGCAGGATGGTCCGACCGCAGCGTTCCTCAACCGGCTTACCGGGGCGGTGGAGAACATGCCCGCGACCAAGCGGCTGTTGCTCAACGAGACACTGAAGTCGAGGTTTGTTCGGTTCCTCGCGAAGCAGGCGAAGAAGGACAAGCGCAACGACGTTGTGTGACAGGTTGCGCCCGTAATTTCTCTACGGCCTGGGAACGGTGTTCCACGCTGAGAATGGGGACGCCGTCCGAGGAATGCCCTCGGCTCGTGCTTGTCCTCACCGCCCGGGCGGACTCCCCACGGAGCAACTACGAGGAACCATCGGTGGAAGCGGCTCGCATTCGTTGCTCCCGAGCCGTTGTCCGGGCCCACACGGATCGTTCGTCCTCCTAGCTGGGAGCACCCCACGATGGTGCAGCTCGAAGCGAACCTCCTGCAGCATCGTGCATATCTTCTCCCATTCGGCGTCGCGGGGCTCGCCGCAATGCCCACAAGCGATCAGCTCGGCATCGCGCCGCATGACACCAAAACAACTTGGGCGCGGAGGCTCGGCCTCAGCTCCAAGAATCCTGAGCGACTCGATGTAGAGCCCCACCACGTAGCCGGCCACCTCGTCACCACCATCGTCGAGGGCCGCCCGCCGAAACCAGCGCGCGGCCTCGACCCAGCGGTGTGTTTCGAAGTACAGCCGCCCGATGGCGTCCTTGCATTCCACCGGATCCAGGGGGAAGCTTATCTCCTCGGCGAACTCGTCCTTTCCGCGGATGTCGATTCCCATGCATTCCCCATCGACGCCCGCGAGCAGGGAATCGAGTGCGCGACGTCTGAATCCTTCGATCGGGCGAGGCAACAGCCCGGACGCCGAGCTCATCGCCAGCGGTTCGGCGAAGCATTGACGGTCAATGTCGTTCTCTTGCTTCGGTGCAACCGGGGCAGCACGTGCCATCGTTGTTACTGGCGTCGCAGGCGGAGCTCCAACCGGGTTCGAGCCGCACGCGACAGCGAGTAGCATCCACGACGACAGGAACCATCGCATTGCGCCATCTTAGCAAGAGTTCTCCACCATCGTCCTCACAATGGCCCCCAGCAACTCTCCCCGAGGACAAGCGCAGGGCTACCTTCGGGACAATCGGTTGCAGGACGCCGCCCGGGGGACGGGCGGGCTACCTTCGGCTGCGACCACTGCGGGACAATCCCGCGGCGCCCGCCTCAGGCGGCATTGCTGACACGCGCCAAGCGGGCCTCGTCAGCCAGGTAGTCCTCGTAGCCCATGCCGAGATCGAAGTACTCTTCGCCGCCCAACTCGACCACACGCGTCACCAACGTATCGACGAACTGAACGTCGTGGGAGTTGATGATCATGCTCCCCTCGAACTTTGCCAGGGCGTTGTTGAGCGCCGAGATCGACTCGAGGTCGAGGTGGTTGGTGGGTCCGTCGAGAATCAACACGTTCGGCGCCTGCGCCATCATGCGCGACAGCATGCAGCGAACCTTCTCCCCGCCGGACAGCACGTTGCACTCTTTCTGGGTTTCATCGCCGCTGAACAGCATCCGTCCCAGGAAGCCGCGAACGAACTCTTCCTCCTGGTTCTCGGACCACTGGCGCATCCAGTCCACCAGGTTTTCGCGGCTCTCGAAGAACTGCTTGTTCTCCTTCGGGAAGTAGCCCAGGTGCACGCTGCTGCCCCACTGGACGCGGCCCTCGTCAGGCTGCTGTTCGCCTGTCAAGATCGACAGGAACGTCGACACCGCCACGTCGTTGCCCGTCAGAGCGATGCGCTCGCCCTTACCAAGCATCAACCGCACATCCTTGAACAGCGCCACGCCGTCGACGGTCTTCGAGAGCCCCTCGACCGAGAGCACGCTCTTGCCCAACTTTCGCTCGGTGCTGAATTGGATGTACGGATACTTGCGTGACGACGGCTTGATGTCGTCCAGCGTGATCTTCTCGAGCAATGCGCGACGTGAAGTGGCCTGCTTGGACTTCGAGGCGTTGGCGCTGAAGCGCTGAACGAATGCCTTCAGCTCGTTGATCTTGTCGATCTTCTTCTTGTTGGCGTCATTGCGCTGGCGCAGCGCGAGCTGGCTGCTGTGGTACCAGAACGAGTAGTTGCCCGCGTAGAGCGTCACTTTCTGAAAGTCGATGTCCGCAATGTGCGTGCAGATCTTGTCGAGGAAGTGACGATCGTGGGACACGACGATCACCGTCGCCCTGAACTTCAGCAAAAACTGCTCCAGCCAGAGAATCGAGTCGACATCGAGGTGGTTGGTCGGCTCGTCGAGCAACAGGATGTCGGGATCGCCGAAGAGCGCCTGCGCCAGCAGAACACGCACCTTTTCGTTGTCGTCGAGGTCCTTGACGAGCTTGTCCTGGCGGTCCGACGGAATCCCGAGGGACTTGAGCAGGATGCCGGCGTTCGCCTCGGCCTCCCATCCGTTGAGATCGGCGAACTCGGCCTCGAGCTCGGCCACCTGCATGCCGTCCTCGTCGCTGAAGTCCGGCTTGGCGTAGATCGCGTCCTTCTCGAGCGAGACTTCGTGCAGGCGCGCGTGGCCCATGAGCACCGCCGTGATCGCGGAAACGTCGCCGTAGGCAAAGTGGTCCTGACGCAGCACGCTCATGCGCAGCCCGGCCGGGATGTGCACCTGTCCGCCCGTGGGCGACTCATCGCCCGCGAGACATCGTAGGAAGCTCGACTTGCCCGAGCCGTTTGCGCCGATGAGGCCGTAGCAATTCCCGGGGGTGAACTTGATGTTCACGTTGTCGAAAAGCTGCTGCGCGCCGTAGGAGAGAGAAAGATTTTCGGTGGTAATCATGATTGGAGCGTCAAAGGGGAGCGGTCCCTTAGCCGCTCGGGTCGCATCGCGCAAGGCCAGCGCGACCGAACGGACGATGGGTTACGTAGCGCGCAAGCCCTTGCCCCTAGCTGTGGGCGGGGTCGAAGCTGAGCGCGCTCTCAGAAAGTCTTTTGGGCGTCGGGCTGCTGGTCGACGTACGACGAGATGTGGCTGGTGTAGTCGTTGTTGGCGATGGCAACGGTGCCGCTGTCGCCCGCCAGCTCGCCGATGATGAACGTCACGTCCTTGGGGATCCCGGCATCTTCATAGGCCTGAATATCTGAATCGGCGTTGCCGTAGACGGCGACGATCTCCCACCCGAGGTCGGTGGTTATGTGCTTGAGGAATTCGGCCTTGTACGCGCGGGCCGATTCGCCGTTAACCAGCGACTCGGAGGTCTGAACAGGCCCGAACGGAGCGTCGATGCCCTGCAGCCACGTTCGAGAGATGCCGCTCAGGGAGTGAGGTCGCGCCGAAAGGTACGCGAGCTGATATCCCTTGCCCGCCCAGGCGTTGACCATTTCCGACGCCCCCTGGTTCGCCTTGGGCACGTAGTCCGGGTCCTGCATGATCTGCGTGAGCATCTCGTTATCGTCGAGAGTGAGCGTGCCATCGATGTCCGTCACGATGACCTGCGTCGCCGCAGGCCAGACGAACACGCCATGGGCCGCACAGGTCCCATCGCCCTCGAGGATGGAGTACACGGTGCTGGTGCCGATGGGGAATTGCTGATCGCCGCTCAGCGTGACCGCGAATCCTCCGAGAGCGTCGGTCTTGACCCGTCCGAGCTCCAGCCACGCACCTGTCAAGTCGCCGCTCCAGAAGCTCACCCACTCGTCGACGATGCCCTTCTGGGCAAGAAGATTTGGCCCGGTGGCTCGGGTCATGGCGCCGGAGAACTGCTGGGGCGAAGCGGTGCCCAGGAAATCCAAGCCCCAATGGGTCACATAGGGATTGTCGGCCTCCCAGTCTTTGGCGTCCGGTGACTCGAAGGCCTTCGAGGTGGTCTGGAAAGGCAGGGGTCCGGGCACCGGGCAGAGCCCCATGTCCTGTCCCGTACCGGCTGGTTTGGGCTCCGAACCATCGGACGAATCACCGCATCCGGCGACGCCGGCAACCAGCAAGGAGAGAGCCGCGAGGGCCCAGCGATGTCGGAGAAGGAGCGTTGAGCACATCATGACATGTGGCCTTTCAAACTGACGATGCACTTGGACGGGACGCATTGTGCCGTGCTCGCGAGCGCTAGACAATCGGCATGGTCCTCGTCCAGCCCCGCGACGCGCTACCGAATTGGTCGGCCGGCCGTATCGGCCGGCGCACGCAGACGCGCGCTACGCCAACCCGTACCGCTTGAGCTTGTCGTAGAGCGTTCGCAGACCGATCCCCAAGTGTTCGGCGGCCAGGCGGCGGTTGCCTTCGTAGTGCGCGAGCGCCTTGCTGATCGCCTCTTTCTCCGCCTCCGCCATCGTCGGCAGGGAGAGTCGCGCCCCGTTCGGGGCGGCATCCAAGGCCATACCGAAGTGCTCCTCGCGCAGCTCTCCGCCCTCGGACAAGATGGACGCCCGCTCCAGCGCGTTCGCCAACTCTCGCACGTTGCCAGGCCACGCTCGACGCACCAGGTGATCCATCGCGCCCGAACTCAAGCTCAGCTCCGGACGCCCAATGTCCCTGCCGATGCGCGCGAGCAGCGCGCGCGCCAGCGACGGGATGTCCTGCCGTCGTTCGCGCAGCGGTGGAATACGCACAGGAAACACCGCGAGCCGATGGTAGAGATCTTCGCGAAACGACCCCTCGCGGAGCATTTTTGAGAGATCCCGGTTCGTCGCAGCAATCCAGCGTACGTTGCACTTGACCGACTGATTGCCCCCTACCCTCTCGAACTGCCGCTCCTGCAGCACGCGCAGCAGCTTC
>Ga0180009_10004030_pt1 | contig 16375 bp, 16 predicted proteins | sample OS_PC_MetaG_FD_123537 | JGI IMG/M metagenome (GOLD analysis project Ga0180009, IMG submission 123537) | Groundwater microbial communities from the Aspo Hard Rock Laboratory (HRL) deep subsurface site, Sweden - OS_PC_MetaG | ecosystem: Environmental > Aquatic > Deep subsurface > Groundwater...
AGATGGAGCATGGTGATGCTGAAGCTGCCTGGTCCCTCGTAGTTGCTCGACTGCATACTGTACTTCAACATCTCCTGTCGTAACTCTTTCGATGTGCAGGCGCAGAACACGCCGGCCTCCTTGGTATGCGGCGTCTTGTCCAGGACGCCTCCCAGCACGTAAATTCGGCTGGCGCTGTAATCCGCGGCGAGATTCAGTATATTCTCCGTGTATTCTTCCCAGTTGGTGTTTGGCTCCGTGCCCAGGTAGAGAATCAGGTCATTAGCCGAATGAGGGTTGACCCAGTAGAAGAACTCGTTACGCGGAAATACGTGTTGTTTCAGCAGCCCGTCCGCGATTTTTATCTGGGGCCTGAGGGATAGCTGCCCCGGCACCTGGAATACGTGGTAACGGTCGAGGGGCATTTCCGCGAATTTTTTAGCTTTCAGTTTCTTGATAAGGTACTGTGTCGTGCCCGTAGCCGCCTCTCCACCATCCACCCAGCCGTTAATGCCGCAGATCAGGTATGGCTGCTTCAGCTCTGGCTTTTCCAGAAATTGTAAATTGTTCTGTTTCGCCATCATACCCCACCTCCACTTATCAGGATAGATATCAGTGCAGCAGATTGTGCGCGTTGGTCTGGCACATCATTTTTATGTGTTCGTCAGGCACGCCGCGGAACAGGAAGCCGAGAATCAGTTTTCTCATCTGTTCCCAGGGGAGGCCGGTCTCAATATGACCGCAGTCAGAGCCGAAGACAATCCGCTCCGGACCCACTGCCTGATAAAAGGCTATCGTCTCATCCCAGACGAAGGCCGGCGGCGCCAGGTGCATGGCATAGATGCCGATACAGGCGCCCATATTGGCCAGTTCCTTGGCCTGCTCCGGCGTCACCATGGTCAGCGGATAATTGACGTGGTTGACCTCGATGCGTTCCACTCCCATCTCGACCGCTTCCTTGACCACGGCGAAGCGTTCCGCCGTGCTTTGATGACACAGGCCGAGCACCATATCCGTCTCCGCCATCAGTTTTAGAATTTCCTTCATCTCCGGTACCACGTTTCCCTTCTCATCGATGACGGAAATGCCCCCGCCTTTGGAGTGTCGTGTTACACTGCGGTGATGGGCGGCGTCCATGTTGGGCAACCAGATATATTTGCCCCCCACCCGGTAGCTGGCCACGACCGCGTCGGGGTTGAGTCCGCCGACGGCATAATTGAGCACCACGCCGCCGAAGACCTCGGTCTTTTTCTTGTTATGTTCCTCGGCCCATTTATCAACGACCGTCTGGGTGAGCTGCACCGAGGGAGAGGTTGGCAGGGTATGGTCCTTGCAGACGATGCCCGCCTGCCCCATTTCACAGGCCTGAATGGCGAAATCGATCTGGCTGAAAAGGCGCTGGGTGGTCGATGAGGGCCCGGTGTGCTGGTGGATATCATATGAGCCGCGTAGCAGGCCCCACATACGTTCATTGTCGAAATTCGGCTGCTTCATGGCGGCAACCGCTTCTTCCGGGCCATAAAGCGAGCTCCGCCCTCCCGCAGTGATGATTTCCTCGATTCTTTTCAGGTAATCCGGGGTCAATGACAGTTCAAAGGGTTTTTCGGCCATATTTTTCACGCCTCCTCAATCAATTATAGCATCAACATTGTTGGTGAATCACCAAAAGGCCGGGTTCCGTATCCTGTTATGATGTATGGCATTATCGTAACTGCGGATGCCATCTTTGTCAAACGACTAAGGCGGGACTGTTACCATATGGATTGACGTAAAGAGTCGAATATAATAGACTTTTGTCGATAGTCACTTTTCCTTGGAAAGGGGCTTACCATCTAGCCTATTTATTAATCTCTGGAGGAGCTTTATGCTGCCCGTCAAAACTTTCCGCATTCCCAACGCCGTTATCACCGGTTCCGGGTCGTCAAAACAGGTTGGCGATGAGTGCAAGAAATTAAATTTAAAGAAAGCCCTGATTGTGACCGACCGGAACCAGGTGAAACTGGGCATACTTGATGGTGTTCTGGAGTCGCTGCGACAGGGCGGCGTGGCATATGCCATCTATGATGGCGTCAATATGGAACCAGTCGTAGAGTATGTTCAGGAAGGGCTGGAGGCATTTCGGGGCCACGGGTGCGACTGTCTTCTGGCCGTCGGTGGGGGAAGCCCGATGGACACCGCCAAGGCCATATCGGTCATGGCCACCAACGAAGGCTCAATAGAGGACTACATGGGGCTGGGCAAGGTCCCCAGGAAAGGCCGACCGGTTATCGCCGTGCCCACGACGGCCGGAACCGGCAGCGAGGTTACACCGTTTACCATCATTACCGATACCAGACGGGACGTTAAAATGCTCATCGGCAGCCCATTTTTGATGCCCGAGATAGCCATCGTTGACCCGCAGCTTACCGTACTGCTGCCACCCGATATTACCGCTGCCACCGGAATCGATGCGCTGACCCATGCCATCGAGGCTTACGTTTCGGTGAAAGCCCAGCCGATAAGCGACCTATTCTGCCTTGCCGCCATAGAACAGATTGCCGGCAATCTGCGGCAGGCCTGGGCTGACGGGAAAAACCTGGAGGCGAGGGAAAAGACTATGATAGGCGCGCTCATGGGCGGGATAGCGTTCAGCAATTCTTCCGTGGCGCTGGTGCACGGCATGGCGCGGCCCATAGGGGCCTATTTCCACGTGCGTCACGGCGCGTCGAATGCCGCCCTCCTCGGCACGGTGATGGAATTCAGCCTGGAGGGAAATCCGACCCGGTACGCGCGTATTGCCGAGGCTATGGGAGTGGATATAAACGGCCTGTCCGAAATGGAAGCGGCGAAGCGCGGCGCTGAGGCGGTCAAGAAGCTCATTAAGGATATAAAGATACCGTCGCTGCGTGAGTTGGGCGTGGATAAAGAAAAGCTCGACCAGCTGGCGCCGAAAATGAGCGAGGATGCCATTGCCAGCGGCAGCCCGGCCAATAATCCGCGTCAGGCAAGCAAAGAAGAGATAATCGAGCTATACAAAATAGCTTACGGAAAGTAATCATCCGGAGTACAGAGGGGGAGTATATGGCAGATAGATTGGGAACAGCGCAGAAACGGAACAGCCACCTTTTCGGGACATTACATGGAACCCTTCCGCCGCAAGTGATTTGCGAGCGCGGCGATGGCGTATACCTGTATGACCAGAATGGCAAGAAGTACATTGACTTCAGCGGCGGGCCTCATGTCGTCTCCCTCGGGCATGGCAACCAGAAGGTAAATGAGGCAACGAAAAAGCAGATTGATAAAGTGTCCTTCTTCTTTCGTGCCTTCTGGCTCAACGAGCCGCTTCTGGAACTGGCAGAACGCATTATCAGCGTTGCCCCGGCCAATTTAACACAGTGCCAGTTCTGCAACAGCGGTTCCGAGGCCAACGAGACAGCGATAAAAATCGCCCGCCAGTATCATGTGGAAAGGGGCAAGCCGGAGAAGTACATGGTGCTATCCCGCTGGCAGAGCTATCACGGCATGACGCTCGGTGCGCTCTCCGTTTCCGGGCATACCATGCGGCGGCAGAAGTTTGAGCCGGTACTGCACCAGTGGCCCAAGATACCGGCCCCGTTATGCTACCACTGTGCTTACGAGCTCACCTATCCGGGTTGCGACATTAAATGCGCCCGGGCACTCGAAGAGATTATCAATCAGGTCGGCGCGCAGTACGTTGCCGCCTTCTTTATCGAATCGATAGGTGGCGCCGGCACAGCCTGCATGGTGCCCGTTCCGGAGTACTACCCTATTATCCGCGATATTTGCGACAAGTACGATGTGTTGCTCGTCGACGATGAGGTCATCTGTGGCTTTGGCCGGACGGGCAAGTGGTTTGGTATTAATCACTGGGACGTCAACCCCGATATCATCACCTCGGCCAAAGGGATGACCGGAGGCTATACCCCGATGGCGGTGGTGATTATCGACGAAAAAATCGGCAGGGTATTTTCGGAGACGGGCGCCAGCTTCGTGCACGGTTTCACCATGGAGGGCAACCCCGTCTCGGCGGCTACCTGCCTGGCGGTTATCGATGTCCTTGAGAAAGAAGGGCTGGTGGAGCGCTGTGCCCGGCTTGGTGAATACTTTTTCCAGAAGGGGAGGGAAAAACTGGCCCATCATCCGGTGGTGGGGGATATACGGGGTAAGGGTCTGCTCATGGGCATCGAGCTGGTGCAGAACAAAGAGGCACGGGAGCCTTTTGCCCTGAAGCGGCAGGCAGCCAACCGCCTCCAGCATATCGCCATGGAACACGGCATTATGAGTTATCCCACCATTGGCATCAAGAACGGCGTCAGCGGTGATGCTCTGCTGGTCTCACCTCCCTTCACTATCACCGAACCGGTGATAGACGAAGCCTTCGACCTGCTGGACGCCGCCATCACCGATTTTGAGAAGGAGTTTCTCTAGGCAGAGAAATGCCCGAATGCTCAGTCGATGGGTCTGAGCAGCAAGTAAGCTTTTCTCAGATGGACGGTCCGGCTCTGAAGTCGAAATTCCTCGGTGCCTTTATCGGCACGGCAGTGGGTGACGCCCTGGGCGCGCCGTTTGAAGGTTATGACCGCGTGGAACCCGAGGAAATTGAAACGGTGGCGGAAAGGCTGCCCGTATTGACCTATACCGACGATACCCACATGATGCTCGGCGTTGCCGAATCGCTGTTGCGGTGCCGGGGATTTGACGGCGAGGATATGGCATACACCTTTGTCCGCAACTATGAGCGCGAGCCCTATCGCGGCTATGGACCCGGGCCGCCGCGCATCTTCCGTATGATTCGAGACGGTGTCCCCTGGGATGAAGCGGCCCAGCGATTATACCGCGGTGGTTCCTTCGGCAACGGCTCGGCAATGAGGGCGGCACCTATCGGCGTATTTTATCGTGATAACCGGGAGACCCTGCGGGATGTGGCCTACGGGTCTAGTCAAATTACGCATGCCCATACGCTGGGCAGGGAAGGCGCTGCTATACAGGCTTATGCCATTGCCCTGGCTACTGTTCTGGAACCGTCCCCGGACTTCGACCGGGCTGAATTCCTGTCCAAGCTAATCAACTTTACGTTGGAAAAGGTGTACCGCGAGAAGTTGAACAAAATAAGCGCGTTGATGGTTCAGCCAGACCCGGAAAAAACGGTGCTTGAGCTGGGAAACGGCATTGAAGCCTTTAATTCCGTCCCCACCGCCATTTATTGCTTTCTGTCCCGGCCCGATTTATTTGCCGGTGCGGTACTTGGTGCAATCAGCCTCGGTGGCGATACGGATACCATCGGAGCGATGACGGGCGCAATCTCCGGGGCGTATCTCGGCGTGGATGCCATTCCCGGCCGGTGGCAGGGTAAACTGGAAAACCGCCGCTACATCGCGGAACTGGCCGAGAGTTTGTGCAACATTTAGAAAGATACTATACTTAAACAGATAAAAAATTCTTATTGAATCCATTCTGCTGGACCTGAAGGAGACCGCGCTATGAAGGAATCAAGTGTTCTCAGGCCCAATCGGAAACGCTTTCGGGAGCTGTGCCTTGGCCAACGACCGGACGAAGTCCCGATATATGACTGGTTCAACAAGTACTGGTCGGAAACACCCGAAACCTGGGTCAGGCAGGGCGCCCCAAAAGAGATTTTAAACCAGGATGGTTACAACCGTTATTTTCAGCTTGACCATATTCACAGCACGCAGGAAATCGTGGCCGGGGTAAACCGTGCCGATTTAAAGGAAGACCCCACACAGATGGGCCCGGGGCATTACCTTATCACCCCGCCGGTGGTCCCCGTTTTTGAACGGAAGGTCATTCGAGAAGATGAACGCCATCGGGTCGAAATCGCTTTCGGCGGTCAGACGGTTGAGGTTTCCAAAGAGCACCCCCTGCGCATGCCCAAGTATTTAGACCATCCGGTTAAGGATAGAGCTTCCTGGAACGAATACAAGAAACGGCTTGACCCCGATACTCCCGAGCGATGGCCCAGAGACTGGGATGCTTATGTGGCACAGCGAAACAGTGAAGACGCCCCCACCGTACTGCTGATGGCTGGCTTTTTCGGGGTGCTGCGGGAGTGGGCGGGGCTGGAGAGACTGCTTTACTGGTTCTACGACGACCCCAAACTGGTTGAGGACATGATGGACCAGGTGCTCTATTTGGTGCTGGGCGTGGCCAAAAGGGCGGTCAAAGACCTGAGGATTGATTTCGTCCGGTTCTGGGAAGATATGGCCTATAAGGCAGGGCCCTTGATTTCCCCCGATATGTTCAAGAAATTCATGATACCCCGCTACAAAACAATTACCGATTTCCTTCACAGCAATGGTATCGATATCATCCATGTGGACAGCGATGGCAATATCGAAGAACTGATACCTATCTGGCTCAAGGAGGTCGGAGTCAATTTCCCCTGGCCGCTCGAGGTGGCGGCAGGCATGGACGGCATTGCCCTGAGGAAGAAGTTCGGCAAGGAGCTCATTCTGGGCGGCCACATTGATAAAAGGGCTTTCCTCAAGGGGAAAGATGCGCTGCGCGAGGAAGTAATGTCCAAGGTGCCGTACCTCTGTAAGACGGGTGGTTTCTTCCCCGGTCTGGACCACGCCATTCCGCCGGACGTTTCTTTTGATAATTTTAAATACTTCATCAATCTGCTCCGGGAGATTGCCGGCCTGGACAAGCTGCCCGATTAGCGATATCAGTTGAGGAGGAATTTTTATGCTAATTGTCGCCGAGAGAATTAACTCGTCTCGCAAGACAATCAGCGAGGCGATAAAAGCCAAAGATGCCGATTTTATCCGGAATGAGGCAAGGTCCCAGACAGAAGCCGGCGCAAGCTACATTGACGTAAACGCCGGCAGCTTCGTCGGGCAGGAGGCGGAGTTCCTGTGCTGGCTGGTGGAAGTGGTGCAGGGTGCCACCGATTTGCCGCTCTGCCTGGACAGTCCGGACCCGGCGGCAATCGCGGTTGCCCTGAAGCTGGTGAAGAAGCCGTGCCTGGTAAATTCCATCACCATGGAAAAGCAGCGTATGGCTGGGATGCTGCCGTTGATAAAACAGTACGGGACGAGAATCGTCGTGCTGTGCCAGAGCGATGCCGGCATGGGCCGTACCGTTGATGAAAAAGTAGATATAGCCCGGCAGATGGTCGACATTTTGACCAAAGAAGGTGTGGCGCCGGATGACATTTTCATTGACCCGCTCATTTACCCCATAGCCACCGATACCCAGTCGGCAGTCGCCGCGCTCGGGGCTATCGGTGAAATCACCAGGCAAATGCCGGAAGTGCACACCATCTGCGGGCTGACCAACGTATCTTATGGGCTGCCGGTGCGGAAGCTTATCAACCGCACGTTCTTAATTGCGGCCATGGCCCAGGGGCTTGATTCGGCAATCATTGACCCCACCGACCGCGAGCTTATGGCCGGTCTGGCGGCGGCGGAGACGATTCTGGACAGGGACAAGTTCTGCGCCGGATACATCACCGCTTATCGGCAGGGGAAGCTGTCATAGATGAAGGTTAACGTCCGGGTCATTCCTCCCGACCGCGAACTGAAACTGAAGGCAGGCGATAACCTGCGCACCGCACTCATAGAAGCCGGGATTCCCCTCGATTCACCCTGCGGAGGACAGGGTACCTGTCTCAAGTGCAAGGTACAGCTCTCTGGAATCAGCCGGAAATACACGGAACCGGAGAAGGAGAAGCTGTCCCGGGAGGAACTGGACAGTGGCTGGCACCTTGCCTGCCAGGTTACCGTGGAGGAGTCCGGCGAAGTCCGCCTTCCTGAGATAGAGATTTCAAGGGCCAAGGCAAGTTTTGGGTTGCTCGGGGAGGAAATCTCCCTGCAGCCCAACGTCCGGAGCATTCATTTCGAATTGAGTAAGCCTTCTCTAAAGGACCAGCGGGCCGACTGGGACCGCCTCGCCGAGTATCTGGAACGGTCCGTAGATAAACCAGTAAGCACCGAACTGCCATTGCTGCGGGAGCTATCGGCTCGCCTCCGTGAGTGGAATTTTAAAGGGGAGGCGGTGGTGGTGGGAAATGACGTGGTGGAACTGGACCCACCCGGCGCTGAAAGAGATATGCTGGGCGTGGCCATCGACATCGGCACCACCACCCTCGCGGCGGCGCTGGCCGACCTGCATACCGGTAAGGTGGTTGCCCTGGATGCGGAGCTCAATCCCCAAATCACCTTTGGTGCCGACGTTGTTTCCCGGATAATGTATGCAGAAGAGGGTCCTGAAAAGCGAGAAAAACTGCAGAAAGAACTGGTAAAAGGTTTAAACCAGCTTTTGCTCCGGCTGTGCCGCAATGCCAAACGAGAACGGGACAGAATTTTCGAAGCTACGGTGGTGGGCAATACCACCATGCTCCATACGTTACTGGGACTGGAGGCCAGATATATTGCGCTGGCGCCGTATGTTGGAGGCTTGAATCAACCGTTCGACCTGCCGGCAATCGAACTGGATTTGCAGATTCACCCCAGAGCAAAAGTACACATCATGCCGTCGATTGCCAGCTTTGTGGGCGCCGATACCGTGGCCGTCATCCTGGCGACAAGGCTGCATCAGAGCCGTGTTCCCAGGCTCGCCATTGATATCGGCACCAATGGCGAGGTGATGCTGGCTACCAGAAAGGGAGTCCTGACCGCCTCCACCGCGGCCGGCCCCGCCTTTGAAGGGGGACGGATTAAATATGGCATGCGTGCGGTGAAGGGCGCCATCAGCGCTTTTCAGGCCACTCCAGAAATAGATTACTCGGTAATCGGTAGCGTGGCACCTAAAGGTATCTGTGGCTCCGGTCTGATTGACCTGGTGGCGGAGCTTTACCGGACAGGAGTGCTCGACCGCAAAGGCCGCATTCTACAGCCCGCAGAGGTAAACTCCAGGTGGGCGGAGGAACTGGCACCGAGGGTCAGAGTCCGTGAGGAAGCGCGGGAATTTATAATCTTCAGAGATGAAGAAAGAGAGGTCACGCTGACCCAGCAGGACGTCCGCGAATTGCAGCTGGCCAAGGGGGCCATACGCGCTGGTGTGGAACTGCTCATGAAAGAAGCCGGCATCAGCGCCGATGATATCCAGGAAGTCCTTCTCGCCGGCGTGTTCGGCAACTATATCAACCGTGAAAGGGCGGTCACTTTGGGGCTGATTCCACCGTTCCCACTGGAAAAAATACATTTCATCGGCAACGGGGCCATGGATGGTGCCCTGAAAGCCCTGCTCGACCTGGAAGAAAGGCGTCAGGCAGAAAAGATTGCTTCTGAAGCGCACCATATCGAGTTGTCTGGAAGGCCGGACTTCGAGGAAACCTTTCTGCGCTGCCTGTCGCTCGGCGATTAAAAAGCGGCGTGGCGTAATGCCACGCCGCCCGTTACCTTTTCTTGGATTTCACCAGTATATGCTTATTACTGCGGTGGCAGATTCTTCAGCATTGATTCCAGCTTGTCGAGTTCCCCCTCAACCATGCGGTAGCAGTGCTTCTCCTCGGGGAACTTGCCGGTTCTGACATCGTCGATATACTCGCGGAACGCTTTGTCAATGACCTCGGCAAGATTGGCGTATTTCTTGACGAACTTGGGCGTGAACGCCTCAAAGTAGCCCAGCATATCACCGATAATCAATACCTGGCCGTCGGTGTACATGCCGGCGCCGATGCCCAGCACCGGGATTTTAAGCATCTCGGAAATTTTCAAACCCACTTCCGGAGGAACTGCTTCCACCAAAAGGGCAAAGGCACCCGCTTTTTCAATGGCAAGAGCGTCCTTTATCAGCTCCATGGCGGTATCCGCGGTGCGCCCCTGCGCCTTGAAACCGCCCAGCTGCCCGGAGCTCTGCGGGGTCAGGCCGATGTGCCCCATCACGGACATGCCGCCTTCAACGATGCCCTCAATCTGCTTGATGACCCGGCGACCACCTTCCAGTTTGACGGCATCCATGCTCGCCTCTTTGAAGAACCGACCGGCGTTTTCAATGGCGCCTTCCCTTGAAACCTGGTAAGAGAGGAAAGGCATGTCGCCGATGATGAACGTGTTGGGCGCGCCCCGTCTGACTATCTGGGAATGTTGAATCATCTGGTCCATGGTCATCGGCACCGTTCCGGGCAAACCGTGGACAACCATAGCGGCGCTGTCGCCAACCAGTATCATGTCGATACCGGCTTTTTCACAGAAACTGGCCATGGGGAAATCATAGGCGGTTAGATAGGTGATTTTCTCACCCTTCTTTTTCATCTCCACAAAATCGAGAACGGATTTCTTTGGCATCTGTCTATAATCCTCCTTCTTTTACTTTGGCACGGGCACTCTCAGGTCTTCCGGTCCCTGCTTTGATACTATTAGTTCAGGATGAACCTGTTCTACCAGTTCGATAATATTCTTGATGGAGCGGATTTTTTCCCGGCCCAGTTCCGCCAGCATATCCTCGGACATGCCCCAGGGCATGTACATTGCCAGGCCCGGACCCGGCTCCATCTTGAAGTAGCAGGGAGAAGCCACCCGGGCGATTTCCGGCGTCTCAAAGATGCGGTTGAAGCCGCCCATTGAGCTCCAGAGCTGAATGTGTACATCGAGAGGAATGTTCACCACGCTCCTGATAGAGGCCAGTTCCGGCAGCGTCAGGTCGGCCACCGGATTGCAGCTGCCTGCCCCGAGGGACTCCACCAGTTTTACTCCCGTGGCATTGGCGTGTCCGGCGAAGATGGAGACCTTGAATACGATGTCCTCGGGCAGGTCACCGTTCTGCTTCATGGTATTGAGCAGGGAAAGGACTCCCTCATCCCAGACCAGAAAGCCGCGGAAGCCAAGCTCGATACAGCGTTCCAGTTCCATCAGGTAGTGCCGGACGGAATCCATTCCCCTCATCCGCATCCCGGAAAGGGCACCTTCTGGAGTAGCAACCTGCCGGCCGGTGTACCAGGTAGGTCGCGGTCCCGGCGTCATGATAACCTCCACCTGGTTATCACGGGCGATTTCGGCAAATTCTCTCAGCTGTTCACGGGTGAGCATGGAAGCTCCCCGTACCACGGAAATCGAGCGGTGGAAGGGAACCCCCTGCTTTTTAGCTTCGTCGCATGTCGCGGCCAGGACTTTGGGTGTCTCCATACCGGAAATCTCCACGCGGTAGTGTGCGCCGTCGGGGAAGGTTTTGGTCGAGCTTGGCAGGTCATACCGGTCGCCACTGGGAAATCCCGCGCTCTCCATAGCCCGTGCAATTTTATCCATATACGTCCCTCCAGTGCATTTGGAATTCAGGAATGCTCCAGTGTCCGACCCGAAGAAAAGCTTATTACATTGCCTTTTTCTTGTCAAGGAACTTTACTTCGATGGCTGGTTTTGCCGGAAATATAGGCAGTGCCTCCGTAAAGCGCACGCGGGACATCGTGGTCGCTGCGCCTTACACACTTTTCTGCCGTGTTCAATCATCAGCACATGAAAAGGATAGACCTTATCCGGCGGCACCAGGCTTTCCAGCAACCTGTGGGCCTTCGCCACCGTGGTATTGGCATCAATCAGCCCGAGCCGCATTGCCACGCGATAAATATGAGTATCCACCGGCAGGGCCGGTCGGCCCAGAGAAAAAAGAAAGACGCAGTTGGCCGTTTTGGTGCCCACTCCCGGCAGCTGCGTCAGCCAGTCCCTGGCCTCGTCCAGAGGAAGCTCATTTAAAAAGTCGAGCTCCAGGCGGCCTCGCTTTCGCTGGATTTCCCCGAGCGCCTGCTTGATGTACCTCGCCTTGATTTCCCCCAGCCCCCCGCCTTTTATGGCGTTGGCGATCTGGTAAACATCAGCAGCGGCAGCATCCTCCCATCTAGGGAAAAAGGTGAGGAGAGACTTGAAAGCTCTTCTTGAATTTGTATCAGAGGTATTTTGAGAGAGAATGGTCTGGACCAGCACGTTCAGCGGACTATCATCCGGCCGCCAGTCCCGATTTCCATACTCGTTGATTAAAAGTTTTAAGATTTGTTCAATGCGTGCTTTATCCATATAGACATTATATACGGGGATTCACCGTCTTAAAAAGGGGCTGGAGTATCAATAGGTGAACTTCTGTAGTGACGTCCAATCTTCCCTAATGATATAATGGCCGACAGACTAGCGAAGTTGGCAGGAGGCTACTTGTTTGCTAATAATACGTCCAGAAACAACTAAAGATAAAGATGCAATTCGCCATGTTAATGAAGAGGCATTTGGTCAAAAGGAAGAAGGAGAACTCATTGAAAAGCTTCGAAAGCGAGGCGTTTTGACACTTTCGCTGGTTGCGGTTCAGGATAATAGGATTGTGGGGCATATTGCGTTCAGCCCAGTAGTTATAGAATCGGAATGTTCGAGCTTCGAGGCAATCGCCCTTGCCCCGATGGCGGTTCTTCCAACGCACCAGCGTAAAGGGATTGGCTCACAAATGGTTCGGGCTGGTCTCAGAGAGTGCCAACTTCTTGGCTATGAGATAGTAGTCGTATTGGGTCACCCCGATTATTATCCCCGCTTCGGTTTTGTTCCGGCCAGGCCCAAAGGCATTGATTGCGAATTTGAAGTTCCTGCAGAAGCCTGGATGGTTTTAGAGTTACGGGAAGGAGCTTTGGCCGGGAGACAGGGTACGGTAAGGTTTCAGCCCGAGTTTCAGGAAGCTACGTAAAGAGGCTTCCTCAAAAGAAAAACTGGAGCTGAGGAGACTCGAACTCCTGACTTCCTCCTTGGGAAGTCAGGAGTTCCTGATTCACTGTTTACAAGTCTGCGGTTCTCCAGCACTACAATCCCCTCATTGAATTGTGGTTGCATATATTATATCTCGATCTGGTTCATCAGTACAGTAATATTCACGAAAATTTTCAGCGTTGAAATTGTGCTACTTCCTGATGTTGTTACTTTGGAACAAACACAGTGTCACGCCAAAGATCTTGGATGCGACCCCGAAGGGCACCGGCTTATAAAGTGCAAATTGCTTATTTAGTAGAAGTGGTACAATTACTTGGGGCAGGTCAACTAGACAGCTGATGCGCAGGTGAACAATTGGACCCAGGTGTACATCCCTTGTTGTCATTGTTTCTTGGTTAGCTAGGGGATGCCTTAAGTCCAAGAAGGGAACCCGGTGATGAAGGAAGTTTTTGACTCAACTCTAGGGAGGCATGGTGGCACCAGATACAGGGGTGAGGACGGCCACTTCGCTTCCAACCCCAACAAGGAGAAGCCGTGGTACTGCCAGAAGTCACCCACGAGTGCGCATCACTGGATCACGCCTCCAACTCTCGGAGAAGGTCTGAAACGGTTCCTTTAGAGGTTAGCCCTTTAGCGTGTTCCTCGAGCGTCTGGCGAGCATTTACTACGATTTCCTCTCGCCTTTTCTCTTTGTATCTGTTTCTGATGAGTTCAACAAGCATGCCCTGATCCTCCAAAGGCATTTCGTCCACCTTGTCCAGTATTTCATCCAATATATTTTGATATGCCATTGAGAACCTCACTTTCAGAGATAATTCAAGTTTAACATCGCTAGCTACTTTCGTCAATCCGCCCGGGGTTGACGTGCGGGACATATTCCCATCTGTGCGCGCGCAAACAGTCCCTGATGGTGAACTGGAACCACCCGCCACCCGTAGGCTTGAGTCCATAAGGAAAGGGCACGGCAAATAGAGGCTAAGGCCTTGAGGAAGCTACGCCATCCGTCGAGGTCCAGGATTCTATGGCCCGACTACCGGGGGCGTATAAGATGAATTACGCAAAGGAGACTAAACTTCAACTGTGGTAAAATAGATGAGCCACTGGTAAGCGAATGAGAATGGAAAGGAGGGATTATGACTTATAGTGTAGCCGACCAGGAGCTGATGTTCAGGAATCTAGCCGGTAACCCGACTGCCAAGCGCATCGCTGAGCGGGCGCTGCAGATCGAGGATGAAGAGGAAGCCAAGCGCAGGCAAGACCCAAACCTGTATCCTTGGTCTGGCTTTGAGTGGACAGACATCCCGGCTCAGACATCAGTCCTCAATCAACTCGTTATTGATGAGCTCTTGGTCACCGGTGGCCCGAGAGGTACCCTACCGCAGCCGGTCCACAACAGCCTACAAGCTAAAGGAGCCTGAGCTGGTGAGGGAGTGCCTGGAGAAACTGTCTGAGATAGAGGAGGGCCAAGAAGAGGGAGAAGTTCCACTCGACCTATTTGATTTCATCCTTGGCCACGACCAGGTGAAAGACCTGCTCTGGAAGTCTATCAATGCAGAGAGGCCGGTGCACGTGCTCCTGGTAGGACCTCCAGCTACGGCCAAGTCCATGTTCCTTGGCGAGCTAGCTCGGCTGCCGTTTTCCCGCTTTGCCCTGGGAGGTAGCACTAGAAAGGGCGGGCTGGAAGACTACCTGCTTGAGTTTCGTCCGCGGTTCTTGATAATCGATGAAATTGATAAAATGGATATGCGGGATATGAGCGTGCTACTGTCGCTTATGGAGAGCGGTATTGTGGCCAGGTTAAAGAAGAGGATGCGGGAAACGGAGAAGATGACTACATGGGTGTTCGGTGGCGCCAACCGGGACAACAATATCTGGCCCGAGCTGAAGAGCCGATTCTTCACCGTTCATCTGAAGGAGTACTCCGAGGCCGACTTCTTGCAGATATCCAGGGCGGTACTCATCACTCGTGAGAAGGTTGACTTGGGACAGGCCACCCTGATAGCCACGGCCTTGGCTCGACATACCCGGGATGTGCGTGAGGCCATACACTTTGGCAGGTTGTGTAAGACCGAGGATGATGTGAGGAACCTGCTTCAGCTGAAGTATCCCCAGGGACTTTTCTAATTTCCCCCCTCATAAACGAATCGGGGCTGTGCTAGGGGTGACTGGTTTCCTAAAGTAGGGTGTTTTGACAATGCACTTGGTTGAGTCCGAGGGGACACTCGATTTTCATGACTACCTCTCCTAACAACTACTCCTCAAGTGCGTATAACGACTATTACACGCCTCAATGAGGACAGATGAAGTGACTGCACTACGTCATTTCGTTGCCTGAGATGGGGTTTTTATCCAGTTCATAATGTGCTACGATATTTCAAGAAATGGACAAACACTGGAAAACATTCTTCTGGCTCATGATCATATTCTTGGCAGCTCTCATCGTTGTCACCGGCTGTATATCTATTGGGTATAGTGGTTTCTGGAACGCCTTCTGGCCTCAATTCATGGCCATCCTGCTCGGTATTGTCATAACAGTGATACTTACATATGTGATATGGCTACGACAGCAAAGGCACACAAAATCACTACAACGCTTGGAGCTTCTAGAGGACTTGAAGTTCGAGGCATCTGAGAATCTTAAATGGCTAGAGAACTTAAAAACCTTTCTAGTCGAAACTTCAAGGCCAGAATATACATCACTAGACAGAGGCCTAAGTACGATTACTATGAAATATGCCCTGAATCCACAGAATCTCGTACTACTTAAGGACTTTGACCTAGCGGATGATCAGGTGGTAGCTGCCGGCGAACAAGATCAGCAACAACGGGCTAGGACAGCTTTTAGCGTTGAAATATCATCTGACATTAATTATATACGCTCTATCCTTGAGAATCTGATGAAGAAATTGGAGAAACAGACTACTCACAGTTAAGATTAGCTTGTTGCGAAATGCTTCTCAGTATCTGAGGTCTTAATAAGCAAGCAATCTGAGGATACGGGGTCACCACGCCTGAGTTGAGCCTAAAAAGTAACGGGCGTACACATTTAGCTTGTCGTTCAGCCATTTATCCCTCCTCCGTCATAGTCAACCCTGACATCTCCCGGTCATCCGTCCTTAGCTTAACATTGGCACTATGCAGGATGCGGTACATACGCCCCGGGGGTATCTTGTACCTATCCTGGATGACTACAGTTTTGACCCCGGCCAGGTAGTCACACACGACACCGTCCTTTACCGGGCTGGTCTCAGCTGCGGGATTCTTGCCTATACAAATAGGCTGTGTTTCAGCTACAAACTCCACATACCGCCTGGCAACTGCGCAGTATCCTCGAACCCGACCGTCCGAGGCTACAGCTTCAACTTTCTGTCCGCAACCAGGACAGATGACCCGGACCCGCTCCACTTTCACACTTCCTTCGCTATTCATGAACCTATTGCCTCCCGCCACCATTGCGGGAAAAGGTTACCATGCTCGCAGAATCTCAGGTTTGATTTCCATACTGCTACCTTCCGTGTTGATTAAGCTCACTGATCAAGTGCAACAAAACTACCTGGTATGTCTCCATCCCTGCCTCTTATATATTTTTGTGAGAACACTGAGAACTATTTTTAGTTTTAGCCTTAGTTCATGAGTTCTCACTTGGTTCTCACTGTTTTTTAAGCTCTTAATTTTAGTTTCGTTTTCGGTTCTCACTTGGTTCTCACTTTTTAGGGGATTTTGAGGCTAGGTTCTCTCTGTTCTCTCTGTTCTCTCTG
>Ga0180009_10004031_pt1 | contig 16375 bp, 10 predicted proteins | sample OS_PC_MetaG_FD_123537 | JGI IMG/M metagenome (GOLD analysis project Ga0180009, IMG submission 123537) | Groundwater microbial communities from the Aspo Hard Rock Laboratory (HRL) deep subsurface site, Sweden - OS_PC_MetaG | ecosystem: Environmental > Aquatic > Deep subsurface > Groundwater...
CATGGTCGCCGGACTCCTGCACGACCTGGGCAAGATGGTTCTGGCGATTCACGTCTGGGACGAATATAGACGGGTTTACGAACTCGTGGACCAGGGCATGCCATATTTTGAGGCGGAAGAGCACACCGAGCTCAAGCACACCGAGGTGGGTTACTGGCTGGCCGTGAACTGGGGACTGCCGAACATCCACACCTCGGTCATCCGGGACCACCACCTGCCCCGAGAAACCGATACGTATTTCGCCTCGACCTGCCTGGTGACCCTGGCCGACCTTCTCGTCAAAAAGGCCGGACTGGGTCTGGCCCACGAGTCGGCGCCCCTCGACCTGAGCGCGGTCATGGATGGAGCCGGGCTGTCAGTGGCGGCGACGGACGAGGCGGCCGAACAGGTCACCACGGTCTTGCCGCCCATTCTGGAAGCCTGGCGGCTTCTAATAAAAAACGGAGGCTGACGGTTGGACGCCGGTCAAGAGCTCGAACGGGTCAAGCGAAAAAACCAAACGCTGTCCCGAGCCATTTTCAAGCTGCAAACTCGATTCGAGTCTCTGCTGAAACTGCTTTCGGTGATCACCCGCCTGACCGCCATTCCCCTGCAGGCCTCGGATTTAACCACCGCCGCCGATCAGGTCCTCGACGTTCTGGTCCAGGAATACCATGGCATTGACGGCTGCTCCATCCTGATCTACCGCGTCGAAACCGGACGGCTCGAACTGCTGACGGCCAACGGCTCCGCCGACCGGGTGGGAGAACCGGAACGGCCCCACAACCGAAATCTGGCCTTCCTGCCTGGAGAAGGCGTGGCCGGTCGTGTATTTGCCGATAACATCCCCTTCTTCTGGAATCCGGATCCGGGTCTGGACGGTTTTCTGAAAAAAGACCTGGAGCTCGCAACGCCTGAATCGCTGGCCTGTCTGCCCCTGTCCCTGCCGGAAGGGCCGATCGGGGTCCTGAACATCTCTTTTGGCGCGCCGCGCCCCTTCGACCAGCCGCGCCAGCGCGACCTGACCGTCATCGGCGGCGCGGCCGCGAACGTCATTCAGACCTTCATCCTGAGGGCCGAGATCGAAGACAAGAACGCCTGTCTGCTCAAAGCCCACAATGAACTGGAACAACGGGTCAAAGAACGGACGGCGGCCCTGGCCGCCGCCAGCGAAAAACTCAAGCAGGACATTGCCGAACGCATCCGGACCGAAGAGGCCTTGCTGGAAAGCGAACAGCGCTACCGCTCCTTTGTGGAAAACAATCCCAACGGCATATTCATTTACGAGCTGCCCAGCGGACGGATCGTTTACCTGAACTCAGCCATCTGCGCAATGCTCGGCATGAGCATGGAGGAGGGATTGGGCAAAACGCCCTGGGACATCATTCATCCCAAGGACTTTGCCATGCTCCGGCAGCGTTTCAACGCCATAAGCAGGAACGAGCCGGTGTCCAACTCGCCGCCTCGGCCCTATACCTTTGTTCGCAAGGACGGGTCTTCTTTTCGGGGCGAAGTGACCGTGTCCCTGATCTCCTTCCAGGGGAAAAAGGCTGTCCAGGGCGTCTTGCGAGACGTCACGTCCCAGGAACGGCTCGAGATGCAGCTCCGCCAGGCCCAGAAGCTGGAGGCGGTCGGAACCTTGTCGAGCGGAATCGCGCACGACTTCAACAACATCCTCCAGGCTATCACCGGATATCTGCAACTGATCAAACGGCAAGGCGAAGTCAAAGAGCCGATCCGGCGGTATGTCCATGAGATCGACCGGGCCGCGGATCGGGCCGCGGAACTGGTCCAGGGGCTGCTGACCTTCACCCACCGCACTCCGGCCGAGTTGAAACCGTCGGCTCTCAACCGGATCGTGGACAGTGCCGTTCGGATACTGGAACGGACCATACCGAAAATGATCGAGGTCGAGGCCCGGCTGGCCGACGATCTCAAGCCGGTCATGGCCGACGGCCCCCAACTCGAGCAGGTGGTCATCAATCTGGGCAGCAACGCCCGGGATGCGATGCCTGACGGCGGGCATCTGCTCATCCAAACCAGGCCCTTCGAACTCCGGGACGAGGACGGCGATGCCTATCCCGGTCTGGCGCCGGGCGGATATGCGGTCCTGAGCGTTTCGGACACGGGCCAGGGCATCGACCCGGAAACGCAGAAGCATATTTACGAGCCGTTCTTCACGACCAAGGAGGTGGGCCAGGGCACCGGGCTGGGGCTGTCCATCATCTATGGCATCGTCACGGCCCACGGCGGGCATATCGCCTGTCGGAGCGAACCGGCCGAAGGAACGACATTCGAGATATTTTTTCCGGTCCTGGTTCCGGCCGCTACCCCGGATATCACCCCTCCCCAACCCGCCGCACAAGACCTGAGCGGGCACGAAACGATCCTGCTGGTAGACGACGAAGTGCCCATACTGGAAATCGGACAGGAGTTTCTGGAAAGTCACGGCTACCGGATATTGACGGCCGAAAACGGCCTGGAGGCCCTGGAAGTCTTCAAGGCGCGCCACGACGAGATCGACCTGGTCGTCCTGGACCTGGGCATGCCCAAAATGAGCGGGGAGGCCTGCCTGACCGCCCTATTGAATATCGATCCTCGGGCCAGAATCCTGATTGCCAGCGGGTACCTGGCCAAAGGAGAAAGCAGGCCGGCCCTGCTGGCAAAGGCCTCCGATTTCATCAATAAACCCTATCGATTGCGGGATTTGCTCCAGAAGGTCCGGACCATCCTGGAAACCTGACCCATCCCGGGTCCCAAGCCTCATCCGCCAGGCCGACCGGGCGGTCAACCCAGCATGGCCCGCCAGACGTCGACCATGGGACTGATTTTTGTTTCAGCGGCCATGGCCACCTGTTTGTAGTCATCCAGGTTCAGTCCGGCGGTTTCGATGACGCGGATGTCGTCCAACGGGGGGGCCTCGTCGACCAGGCCGATCTGAAGCGACCGGATCAGGGCGTCGGCCAGGGCGACCATGCTGGCGGCCTCCGGGCAGGACTCTCCACCCGAGACAGCGTGATGATCCCGGATGACCTGCGAGATCATGTCGGGCAGGCCCCAGCTTCGGGCCAGCCAGTACCCGACCAGGGAGTGAGGCAGGCCGGCCTCCTGTTCGGCCTGGTAGTAGGTCAGGAGGCGACTCTCGACCAGGTCGAGTATCTTCTCCATGAGATCGGGCAGGTGCGTGGCCAGGACGAGCTTGCCCAGGTCGTGGAGCAGCCCGGCGATCATGATGCCGCCCGGGTCCGGATGTCGGGCCGAAGTGGCCAGTTCCTTGGCCACCCAGGAAACCGCCAGGCTGTGAACCCAGAGTCCCTCGCCATCGAACCGGGCCGGGACTTTTCGAATATCGAAAAAATCGGCCAGCCCGGCGCTCATGGCCAAAAAGGACAGCTCCTGAAAACCGATGATGACCACGGCCCGTTCGATCGTCGTGATTTTTTGCGGCAGGCCGTAATGCGCCGAATTGGCCAGGCTGAGCACTTTCGTGCTCAGGGCCAGGTCTTGTTCAATGATCTGCCTTACCCGGGCCGGGGTCGTATCCTCCCGGTTCAGGGCGTTCATGATTTCCCAGATGACATGGGGCATGGCCGCCAGACGGTCTATTTGAAAAATCCGGCGAATGACGTCTGATGAAGGTTTAGGTTCCTTGTCAGAAAGCATGACAACTCCACAGCCGTTTCAAGCAGTTAATCTGCCTGCCAGGCAAAATCAGCATCAGTTTTGATATTTGGGCGGCAAAAAGGTTGCCCCTAGATTCCGGCCGCCGTTCCCTGAACGAAAATATTACCAGAAGGCGTCCCGGATCGCCAAGCATTATTATAACCCGGTTCGATCGGCCTGAACGAGATAATTGAGCGTTGCGGCCGGGCTGTGGTATGATTGTCGGGAAGGGGGCGACAAACGCGCCAAGCCGCGTTTTTCCCCAACAGGGAGCCCGGTCCGGACTCCGAGAATTCAGCGGCATTAAGACCGTCGATCTCCGGCCCTTTCGAGGGGGGATTTGGAGAGCAGGCCAGGCTTGTAGCGGTCCGTCTATTCCGCGATTGAGTCCCATGGCTCCTTGCCGCCATTCCAGGAGAGTCGTCTATGAAAAAGCCGCGGGTCTTTGCGGGCGCGATCTTCGCCATCCTGGTCCTTGCCACCGGCCTGTCCGCCGAGGGCGCGGACGAACAGGCCATGAACGCCTTGATCGAAAGCAAGCTGCCGATTCTATACAATCTGGCCAGCCATCCCATCATCACCATGGCCGTCAAGCAGCGGAATGCGGAAAACATTTCCCTGGACACGATCCGGCTTATCGATCGAAACTGGACTTCCGGCGCCCAGGACGGGTTTATCATGGAGATGGAAAACAATTTTATCAGCCGGTTGTTGCGGAAAAAGGTCCAGGCCAACAGGCTGTTGTACGCCCAAATGTTCGTTTGCGACCGCCAGGGGGCCGTTGTGGGCATGTACCCCCGGACCAGCGACTATTGGCAAGGCGACAATGACCGATTCGTCAGTGCCTTCAACAGCGGACTGGGCCGGCTCTACATCGCTTCGGCCCGGTACGACGAAAGCAGCCAGGCCTTGTCCATCCAGGTTTCCCTACCCATAATAGACGAAGACCAGACCATCGGCGTTCTGGTGGTCGGCATCCGGCAAATCAAATAATCGGCCGATACATCGGGGTACATTCATGAAGTTGCAGTCTTTGACAACCAAGCTGGCCCTGACCGTCGGTGCTTGCAGTCTGGCGATCATCGGCATTCTGGTGGCCAACAGCGCCTTGAACGCGCGCAGAAGCGCCATCGATCATACCCGCGAAAGCGCCGCCGCCTTCTCCCGGGCCTGTCTGGAACATACCCGAGCCGAGGTGGAAGAGGCCCTGACCGCCGCCAGGACCCTGGCCCAGTCCCTGGCCGGGGTAAAAAACCCGAAGTCTCCCTTGGATATAGGCCGCGACCCGGCCGGCGCCATTCTTCAGACCGTGCTCATGCGCAACGACCTGTTCTCGGGCATCGGCGTGGCCTGGGAACCGGACGCCTTTGACCAGATGGACGCCGCGTACAGCAACCTGCTCGGGTACAGCCATACCGGCCGTTTCATCACCTATTGGAGGAAGTCGGGCACCCAGATGATCCCCACCCTCTTTATGGGCGAAGGCACCGACCAAATCGGCCCCTGGTACGATTCCATCCGGAAAAGCCGCCGGGAAACGATTCTCGGGCCCATGCCGGTTCGATTTCTCGGCCAGGACCGGCAGGTGGTACTGCTTCTGGTCCCCATCCTTTATGAAGGCCTGTTCCAGGGCGTCGTGGCCATCGACATCCAACTGGCCTCCCTCCAGCGGATTCTGGATGCCATCGCCAAGACGGCGCCCGACCCGGCCTCGGTGGCCATTATTGCCGAAAGCGGCCTGATTGTTGCCGCGGCCGGCCGGCCCGACCTGGCCGGCCGGCCGGCCAAGGACGTCGCCGGTCTCGCCCAGGTTCTCCAGACCGGCCAAGCGCACCTGGTGGAAACCGCGGGAAATCTTGAACTCACCACGCCCCTCCGATTGGGTGATGCCGGCATGCCCTGGGCGATTCTCTACCGGCTCCCGATCGGCGCCATGACCACCGCCGTGGCTCAGGGCGTCTGGTATCAGATCGGCCTGGGGATTTTCCTGGCCGTCCTGGCCCTGATACTCATCGTCGGCCTCATCCATAAAATGACCCGGAAGTTGACCGTAATCGCCGAACGCGCCGAACGAGTCGCCGTGGGCGACCTGGAATTCGACGAAATTCAGACGGGCGCGGATGAAATCGGCCAGGTGAAAAACAGCTTCATGCGGATCGTGGAATCCCTGCGCGAAATACAGGTCGTGTGCCAGGCGGCGGCGGAGGGCGACTTCAGCGCCTCGGTCGGGGTCCGAAGCGACAAGGACATCCTGGGCCAAGCGGTCAATCGGATGGCTGAAAACCTTCGTGGCGTGGTCAAACAGGCCAATGCCGTGGCCGAGGGCAACTACGACACCCAGATCGAGCCTCGGTCCGACCGTGACGAACTGGGCGCGGCCTTTTTCAACATGACGGACAAACTGCGCCAGAGCGAAAGCCGGTTCCTGGATATCGCCCTGTCCTCCGGAGACTGGGTCTGGGAGATCGACGCCGTCGGCGCCTTCAGTTACTGCTCGGCCCGGATCAAGGAGGTCCTGGGCTACGAGCCCGAGGAAGTGCTGGGCAGAAGCCCCTTCGATCTGATGAATCCCGAGGAAGCGGCCCGCATCCGCCCGCGTTTCGAGGAGATTATTACGCAAAAAGGCCGGATACGCGACCTGGACTACTGGTTCAGCCACAAAAACGGGGCCCAGGTCTGGGTCCTGGTCAATGGCCTGCCCGTTGTCGGCGCCGGAGGCCGTCTGATCGGTTACCGGGGCGTGGCCAAAGACATTACCGAGCAGAAACGGATCGAGGCGGAAATCGAAAACCAGCGCCGGCAGCTCATGTCCATTTTCGACGGCATGGACGAGGTGATCTACATCAGCGATCCGGAAACCTACGAACTCCTGTACACGAATGAAGCCTTCAACCGGACCTGGGGCAGCCACATCGGAGAAAAATGCCATGCCGTGCTCCAGGAACGCGACGAACCTTGTCCCTTTTGCACCAATGACCGCATCTTCGGCGAATACATGGGACGGCCTTACATATGGGAGTTCAAAAACGAAGTGACCGGCAACTGGTACCGGTGCATCGACCGGGCCATCCGCTGGGCTGACGGCCGGATGGTCCGATTCGAACTGGCCATCGAAGTCACCGATCAAAAACAGTTCGAAGAAGCCCTGCAAAGGGAACGCAATCTCTTCGTTTCCGGTCCGGTCGTGGTCTTCAAATGGCGTGTTGAAGAGGGCCGGAACATCGTCGAGTACGTGTCGCCCAACATCTCCAACTTCGGTTACCAGCCCGAAGACTTCACCTCGGGTCGCTTGGCCATCCAAAATATCATCCACCCCGACGACCTCGTTCGCGTCACGACCGAGGCCCGGAAACACTGGGAATCCGACGTCAAAACCTACCAGTTGGACATGCGGCTGCTCCGCCCCGACGGCGGTTCGATCTGGGTATCGGATCACACGACCATCGTCCGGGACGATCAGGGGAAGGCCACCCACCTGGACGGGTACATGTTCGACATTTCCGGGCGCAAGCAGGCCGAGGCCGAGGCGGCGGATCAGGCCGCGGCCTTGACCCGCTCGAACGAAGAACTCCAGCATCTGATCGAGGCCAACCAGCGCCAGAACTGGATCAAGACCGGCCAGGCCGACCTGGGCTCCATGGTGCGCGGTGAGCAGGACCTGACCACCCTGCTGTCCAAGGCCCTGGCCTACCTGGCCAAGTACCTGGACTGCCAGATCGGGGCCGTCTATATGGCCGAAAACCAAAGGCACCTAAATCTGGCGGCCAGTTATGCCTACCGAAAAAGAAAGCATCTGGCCAACCGTTTCGAGTTCGGAGAAGGACTGGTGGGGCAGGCGGCCCTGGAACGGGAGTCCATCCTGCTGACCCGGGTCCCCGAGGATTATATCGTCGTCAGTTCCGGACTGGGCGAGACCCCTCCCCGCAATATCCTGGTTCAGCCCCTGGTTTTTCAGGAAGAGGTCAAAGGCGTGATCGAACTGGGCAGTTTGGAGCCTTTTCAAGACGCAGCCGTCGAGATGATCGAATCCGCGGCCGAGAGCATGGCCATCGCCATCCATTCGACCCAGTCCCGCCAGCAGACGCAGGACCTGCTCGAGCGCGCCCAGCAACTGGCTGAACGGCTCCAGGTCCAGCAGGAGGAACTGCGCCAGGCCAATGAGGAACTCGAGGAGCAGACCCATGCTCTGAAGCTCTCGGAATCGAACCTGCAAACCCAGCAGGAGGAGTTGAAACAGATCAATGAGGAGTTGGAGGCCCAGCAGGAGGAGTTGCGGGCGACCAACGAAGAGCTGGAGGAAAAGACCAAGGAACTCGAAATGCAGCGGGACGATATCAGGCACAAGAACGCCGAGTTGCAGCGGGCCCAGTTGGCCCTCGAGGAGAAGGCCCGGGACCTGGACATCACCAGCAAGTACAAATCCGAATTCCTGGCCAACATGTCCCACGAGCTGCGCACGCCCCTGAACAGCATGCTGGTGCTCTCGCAGCTTCTGGCTTCGAACAAGGACCGAAACCTGAGCCCCAAGCAGATCAAGTCCGCGGAAACGGTCTATAAATCGGGAGTGGAGCTTCTGGACCTCATCAACGAGATTCTGGACCTGTCCAAGGTCGAAGCAGGCAAGATGGAGCTTCATGTTGAATCCGTCGATCTGCGTGGAGTGGCCAACAGCATGGACCTCAAGTTCAAGCCCCTGGCCGAGGAAAAGGACCTGGAGTTTTCCTTCAGCCTGGCCGAGGACCTGCCCCGGGAGATTCGCACAGACCGCCAGCGGCTCGAACAGGTGCTCAAGAATCTGCTTTCCAATTCCGTCAAGTTCACGTCGGAAGGCCGGGTAACGCTGACGATCCGACGTTCGAACGCTGAAGAGGTCCGTAGCCGGCCCAGAGCGGGTCTGGCCTTCGTCGTGACCGATACGGGTGTCGGGATACCGGAAAACAAGCGCAAGCTGATATTCGAGGCCTTTCAACAGGCCGACGGAACGACGAGCCGCCGCTTCGGCGGAACCGGGTTGGGCCTGTCTATTTCCCGGGAATTGGCCAAGCTTTTGGGCGGTGAAATACATCTGACCAGTGTCTTGGGCCAAGGCAGCGAGTTCACCTTGTTTATGCCCGAGTCCTACGAGGTCCCAACGGAAGCCGAGGACCGACGGCAAGAAGCGCCGGCCGGGGCCCGTTCACCCGCAATCGAATCGGCATCCGAAGACCGGGCCCTGCCCGTAGAACCGGAACCGGGATTCTGTTCGGACGACCGCAAGGACATCAGGCCGGGGGATCGTTCGATCCTGGTTATCGAAGACGACTTGGGCTTCGCCGAAGCCCTCAGGGACATGGCTCACGAACGCGGCTTCAAATTTCTCGCCGCCAGCGACGGGGCGGCCGGTCTGCATCTGGCGGACTTTTTCAAGCCATCAGCCGTCATTTTGGACATCGGCCTGCCCGGGACGGACGGCCTGGCCATCATGGAGCGCCTCAAGGAGAATCCGGAAACCCGCCACATCCCCGTGCATTTCATATCCGGCCAGGAACGACCGATCGAAGCCATGCAGCTGGGCGCCGTCGGCTACCTGCAGAAGCCGGTCACCGGCGACAACCTGACCGAGGCCTTCAAGCGCCTCGAGAACATCATTTCCAAGCCGACGAAGAAACTGCTGATCGTCGAAGACGACGCCACGCTGCGGCAAAGCATCAAGGAACTGCTCAGCGGAGCGGACGTACAGGTTACCGGGGTGGGCTCCGGCAAGGAAGCCATCGACCGGCTTCGCGGGGGCGATTTCGACTGCATGGTCCTCGACATCGGGCTGCCGGACATGAGCGGCTTCGACCTGATCGAAACCATCAAGGCCGACCGGGGCCTGCCCGACGTGCCCATCATCGTCTATACCGGCCGGGAGTTGACCCGGGAGGAAGAAAAGACCCTGCTCAAATACACCGAGAGCATCATCCTCAAGTCGGCCCGCTCCCCCGAGCGGCTTCTGGACGAGACGGCGCTGTTCCTGCACCGGGTCAATGCGAACCTGCCGCCGGATAAAAGGCAGATGTTGGCCATGGCCCACGACAAGGAGTCGATCTTAAAAGGCAAGAAGATTCTGGTCGTGGATGACGACATGCGCAACATGTTCGCTCTGACCAGCTTTCTCGAAGAAAAAGGCATGGTCACCTTGGAAGCCAAAGACGGGCGCGAGGCTTTGGACCTGCTCGAGAAGAATCCGGAACTGGACCTGGTCCTAATGGACATCATGATGCCTCAGATGGACGGGTACGAGACCATGGCCGCCATCCGCGAACAGGTCCGCTTCAAAAAACTGCCCATCATCGCCCTGACCGCCAAGGCCATGAAGGGCGATCGGGCCCGATGCATCGAGGCCGGGGCCAGCGACTACCTGTCCAAACCCGTGGACGGCGAGAAGCTGTTGTCCATGATGCGGGTCTGGCTCTACGGCAAGGGCGTTCGGAAGGACTGAGTTCCGGATGAGTTCGCGGGAGACATTCATGAACCGCCCGACAGATTCTGACCAAGCCCCCCGAGCCTCGACCGGCGTTTCGGACGACGCCGCGGAAAACGAGGACATCGAAATCAAGCTGCTGGCCGAGGCCGTGCACCTGAAATACGGGTACGATTTCCGCAACTATTCCCGGGCCTCGCTGAAAAGACGGGTCAAACACCGCATGGGCCTGGAAAACATCGACCGGATATCCGACCTCCTGCACGGAATTCTCTACGACCCCGACCTGTTCGACCGCCTGTTTCTCGACTTGTCCATCAATGTCACCGAGATGTTCCGGGACCCCGACTTTTTCCTGGCCGTCCGTCGGAATGTGGTGCCCGTCCTGAAGACGTACCCCTTCGTCAAGGTCTGGCATGCGGGTTGTTCGACCGGAGAGGAGGTTTACTCCATGGCCATCCTGCTCAAGGAGGAAGGCCTGTACGACAAGGCCCAGATTTACGCGACGGACATGAACGAGGTCGTTATCGGCAAGGCGCAAGATGGCGTGATTCCCATCGATCGCCTTCGCGACTACACGGCGAACTACCAGCGGGCCGGCGGCATCGAGTCCTTCGGCGACTATTACACGGCCCGGTTCGGACTGGCCCGCCTGGACAAATCGCTCATCGAGCGGGTGGTCTTCGCCAGCCACAATCTGGCCACGGACGGCGTCTTCGGCGAAATGCACCTGATCGTCTGCCGAAACGTTCTGATTTATTTCGACAAGGTGCTCCAGGCCCGGGTGCTGCGGCTTTTTTACGACAGCCTGGTCCGCCGGGGCTTTTTATGTCTGGGAACCAAAGAGAGCGTCCGTTTCAGCCCGATCGAGGATGCCTTTGAAGTGGTCGATCCGCTTCGAAAAATCTATCGGAAGAAATAGGAACTCATGGATCGGAACGGATCGGAAAACGTGGGCGGAACGAATCACGGGATCGTGGTCGTCGGCGCGTCGGCCGGAGGTCTGGCCGCGGTATCGGAACTGCTGTCCGCCTTGCCGGCTGATTTTTCCGCGCCCTTGGTCCTGGTTCAACACATCCACGCCTCGTCGTCCGGTTATCTGCCGAACCTCCTGGGCAAACGCTGCCGGATCGAGGTGCTGGAAGTCGAGGACAAGGCGGCCCTCCAGCCCGGGCGGGTCTATGTGGCCCCGGCCAATTACCACGTCCTGGTTGAAAAGGATGCCACCCTTTCCCTATCCGTGGAGGAGCGCGTCAATTTTGCCAGGCCCTCGATCGACGTTCTGTTCGAAACCGCCGCCGACGCGTTTCGGGAAGCCACCATCGGTATCGTCCTGACCGGAGCGAATCACGACGGCAGCCACGGGCTGTGGGCCATCGACCAGGCCGGCGGCCGGGCCCTGGTCCAGGACCCGGATACGGCGGAGGTGGAAACCATGCCCCGGGCCGCCCTCGCGGCGGTGCCTCGGGCCGTGGTCTTGCGGATCGGAGAAATCGCCCCCTACCTGGCCGACCTGTACAGGGGCGATCAATAAGCACCGGCCATGTTGTCGGGGCTCGATATAGCGAGGATGAAATGAGCGAGAATCCTATCAACATTTTGATGGTCGACGACCGGGAAGAGAACCTGCTGGCCCTGGAACAGCTTTTGGAAGGCCCGGAGTACAACCTGATCAAGGCAACCTCGGGGCCCGAAGCCCTGGCCCGCCTCCTGGAGTACGACTTCGCCCTGGTCCTCCTGGACGTCCAGATGCCGGAGATGGACGGATTCGAGGTGGCCGAACTGATGCGCCTCAAGGCACGGACCAAACAGGTGCCGATCATCTTCGTCACGGCGATCAACAAGGACCAGCGCTACGTGTTCAAGGGCTACCAGGCCGGGGCCGTCGACTATCTGTTCAAGCCCATTGATCCGGTGATCCTGGAGAGCAAGGTCCGGATATTCGCCAGCCTTTACCGCCAGCGCAAGCAACTCGAAAAGGAAATCGAGCGCCGTGAGACGGCAGAGTGGGAGTTGCGGCGGGAACAAAACCTCTTTCACCAGGGGCCGGTCGTGGTTTTCAAGTGGCTGGCCATTGAAAACTGGCCGGTCGAATACGTCTCGCCCAATATCTCCCAGTTCGGCTACCGGGCCGAGGAACTGGTCAGCGGCGAGAAGACTTGGCTGGAAATCATCCATTCCGACGATCGGGATCGGGTCATCTCCGAAACCGGAGTTCTAAGCGAGTCGAACCGTAATTTTTTCGAGCAGGACTACCGGATACTGCAGGCCGACGGGCGGGAGAAATGGGTTTACGTCTTTACGCTGGTCGTGCGTTCCGACCTGGGTCAGATCACCCACTACGACGGATACATCCTGGACATCACCGAGCGCAAACGGACGGAAAAGGCTCTGGAGGAAAGCGAGGAACGGTACCGGACGGTCACGGAGTTCGCCTCCGATTTTGTCTACTGGCGGACGGCTGACGGCTGGATGCGGTATGTCTCCCCATCCTGCCTGGATATCACCGGGTACGATCCCGAGGCCTTCTATTCAAACCCCCATCTGATCGACGAACTGGTCCACATCGAGGATCGGGACCTGTGGGGGGCCTGCATTCGGGATGCCGAAACGGGTGTCTGTCATTCGCCCGTTGAGTTCAGAATCATGACCAAGGACCGGGAGGTCCGCTGGGTCAGTCACACCAGTCGGCCCCTGCGGGGGGAGGACGGGCGTCTCCTGGGCATCCGGGCCGGGGACCACGATATCACCCGGCTCAAGACGGTGGAGGAACAACTTCGCCGGCTCAACAGTATAGACGGGCTGACCCAGGTGGCCAATCGCCGGTATTTCGACGATGAGCTGGACAAGGAATGGCGGCGGTCCGTCCGGCGGAGGACATTTATATCGATGATCATGATCGACATCGATTTCTTCAAGGCCTACAACGACACCTACGGTCATCAGCAGGGCGATGAGGCCCTGAGGCGGGTGGCGGCCGAACTGGCCAAAACCGCCAAGCGGCCCCGGGAACTGGTGGCCCGGTACGGCGGGGAGGAGTTCGCGGCCATCCTCCTGGAAACCGATCTGGAAAGCTCGGCCAAACTGGCTGAGAAGATACGGGCCAATGTAGAAGCCCTGCGTATCGAGCACACCGCCTCGCAACCCTTGCCGGTTCTGACCATCAGCCTGGGCGTGGCGGCCATGTTGCCCAAACTCGGCGATGAGTCCGCCTCCCTGATCTCCCGGGCGGACAAGGCCCTTTACCTGGCCAAGGAACGGGGCAGAAACCAGGTGGTCACCCTACCTGGCGCCTGAACCCGGCGGCTCCCGTTCGTCGATCTTGGCCAGCCAGTACTCGGCCTCGCCCCGGCATTCCTGGTATTCCGGCTCGAAACCCGGCTGGGCCGGCCCCTCCAGGATGCGACGCAGAAGCGACCGGGCCTCGGCCAGCCGGTCCGCTTTGAAGTAAGCTTCCGCAAGAAAAAGGTGGTTGACCCAGCGTCGGGGTCCGTAGCGAAGCGCCGTCTCGATGTTGACAATCGCTCGGCGGCCGTCGCCGCCCAACCAGGAGGGAAGAAAAAAATCGAGCCGCCCCAGGACGAGCCAGGCGCCACCCTCCTCGAAGCCCGGGTCCAGCCGGATGACGGTCTCCATGGACTCCCGAACATCCTTGAGCAACGACAGGCCGCCCGGAAATCCCTTGGCGTCCCCCAAAAAGCCCAGGGCCGTACCCCGCCAGAAATACCCGGCCGGATGTTCCGGTTTCAAGGCCACTGCCCGCCCGGCCGCGGCCACGGCTTCCTCGGAAAAAGCCTGCTTACGTTCGCGGGGTCCGTGGTCGGCCAACCAGCAAAGCGAACGGGCCAGCTTCCACCAGGCTCCGAAATCGTCCGGCCGTTGGGCCGCGGCCCGGCGATACAACGCGGCCGCCTCGACCGCCCGGTCGTATATCGCCCGCTGGCCATAAACCGCGTCGGCCCGGGCCAGTGGACCAGTATCTTCGGCCGAGAGCCCGAAGCCCCAGCCGCAGAGCGCGATCGCCAGGCAAAGGCCGAAAACCAGGCCTCGGCGGCCAGTCCATCGACGTCCCGGCCTCCCGGACATCAATAACCCGGTTCGGATTCGGTGATCGCTTCGTCCTCTTCGTCCTCGAAAACCGATTGCTGCTCCGTAACGTCCATGACCACGCCCAGACCGGCCGGAGCGCCTTGATGGATCACGGGCACGACTTGAATCCGCATCCAGTGGGTCCGACCGTTCAGGTCGGTGAAGGAGTTCACCTGGTTCGGGCCGATCTGCCGCCCCGTCCCCTCCGGGATGCCCGTGGAGACACGGGCTTGGTCCTCGTGCTGGACGATGTCGGCCAGGATCACGTTCGGATTTCCCTGGAGCCGGTAGCTGGCCAGGATGCGGGCCTTGTCGTTGAGCGGTTTGACCTGGCCGCTCTGGACCAGGAAAACGCCTTCCTCCAGCCGTTCGAGAAGACGGCGATATTTTTCCTCCGCCTCCTGCAGCGCGGTGACCGCCCGCTTTCTGGCCGCCATGGTCTTGGATATGGCTTCTCTGGCCGCCATCAGTTCGCGGGTCCGGTCATTGGCCCTGGCTTCCAGGTCTTCCTGGGCCTCGCGCAAAGCCTGTTCCAGGTGGCGTCTCAACTTGATCTCGCGCCGGTCCTGAACGACCTGACCCACCAGAAAGGCCGTTTTTTCATCGACCTGGGATTTAAGGATGAAGGTCTGGAGGATATTGGCCACCACCCCGCAAAACAGGATCAGGTCCCGGCGCCGGGGCGGATCAAAGGGTTTGGGCGCGCTGAAGGAAATGTTGATCACCCCGAGGGGTTTTTCGGAGACAATCAGGGGGAGACAGGCCAGGGATTCAGGCCGGGTCCGGTTGGCCGTGGCTTCCACGAGCATGGCTTCCGGCGCCCCGGGATTGATGAACATGGGTTCAGCCGCCGAGAAGACCATGCCGGCGATGCCCTCGCCGGGTTCGAAACTGAGGTCCTTGTTATACGGGCCTCCGATCAAGTTCAGGAAGTCGGCCTGGCCCTTGGCCGACAGCAGATTGAGGCGGCCCTGTCCGGGTTCATACAGCAGCAGGGAACAGCTCTCCACGTTTTCCAGGTCTCGAATCAGGACTTCCAAAATGGCGTCGGCCCCGCTGATCAGATTGGTGGCCGTAACGGGAATGGAGGTCAGGCTGGAGATGGCGGCCAGCATCTTGATCGAGTTGTGCAGGCGAACGCCCATGAAGGCCAGCTTCTCGAGCAGGGATTTGTATTGGATTTCCTGGCGTTCCGCTTCGTCGTTGTCCGTCACGTCAGGCCTCCTTTGGCCAACATCTGACGCCACGTCTCGAACATGGCGGGCAGTTTCTTTTGCGCGGATTGCCGGGTCTCGTCCAGGTGACGGGTCTTCAGACCGGCCGCGCGCAGGAGTTGGTCTTCCTTTAGCGGGGGCGCCTCATGCACCAGTCCCAATCCCAGGCTTTTGACCAGGATGTCACCTAGGGAGACCAGGCAGGTCGAGCGGAGATAGGGATCCGTCGTTTGGGGGGCATGGTGATAACGTATGGTCGCGGAATGAATCTCGGGCAGGCTCCATCGCTTGGCCAGCCAGTAGCCGATAATCGAGTGCTTCAATCCGGTTTCCGCCTCGGCCTTGTAGTAAGGCGACCCTTTTCGGACCAGGTCCAGTATCCGGGTCAGTTCATCGGCCAGATGCGTTGCCAGGACCAGCTTGCCCAGGTCGTGGAGCAGGCCGGCGACCATGACTTCGCCGGGGATCGGATACCCGGAAGCCTCGGCCAGTTCACGCGAGGCCCAGGAAACCGCCAGGGAATGCAGCCAGAGGCCCTCTCCGTCAAACCCAAGCGGTACTTGGCTGAGGTCGAACAACTGGGCCAGTCCAGCCCCCAGGGCCAGGAATTCGAGTTCCTGATAACCGATAACCACGACGGCACGGGAAATGGTGGTGATCTTCTGAGGCATGCCGTAATATGCGGAGTTGGCCAGGCTGAGCACCTTGGAGGCCAGGGCCATGTCGCCCTCGATGATTCGTTCGAGCTTGAGCGCGTCTGTTCTGTCATCGCTCAAGGCGTCGATGAGCTGCCAGACCACCTGGGGCATTGCCGCCAAGAGTTCGATCTGAAATATCCTTCTGCGGAGTTGGGCCGCTCGATCCTGATCCTGCTCGGGGTTTATCACGGGAGCCTCCTAATCCATGGCGTCGAAGGGGAACGCCATGCGGACCGTTCCGCCGGGTCCGGGACCGCCCTCGATCCAGATCCGACCATCCATTAATG
>Ga0180009_10004032_pt1 | contig 16372 bp, 18 predicted proteins | sample OS_PC_MetaG_FD_123537 | JGI IMG/M metagenome (GOLD analysis project Ga0180009, IMG submission 123537) | Groundwater microbial communities from the Aspo Hard Rock Laboratory (HRL) deep subsurface site, Sweden - OS_PC_MetaG | ecosystem: Environmental > Aquatic > Deep subsurface > Groundwater...
ACCTGGCTCCAAGCTTTATTTTTTGAATAATAAAATGCATTACTTCCTTTGGTTCCAACTCCCCCAACACCCTCAATACTAATAATTTCCTTAGCACTTAATTGTTTTCCAAGATTAGTTAAAGCATTTGCAATAACCCATTCTTTCCCCTTAACATTAGCTAAAGCGTGTAAAATAACAATATTATTTTTCTTGTCATAAAAAATTCCAATTGGTTCAACAATTTTTCCTTCGTGTACAGCTATTAATGGAGCCAAATCCTGAAAAAAAACCCTTCCAATTTTCTCTGCTTTTAAATGATCAATTAAAAATTCAGTCGTAATAGTTCCACAAGCCCAAACCCTGGAAACCCCTCTATGATTGTAACATTTTTTGGTTTTTTGTATAATTCGATTTTCATTTTAAATAAATTGGAACTTTCCACTTTAAATAATTTTCTCTATCGTAAAGTATATAAACCGTTAAATCAAAAACCAGAATATGGTTGATGAAAAGCTAATTAATTTTATAAAAGACGGTTTTGATAAGGAATATACAGAAGAGGAGCTAAAAAGTATACTCCACGAAAGTGGTCGGAAACCCGGAGAAATTGATGAAGCATTCATAGAAATTAATAAAGAAAAAGAAATATTTAAGAAAAAACCAGGAGAAAGATCAATACCCCATGAAGTGGAATCTACACCAACAGAAATAAAACCAATTGAAGACCCAACAAAAGAATTAAATCCAGAGTTATTAGATTATGTTAAAAAAGCATTAGATGCTGGCTATCCCAAACCACAAATTCGTTCTGCACTTTTAGCAAAAGATTGGCCTAACAACCAAATAGACCTAGCATTTTCAAAATTAGAACATCCAATAAGAAAATTAGCTAAACCAATTATAGAGAAAAAACCAGTTACTAAACCAGAAGAATCAATATTCAAAAAAGAAAAATCAAAAGTTAATGGAAAAAAAATAGCATTTTATATAATCGCATTTTTGATAGTGTCAGCAATATTCTCATTCACATTCATTTTATTCTATTACGTAGATTCAATAATGGAATATGAAGTAGTAGATCCAACCACAGGACAATTAAAAAAAGGAATTTGTCTAGAAGAACAATGTACTGATATGAAAGAGCACGCAATGCAAGAAGTAAAAACAAAAGTTACAACTTCTATTTTATATGGTTCAGGAGCAGCATTACTAGTTGTAGCATTACATTACTTTGTCCCATTCAAGAACCTATTTGTATGGTTAATCAACATAGTTTACCTAGTATTTTTAGGAGTAATAGCAAATATGTGGGTTGTCTTTAATAAACTAAAATAAAAACGTTTAAAAACAAACTATTTTCTCTCTTTATCTATGGGCTCGTAGCTTAGTTTGGTGGTAGCACCTGGCTCTTAACCAGGGGGTCGAGGGTTCAAATCCCTTCGGGCCCATATTTCTCATCAAACTTTTCTTTAGCTTTTTGATCTTTTTTAAACACAGTATGAGATGATCTTTTCTCAAACAAAGAAATAGCTACATTAATAACATCAGTCTGATAGTCCTTTAAACTTTCATCGGAAATAAGTTTCTTAGCATCCTGAATACATTCTTTCATTAAAGAAAGATTTTCTTCTTTAGAATCAGCTTCAACCCTTTTTTCTTCATTATCACTTAAATAAATTTCTTCCCAAACTGGATATGTACTGTTTTTTATAGTCCTTGGGAAGCTTTTAGAAAAAGACATTTTTATAACAGCTCTTTAATTCTTTCAATATGATCGGCAACTTTGTCTCCTGCCTCAGTCAAACTGATAGTCTTAATTCTACCTTGTTTTTCAAAGGTAACAAGTTTGTTTTTTTCCATTTCTTGTAAGATTTTGACAGCATGAGAGTAAGTACAATCTACTTCTTTAGCTAGTACTGAACCATATCTATTTTTTGAACTATTTCTTAAGGCCACCAATATCATAGCAGGTTTTCTTCTGAAAAAAACCTCAAATATTTCTTTTTTCTTCACTTAGTACACCCCCTCGATGTATTGTTTAGGTTACAAACTATATTTTTAAACGTTTATAGCTTTTAATATATATGTTCTAATATATAAACTTTATTGTACTACATCAAACACTTTACCTTTAGTTTCTAACTCAGTTAAAAACTTCCATCTGTCGTCGACAAATTGTTGCAATTGGAAAACTTCTTCTTTATTTAAATGTTTGTATCTTCCTTGCATGTTTAAGTAATTATCAATTTTTATTTTATTATCAACTTTATTCAACTTTAAAATTCCATTTTCAATCTCATAAATGGGAGCAACACAACTTTTAATTGCTTGCCCAGTAATTTCAATTGTTTTATCAGTTGGAAACTTCCAACCAAACTGACAAGGAGCAAAAACATGAATAAAACTTGGACCATCAATAGCTAATCCTTTCTTAACTTTGTTGTAAAAATCTTGTGGATTTGCAATTGAAGCAGTTGCAACATATTTAACTCCATGTGCTGCAACAATAAATGGTAAAGGTTTTTTTGGCTCTAATTTTCCATGAATTTTTTTACCAAAGGGAGTAGTAGTCGTATTAGCAAATAAAGGACTTGCGCTAGATCTTTGCTTTCCAGTATTCATATAAGCTTCATTATCATAACAAATATAACAAACTTTATGTCCCCTTTCGATCATTCCAGACAAAGCGCCCAACCCAATATCAAAAGTAGCACCATCTCCACCAATAGCTAAAATATTTACTTTTTTCCCTTTACTCTTAAATGCCCTTTCAATTCCAGAAGCAATTGCGGGAGCATTTTCAAAAGTACCATGTATCCAAGGAACTTTCCAAGCACTCAGTGGATATGCACTAGAAACAACTTCCATACAACCGGTAGCATGAACAACAACAGTGTTTTTTCCAGCAGCCTTTAAGGCATAACGCATTGCTAAAGCAGGACCACAACCAGAACAGGAAGTATGTCCAGAACAGAATAATTCTTCTTTAGGTAAACCCAAGATCATTTCAGCCATATTTGTCCCTCCTTACCAATTTGGTTAACAGCATCTTTTATTGTTTTCCTTGTAATATCTCTTCCACCAAGACCGGCAACAAAACCACTTATTTTTTTATTTGGTAAACATTTCTTTACTTCAGTATAAACAGCACTATCTTGTCCAAAAGATAAACTTCTATCAATTACGGCAATTTCCTTTACATCTTTACAAACTTTTTTTAATTCTTCTTCTGGAAAGGGTCTAAAACATTTTAATTTTATAACTCCAAAATCTTTTTCTTCATCACTAACAACTCTTGCAGTACCAACCGCACTACCCATTAAAATCAAAGCTTTTTTCTTTCCTTTGAGATTATAAGTTTCAATTAATCCATCACCATAACCTCTCTTGTATTTTTTCTTGTACTCATTGTGGATTTTTTTAACAACATTTTTAGAATCCAACATATCTTTTTGTTGTAACTCTTTAATTTCCATATAACTATCTGGAGTTGCAACAGGACCCATCAATAAAGGTTTCTTAGGATCTAAAACATATTTACCCCTATATTTTCCAACAAAACTAGAAACATTTTCAAGTTCTAAAGGTTCAGTAACGTGACTTAAAGTAAATCCATCTAAACAGACCATTACAGGAATCAAAGTTTCTTCCGCTATCTTAAATGCTTGAACCATTGTGTCAAATGATTCTTGGGCGCTTTCAACATATAATTGTATCCAACCCATATCTTTGACAGACATAGTATCAGAGTGATCATTCCAAATGTTTATAGGGCTGCTTAGGGCCCTGTTGGCAATTGCAGCAACAACTGGCAATCTCATACCTGAAATCATACCAAGAACCTCAAAACCCAACGCTAACCCTTGGCTAGAACTTGCAGTAAAAGATCTTGCACCCGCAGCACTTGCTCCAGCAGCAGCACTAAACATACTATGCTCTGACTCGGCATAAATTAGTTCGGAGTTTAATTCACCGTTGTCTACATATTCTGCAAGCCTTTCAACGATATGTGTATCCACTGAGCAAGATATTTCTTAACTCAACTGTGGCGTGATTGGAAAAATAGATATCACTTCGGGCTCACATAATTTTACTGCATAGGCCACCGCTTCAGATGCCTCCAGTATTTTCTTTACCATAATGAAGTTTAAACTACCTAAATATTTAAATATATCTATTTCCACTATATGGTAATGGGTACTAACTAATAAAATGGAAAAAGTAAGTTTAAATGATACCCCTTCAGAAAAAATTTATTTAAAATTAAACAAAAAAGCGATTGATTTTTTATTAGACAAAATAAAAAAAGAAAATGTAAATTTATTTAGCCCAATTGAATTATATAGGTTTAAAATAGGAAAAAAAGTCTCAATAAATTTTATAAAAAAGATTTCTAAAAATTTAGGACTAAAAATTAGTTATTTTGAAAAAAATATGGAATTGATAACAAGTTGTAAAAATACAAACATCGGTATAAAAAACCCAAAATTTCCAATAAATTTTAATACTAAAGAAGGAATAAGATTAATTTCTGGAATAATTGGCGATGGAGAGATTAATAATCAACTCCAGCCTGGATATAACAACCAAGACAAGAAACTAATCGAAATTATTTTAAAAAGCTTTCAACAAGTTTTTGGAAAAATAGATTATAAGATCTATCTAAGACCAGATAAAACATATCAATTACATTTCCCGAAAATAGCGGGGCTAATTTTATTAAAAATTGGTATGAAACCAGGATACAAATCAATAACAAACTATGGAATACCCCGTTTTATTTTTAATACATCTAAAAAGAAAAAATCAGTTTTTATAAAGCAATTTTTCAATGATGAAGGAAATGTTCGTTTAAAAGATAGGAGATTGCAAGTAAAACAAACATTAAAAATAAATAAAGATAAAAAAGAAATGAGGTTAAATCCAGAAAAATATGCTCACCAAGTTTTAGTTGATACCCAAAAATTACTTTCAAGTCTGGGAATAAAGTCTAAAATTCATCTTGGCAATTATAGGGCAGATGAAAAAAAAGCAGACTGGGAACTTGATATTTACTGTAAGGAAAATTTAGAAAAATTTCAAAAATATATAGGTTTTGATTTAGATTATAAAAATAATTTATTAGATAAAGCAATAAAAAGTTATAAATTTCCTTCAGCCCCAAGAAATGGAAGAATAAACTTCGCTTTAAATCATTATCAAAAAGTTCAAGATAGGTACGGATTTGTTACTAAATACCTTTTGGCCAAGGAAAGCAAAAGATCGGCAAGAACAACTATCTGTTTTTTAATGGACCTAGAGAAAAGAAAATTAATTAAGAAGATTGAGAGACCAAGGGATAAATTGGGTCATCCAAAAGCAGTAAAATACTCTTTAGTTTAAATATTTCAGTCTTTGGGATGCCCATTTGCGCTAAATTTAGTGCAACGTCCCGAAGGGAAATTTCAGAGTCAGAAGTTGACCGTTCTTTTTTAGCGCGCATTATTTTTTCTTTGCAACAACAAGAATTCTTCTTTTATCTAATATCTTATCTTGAAGCTTCATTTCACTTAAATCATTTGAACTATACAGATCTAATATTTCAAATCCTGCTTGTTCTAAAAAGAATTTTAATTCCAATGGAAAGAACATTCTTGATTCTTTAGTAAAAGAACCCTTTTTCTTACCTGTCTTCAAATCGTAATATGTTCTTTCACTAACATAACTTTGATTATTTGTATTTATCCATTCTCGATAAACGACTTTTTCATTATTTTGTTTATCTATTTCTTCAAATTGTTTTCTAAAAGAAGGATTAGAAATCCAATTTATACAATTAAAGGTTTCAAGAATTAAAATCCCATTCTTTTTTAGAGCACGATAGAAGTTCCTAAATGTTTTCATTGCTTCTTCATTAGATTTATTAAAAACAATTATACTAAATATACACATAATGGCATCAAATTGATTTTTATAATTAATATTTTGCATGCCATTAACTTTGTAAGAAACGTCTGGATAGTGTTGTTTTGCATATTCAATCATTTTTGGATGGGGTTCTACACCTTCACACTTGTAGCCTTTTTTTGATAAGAGAGCAAGATGTCTTCCCATACCACAACCCACATCTAGAATTGTTTTTATTTCTCCATATTTTTTAAAAAGTTTAATTAAAAACGGAATTTCTTTTTGTGCATCTTCTTCAGATGTTGGAATCCAAACTTCAGGACGTCCAAAAGAAAATTTTGATCCAACATAATTCTCTTTTTTCATAATGCATAAAGAATTCTTGTTGTTTATAATTTTATCGTTTGCAAGCGCTTTTATTTAACCCGACTTCTGATTGAATATAATAAGTATTAAAAGACGTTTACTATTTTTTTTCATCCTCCATTTTAATGCATTTAACTGGGCACACTTCAGCACAAATACCGCACCCCTTACAATAATCATAATTAGTTATTATCTTTTCATCAATAGCAATATCTGGACAATACAACCAGCATTTCATACATTTAATACATTTTTTTACATCTCTAATTGGTTTTTTTGTTCTCCATCCACCAGTTTTATTTTTAACAGTACTTCCAGGTTCGTCAACAATTCCAGCCATATTAACTTTTTTCATAAACTTTCCTCATTACTTCTTTGTTTTTTTCAACTAAATCCCCATCAAAAGTTTCTTCAACAGCCTTACACAAAGAAGCTATTGAAACTAATTTAGTTATTTTTGCAAATGCACCAAGAATAGCAGTATTTACAATTGGTCTACCAAAAGTTTCCATTGCAATCCGAGTAACATCAACAGTTTTAGCATTTTTTATTTTCTTTGTACTATTAACTAACATTTCTTTTCCTTTAATATCTAAAACATTAAACAAACTAGAATCTAAAACAATAACATAATCGGGGTTGTAAATTTGTTCTCTTAAATTAATTGGCTTATCATCAATTCGCACAAAAGAAAACACTGGAGCTCCAGACCTCTCTATACCAAAATTAGGAAAAGCTTGAGCATATTTCTCATCAAAAAAAGCAGCTTTAGCCAATATTTGGGAAGCAGTAACAGCCCCCATTCCACCCCTTCCAATGATTTTAATTTCAATCATACAGGAAGAAGTTGGAATTTATTGTTTATAAAGTTAATGCAATAAATATAGATTGGGATATCAAAAACCTTAAATAACCCCTTTTCAGTATCAAAAATATGCTTGACATAAGATTTCTTAGGGAAAACCCCAAACTTGTAAAAGAGTCTGAAAAAAAGAGAGGTCATCTGACAAATTACGTTGATGAAATTCTTGAATTAGATGAAAAGTGGAGAAAAACAACAAAACAAGTTGAAGAGTTAAAGCATAAAAGAAATATAGTTTCTCTTGAGATAAATGAACAAAAGAAAAACAAAAAAGATGCAGCTAAAAAGATTAAAGAAATGCAAGATGTAGCTAAGAAAATAAATAAGTTAGATGACCAAGCAAACGAACAATTAAAATCAAGAGATGCGCTTTTAATCAAAGTAGGAAATATAATTCATAAATCAGTTCCGAAAGGAAAAGATGAAAGTAAAAATAAAGTAATAAGAAAATGGGGAAAACCAACTAAACTTTCATTCCCGCCAAAAACACACGTAGAGTTAATGGAAAATCTTGGCATAGGAGACTTTGAAACTTCTGCTAAAACAACAGGCAATGGTTTTTATTTCTTAAAAAGAGAATTAGCATTATTAAATCAAGCTTTAATTCAATTTGCAATAGAATTCATGCATAAAAAAGGATACACCTACATAGAACCACCTTTGATGTTAAGGAAAGAAGTATTAGCCGCATCAACAGACACTGTAACGTTATTCAATTCTATTTACAACATTGATGGAGAAGATCTTTCATTAATCGGTACAAGTGAATATTCAATGCTCGCAATGCATATGAATGAAACAATTCCAGAAGATCAATTACCAAAAAAGTATTTCTCATACACAATGTGTTTCAGAAAAGAAATAGGGGCACATGGAATTAATGAAAAAGGACTTTGGAGAACACACCAATTCAACAAAGTAGAGCAATTCATTTTCTGTAAACCAGAAGATTCTTACAAATATTATGAAGAACTATCTAAAAATACAGAAGAAATGTTCAAGAAATTAAAACTTCCACATAGAATTAATGAAATGTGTGAAGGAGATCTTGCATTATGGAAAGCTAAAAGTTCCGATATAGAAGTTTACAGACCAACAACAAAACAATATGAAGAACTTGGCTCCTTAACTAACTGTACAGATTACCAAGCAAGAAAATTAAATATAAAAGTCTTAAATAAAAAAGGAGAAAGAGTAACCTTACACACGTTAAACAACACAGCATTAGCAACTTCAAGAGCAATGGTCACAATCTTAGAAAATTACCAACAAAAAGATGGATCAATTAAAGTTCCAACAGTATTACAAAAATACATGTTCAACATTAAAAAAATAGGGGGTGCTAAAAATAGCAGAAGATGAAGATTTAGGGATGGTAGAAGATGAAATCTACGATGACCGACCGCTAGAAGAAGCAGAAGAATCAGATGAAATAGATGAAGTGGAAGAAGGTTTCATGAAAGGATATGAAGAAGAGGGCAGCATGGCGGAGTGTGCAAATTGTAAGAAGATATTAACCGACGAAGTAGTAGAACAAGAATTAGATGGAGAACTACGTAGATTCTGCTCTGAAGAATGCGCCGAAAAGTTCGAAAAGAAACACAACATCACACAATAACTTTTTCTTTTTTTCTTAAATCCAAAAACATTATAAAAGTACTTATTTACTCATTTTTAAAATGAAAATACTTGCAGCAGGGGATATACATGGAGATACTCTCTTAGCTAGGAGTTTAGCTTCTAAGGCAAAAAAAGAAAAGGTAGACTTAGTTATACTATGTGGAGATTTAACTTGGTTTGATGAACCAACAAAAGGAATCATAGCACCATTTAAGAAAAATAAACAAAAAGTACTAATTGTTCCTGGAAATCATGATAGTTTTGCAACAACAGATTTTTTAGCTGAATTCTATGGTATAAAAAACATCCATGGTTATTATGTTAAATATGAGGACCTAGCAATTTTTGGGGCGGGCGGAACAAATGAAGTAGGGCCAAACTTTATTTCAGAAAGAGAAACTTTTAATGCATTAAAGAAAAGTTTTGAAAAGGCAAAAAAATCCAAAAAGACAATAATGGTGACTCATGAACATCCGGCAGGAACCAGCATGACTTTTGGAGGGGTAATCTCCGGAAGTAAAGCAGTAAAAAAAGCAATAGATCAATTCAAACCAGATTTTCTTCTTTGTTCACACGTACATGAAGCAGAAGGCATAGAAGAGAAAGTAGGAAAAACTAGAGTCATAAATGTTGGAAGAAAAGGAAAAATCTTAGAAATTTAATTCTAAAATGTACGTTAGACGAACCTTGCATATAAATGTTTTGAAGGGGTTTGGAGATAAAGGATAGATTTATTAATTTTTTCCATATCCTGTTTCAATATGGAAAAAACTGAGATTGAAACTGATACGAAAATAGAATTAGAAATAAAAAAACTAACTGGGCCAGATGATTTAAAAATATTGGGCTGGTTAACTGGTTTAACCCTATTCCTTTGTTTTGTTATAAAAAGTAATGATATACTAATAAAAACGATTGGTTTAATATTTTCGTTGTTGGGTATTTTTTTATTGGCTTCAAGTTATTTTTTAGATTACAAAAAGATAGCAACTTTAGTAAGTACCTGTTTTGATTATAATAGATTTAATGCAACCCACTTTATAAAAGGAAGGAAAAAGAGCATTTTGGGCCTTTTTTTATCTGTTTGGGGGATAATTTTAGTAAATTCTACTTCCTTGGGGGTTGGTTTTTTTGGATTTTTAGTTTTTCCAAATATGGCTTTTTGGATTTGTATTGGTCTTTTTATATTCTTTTTTACACTTTTGACCCTAAAATTTGTCTCATTAAGAAAATCAATGTCCAACGTTTTTGTTAGGAAAAATAAATTTATATTCTTATCAATTATTATGCTGGTCCTTGCGGTAGTTTCTCTAATTTTAAAGGAAAAAGGGGTCAATTTAGGACTATTAATTAGTATCTTTCTAATCTTGAGTTTGGTCTTTGCAGTCTGGCAGTATAAAAGAAAATTACTTAATACTAATGATCTTAAAACTTCGATTATAGGGGGGATTATTTCTGCATTGGTAGTTTTAAACTTTTTCCATCTTTTTGAAGACGAAGCAGTAGGTGGAGAATTATCAAGTATATTTTTTATATTTCTAGTTCTTCTTATAGCAATAGCTACGAAAAAGAAATAAAAAGTTCGCCTAACTCACATATATTGATTGATTAATATAATCCTACACGATAAATGATGTGAATTGTAATAATTTCTTCAACTTAATTAAAATGGTCGTAAAACCTTCCCCTCATCTACAGTAATCTTGTAAGAGAGGGTTATAACTCGTATGTGTTTATGAAACTTTTCCATAGAAATCTTTCCCTCGCGAGCATTTGAGAGTGCCAGAAAACCATCTTCTTTGCTAAGATTAAGACCAAGTGCCATCGCCCCCATATTAAAACCAAGCTGTACTTTCAGCTCTTCTGAAAGGTCATCCCACTTTTTAACTTGCGTGAAACGCAGAACTTGTTCGCAGGCATGTTTAATAAACTCTTCTTTCTTCATCTTCCTTCACACTTATTTTTTACCCCTGTTCATAGAAACTAAATTAAGTCAAAACTATAAAAACCTAACTGTTCATCCAACTGGCAATATATCAATCAATATATGGTTTAATATATTAGGGCTAAGCGGGTTAAGCCAAAATTAGAAATTTCCTCACTTTAGTTTTTACTTAGCCCCCATAAAATAAAGTTCGTCTAACATATCTAAAAATCATTTAAAATAGAAAATATTTGCAAGATTATTCTAAATACAAAATCTCTTGATTACAGAGGAATCTCCCTTCCATAACTCTACATTTTCACAATCTGGAGCTTTATATGTATACAAACAATCAGAATTGGTCTCACAATTTTTATGGCATCTTAAATCTCCTTCTTGTTCTGCATCCCCCAGCCCACGCCATGAATCATAACAGGTATATCCATATTCTATGGGACATGTATCAACTCCACTCTCTCCAATTACACACCCCATTAAAACAGGCGGTTCTGGGGGGCATGTGTTGGTATTTGATGATACACAAACCCAAAAAGAAGCTGCACTTGGATAAACACCTGAAGCAAATGCTCGAATTCGATAATAACCTTGTTCAAGAGGAGCTCTAAAACTTAAACTTTTCAAAAATACTTTTTCTTGACTAGAAACAATGTTTGTTTCAAATTCTGTTGGATCAAGTGCCTCTATGCCTTCTTCAGGATTAAAAGTTATTGTATATTGAGCTTCTTCCCCTAGATTCATTGCTTCTATATCAATAGAGAATTCATCACCAGGGTTTATTGCAATTTCATTATAAGAATTCCCATATCTGCCTCCTGCTTCTTTCATATATAATGTAAGCGGTAGGCTCGTTGCTCTACCCCCAGATCCATTATTGAGGATTGTACATCCGGATGTTAACAATAATCCAATAATTAAAATTATCATGTATTTCATAATGTTTTTTAGTAATTTGAATGTATAAATACTTTTCCATAAGTTTAAATGAATTTGAACCAAAGGCAGTTATATCTAAAAAAACACTTGACAACCGCGCACAAAAAGCTTATAAATTAAGACGCTAATTACACGTATAGCTAAAGAATAATTTTACATTGTAAATATAAAAAATGGAGTCAAATTTCAAATTAGGATTATTGGATTTACCAGATAATTTTTATTGTAAGCTAAATAAACCTTACCTTCAAAAAATAAAAAAAGTAATTAAAAAAAACTATGGAAAAGAAGAAATTCTTAGAAGAGAAATAAAAACACTGTTTAAAGAAGATATAAGCCGAACTACTCTTTCGACTTTTTTAAAAGGGAGCACTTTTTTGTCTTTGAAGAGATTAAAAATATTTCAATCTATTTTTGATTTAACAGCTTTAGAAAAAAATGTAATTTCTATTAAATCATCAAAATCTGGCTTACCCATTTCTATAAAACTTCCTTTAAAACAATCTAAAACTCTTGCAAGACTAATCGGCCATTTATTGGGGGATGGAGGAATTTTTGATTATTCTATCTATTATTTTAATAAAAATGAAACTTTAATAAATCAATTTGAGAAAGATTCTTATGAAGTATTTGGAAAATTTAAAATAGAGAAAATTACAAATTTAGACGGAACAACAAGATTAAGATTACCTAAAATCACCGGAAAAATTTTAAGCTTAGAAAAAATTAATTTTTCAAGGGGAAAAATCCCAAATTTTATTTTAAAAGGAAGTAGAGAGATTAAAGCAGCGTTTCTTAGAGCTATCTTTGATGATGAGGGTTCAATTACAAATAATGAGATTAGCATTGAAATGACAAATAAAAACCTAATTTACACCACGGCAACATTTTTGAAAGAATTTGAAATCGAGATTAAAACTATTGGTTCAAGAAAGAGAGACGTCTACAAGAGAAGCTATTATTATGGGATATACGGAAAAGCAGATTTAATAAAATTTCACAAACAAATTGGTTTTAACCACCCAATTAAGGATAAAAAACTTTTTAGAAAAATTAATAATTATAAAATTAATCAAAGAAAAAATAATGAAGCAAGAAAAGAAATAATGGCCTTGCTTTCACAAGGAGAATTAAAAACAAGAGATTTGTTAAATGTTTTAAAAATAAAATCTCCTTGTTTATCCTTTCATATGAAAAAACTAATAAAAAAGGATTTTGTTGAAAGAATTCCTGGTAAAATTGATAGAGATAATAAAGGAAAGATAGTAAATATTTATGAAGACAGTTGGAAACTAAGATAATCATCTTAAATACAAACCTTTTTATATTTTTCTTTTTCTGCCCTTATACTAATGGTAGAACTTATAATTTGTGAGAAGCCAGCGGCAATGGTAAAGGTAGCAACTGCTTTAGCAGATACAAAACCAACCCCACATAAAGAAAAAGGAGTTTCTTATTACACCTTAAAACACAAAAAGAAAGAGATTATTGTAGGGTGTGCCGTAGGTCACTTATTTTTATTAGATCAAACAGAAAAAAATGGTTGGACGTACCCAGTTTTTAACATTTCTTGGTCGCCCACATATAAGAAAGGTAAAAATTATGCTTACACAAAAAAATATTTTGATGTTCTTAAAAAATTAGCAAAAGAAGCTGATGAATTTACTGTAGCATGTGATTACGATGCAGAAGGTTCTGTTATTGGAAGAAACTGTTTAAAATTCATTTGTAAAAAAGAAGATGGAAAAAGAATGAAATTCTCTACTTTAACAAAAGACGAATTAATTAAAAGTTATGAAAAAGCAAGCAAACATTTAGATTTCGATCAAATTGAAGCAGGAGAAACAAGACATTACTTAGATTATTATTGGGGGATCAATTTGTCAAGAGCTTTAACCCTATCAATTAAAAACACAACAAATTATTTTAAAATATTATCAATTGGTAGAGTTCAAGGACCAACATTAAAATTGATAGTAGACAAAGAAAAAGAAATACAAGCATTCAAACCAGAAACGTATTGGGAAATTTACTTGAATGGAGATTTAAACAAAAAACCAATTCTAGCCAAACATAAAAAAGACAAATTCAAGAAAAAAACAGAGGTAGATAAAATTCTAAAAAATACAAAAGGAAAAGAAGCAAAAATATCAGACATCACAAAAAAAGAATTTAACCAAGCACCACCAACACCATTTGATTTAACATCCTTGCAAATTGAAGCATATAGATGTCTAAAAACTTCTCCAAAAGAAACTCTAAAATTAGGTCAAGAACTTTATATTGCAGGAATGATTTCATACCCCAGAACTAGTTCTCAAAAACTTCCAAAATCATTAAATTATAAAAAATTAATTTCAGAAGTTTCAAAACAACCAACTTACAAAGAACTTTGTAATGAACTATTAAAATCTGGTTTAACTCCAAATGAAGGAAAGAAAAACGATCCAGCACACCCAGCAATACACCCAACAGGAGAAAAGAAAGAAATTACTGGAAAGAAAGCACAATTATATGATTTAATTGTTAGAAGATTCTTAGCAACGTTCTCTGTTCCTGCAAAGAGAGAAACAGTAACATTAGAAATTGATTGTAATAAAGAAAAATTCATTTCACAAGGAACAAGAACAGTAGAACCAGGATGGCATAAATTCTATGGAAGATTTGCCAAATTCAAAGAAGAAGAAATGCCAGATTGTAAAAAAGAAGATAAAATAAAAGAAAGAAAAATAAAAGATGAAGAGAAACAAACTCAACCCCCAAAACGTTATACTCCCGCATCCTTAATCAAAATAATGGAATCAAAGAATCTTGGAACAAAAGCAACAAGATCTAGTGTACTAGATGCACTTTATACAAGAAATTATGTAAAAGAGCAATCAATACAAGCAACAACACTTGGAATAAAAACAATTGATACATTAGAAAAATATTGCCCAGAAGTAATTGATGAAGAACTTACAGTCCATTTTGAAAAAGAATTAAACCAAATTTTGAGTAAAAAGAAAAAACAAAAACCAATTCTAGAAGAGGCAAAAAAAATATTAATAAAAATTCTAGAAAAATTAAAGAAAAAAGAAAAAGAAATTGGAAAAGCACTTTCAGAAGCAAACCTAGAAACAAGAAAAGAAAGTTCTCAATTAGGCCCCTGTCCAAAATGTAAAAATGGAAATTTAAGAATATTATATTCTAAAAAAACAAAAAAATACTTTGCAGCTTGCGATGGTTATCCAAAATGTAAAACAACATTTAGTTTACCACAAGGTTTGATTCAAGCAACAGGAAAAGTTTGTCCAGAATGCGGATTACCTGTAATAAAAGTAATCAGAAAAGGAAAAAGACCTTTTGAGATGTGTTTAACTTATGATTGTAAAACAAAAGAAAAATGGAATAAGAAAGATTAAGTATCTTTAGATTCTCGTTCTCCCGTCTCTCTTTTAACTCTACCAACTACAGCCTCCATACATAATTGTTCCAATTTTTTATCAGAACCCTTCCCAGTTAGATCTTTAAAGAAACGTAAATCTACTGTGGCCCAGGCTTCGTAATTTTTTCCCTGACCACCCCACCAAGCAGCAATGTCGCTTGCTTTTAATTTATGGTCATCATCAGTTCTTACTGCAATTCCCAGAAGATCATCATCTTCTAAAATTCCGAGACCAAGAGAACAACTAGCCCCCTCCATTAACAATAAACTATTAGCAGTATAAACAATAGCTCTGTCATTTTTAGGTCTTCTTAAAACAGAACTAATTACATAACTTCCTACTTGGGTACTATTCAAAACTCCTTCTGCCTCTGCCAATGCAACTTGCTTAGGTTTTTCAACCTTCAATATCCTTTTTCTTTGAGATTGGTCAACCATGGGTTCAACAAAACCTAAGGCCTCTAAATCTAAAGAAGTCCGATTGATTAAACGTGCAGTATCCATTTCAATACCTACACTTAATGCAGTAGCAACTAAAATATCTAATTCATCATCTACACTCAATTCAATTCCAAGTTTCTTCATATAAAGCGCAACAATAGATGAAGCAGATTTAATTTCACTTGGTTTCCTTACATCGCAATATTCAAATTCTTTAAAATCTCCTTCTTTATAAGCATCTCCATGGTGGTCTATGGCACCATTCAATTTAATTCCCTCAGGGAGTAGATTTCCAGCTGTATCAACGCCTATAAAAAACCCATAATCTCCTGGATTAAAAGTATTTGGATCATATGCAACAAAAAGATTAGGATGAGTTTTACTTAATGCAGAATAAAGTCTTTGATTTTCGGCAGTAGAAATAACTCCAAAATGAACAATTACAGATTCAATTCCATTTTTTCTATAAATCCCATTTTGTAATCCAAACCCAGCACTTAGAGCATCACCATCTGGATCTTTATGGGGGAATATAGCAACCTTTTTCCCTTCTGATACCTTAAGTAATTTTTTTGGGTTATTATCCATATAAACGCGGGAAGGCAGAAACTATTAAAAAGCTTTCTAAAGAACTTCAATTCCTTCGTTTACAAGCTTAAAACTAATAATTCTTTCACTTTCAAAGTTTTCATCTTTCTCTAAAACAGCTTCTTTTTGCTCATTTTGTCTTAACTGAATCAAAAGTTTTGGCCAGTTCCTAACCATTTTTCCACCAATCATGGTAGCTTTCCTTTCTTTTAGATCTTCATAAACACCATTTGTGACTAAAACTAAAATATTATTATTTCTTGCAAGCCTAGTTAAATTTACTAATTGTTGAGCCATTCTAGCATTAACTAATTTAACTTCT
>Ga0180009_10004033_pt1 | contig 16367 bp, 13 predicted proteins | sample OS_PC_MetaG_FD_123537 | JGI IMG/M metagenome (GOLD analysis project Ga0180009, IMG submission 123537) | Groundwater microbial communities from the Aspo Hard Rock Laboratory (HRL) deep subsurface site, Sweden - OS_PC_MetaG | ecosystem: Environmental > Aquatic > Deep subsurface > Groundwater...
CATCTCGTCATGCGGCAACCGGATGGTCGTCAGGCCGGGTCGCAGGTATCCGGCCAGTTCGTCATCGTCGAAGGAGACGATCCCGACATCCTCGGCGACGCGCAGACCGGCCTCGGCCAGGGCCTGGTAGGCGCCGAAGGCCAGCCGGTCGTTGAGGCAGACCAGTCCCTCTGGCCGCTCGGTCCTGAGCAGCCGCGACATGAGTTCGTAGCCGTTGTCGGGCTCCCAGTTCCAGCAACTGAGTTCATGCGCGAAGCGAAGGCCCTGGCGCACCATTTCGTCGCCGACGCCGGCGAGACGGCGCGCCACCGTCGCCGAGCGGAACAACCCGTGCTCGGTCTCGGCATTGTAGCCGAGAAGCACGATGCCGTCGGTCACCCCCGAGGCCGCAAGCAGGCGCACGGCAGTGCGGCCGCCTTCATACTCGTCCTGAAGCACCGCCACGGGAAAGCGGGCGCTGGTGCCGTTGAGCATGACGACCGGCACCGGAATGGGGATATCCGGCACGAACACCTCGCGCGAACGCATGGCCGCGAAGATGATGCCGTCGACCTGGCGGTCGAGAACCGCCTGGATGGCCTGTTCCTCGCGGGCGGGATTGCCGGCGGTTTCGAGCAGCAGCACGACGTGCTTGGCCTTTTCGGCAGCCATGAGCGCCCCGCGGATGAGGCCGCTGGCATAGCGGGTCGTGGCCACATGATCCGAGATGACGGCAATCGTTCGCGTCTTGTCGGTCCTCAGGGCGCGCGCCGCCAGATTCGGCCGGTAGCCGAGCTCGGCTGCCGCGGCATGAACCTTGGCATGCGCCTCCGCCGACAGGCGTGTGTCGGTGCGGCCGGTGAGGATCATCGAAGCCGCGGCGGTCGACAAGCCCGCAAGCCTGGCGACATCGGCCAGCGTCACGCGCTTCACACCCAAATGACCCGAGCCTCCCGGAAATCCAAAAGCGTTCGACAAACCTGTTCGCAAAGGGATAGACGCCATCGCGGCACTTGACAAGCCAAAGCGAATGACGCAACTGCTAAATCCATTAAGCATTGAGATTGCGGCGAGATGGCGCTTTGCTGCGTGCCTCGATCGCAGCCGGTTTTGCCTCTGCTTCCGGTTCAAGTCAGGACGACGAATATGGGTACCAGGGTTTTCGGCACGGTCGCTTCCGGTTTCGAGCCGGTGGCGGATGCGTTCGGCGCCAGTTTCGACGGGCTGCCGGACATGGGCGCAGGCCTGTCGGTGCGCGTGGAGGGCGAAACCGTCGTCGATCTGTGGGGTGGCGTCGCCGACGCGCGCGACGGACGGGCGTGGCAAGCCGATACGCCGACGCTGGTCTTTTCCTGCACCAAGGGGTTGGTGGCCATCGTGGCCGCGCAACTCGTGGCCGAAGGCAGGCTCGACTACGATGCTCCGGTCGCCCGCTACTGGCCGGACTTCGCCGCCAACGGCAAGGCGGGCGCGACCATTGCCGATGCCCTTTCCCACCGCGCCGGCCTGTCGGCGCCGCGCCGCGATCTCGGACTTGAGGACGTGCTCGACTGGGACCGCATGGTCGCCGTTCTCGCCGAACAGGAACCGCTATGGGTGCCCGGGACCGGCCACGCCTATCACGCCATCACCCATGGCTGGCTCAACGGCGAAGTCATTCGCCGCGTCACTGGCAAGTCGGTGGGCGCCAACCTCGCCGAGCGCATCGCCGCGCCGCTTGCGGTCGACATGACCGTTGGACGGCCCGAAGCGCTGCGCGTGCCGCCCGCCCATGTCGTGGCCGACCCGGCGCTGTCGCAATTCTGGCGGGACGAGGCGGCAAAACCCGAGCCGAACTGGCTCCTGCGATCCATGACCCTCGGACACGCCCTGCCCGCCGATCTCGTCACGCCCGACGGCGGCTTCAACGACCCGCGCCTGCAGGCAGCGGAGATTCCGGGCGCCGGCGGCATTGCCAGCGCCCGCGCCCTCGCCACCATCTGGTCGGCGACCGTGACGGAAACCAATGGCGTCCGGCTCCTCGACGGTCAGGCGATCCGGCGAGCGACCACGGCAAAAAGCTTCGGGCCGCAGGTTTTCCCGGTTCCCGAACCCTATTGCAGCTGGGGCCTTGGCCTCCAGCTCGATTCACCGGCCCGGCGCTATCTGACGGCGCGATCCTTCGGGCATGACGGCGCCGGCGGCCAGGTCCAGTTCGCCGATCCTGAGCACCGGATCGGATTCGGCTTTGTTACCAACTGGATGATGGGACCTGACGACACGCGCGCGACCAGGATCATCGACGCCTTGCGCACGCTTGTTCATTGAGCACATGACGATGGCAAATCTGACATTGACAGAAAAGGCCATCTCAGTGCTTAATCCATTTAGCAAAAAGGAAACACTCGTTTCCAAACAAAGGAGGAGGTTGTCGTGAGAAAAGTTTCTCGCATTGAACGTCTTGGAGTCATGACTGTTTCCGCTCTGGCGCTGATGAGCGGAAGCGCCCTGGCCGCGCCCAGTTGCGGCACGGATACGGTGGTTCTCAATTCCTATTTCGAGACTGGCTTCCCGTTGCCGACACGACTCGCGGAGGAATTCACCAAGCAGTTCCCGAACGTCACCTTCGACATCAAGGAAGACCAGTTCGCCAATCTGCTGGAAAACAGCCCGCGCATCCTCAGCGAAGGCGACGCGCCGGACCTCATCCGCCTGCCGACCATGAGCGACCTGGTCGCCAATGACCTCCTGCTCAATCTCGATCCCTATTTCGAGGCCTTCGGCTGGAGCGCCTTCCCGGCCGGTCAGCTCGTGCAGTTGCGCGTCGAGGACGGCGGCCGTCCGCGCGGCGCCGGCTCCCTCTATGCCATGGGCCTCAACTATTCGATGACCGGCGTCTTCTACAACAAGGAGCTGGCCGCCCAGATCGGCATGGACAGCGCTCCGCAAACGCTTGCCGAACTCGACGCGGCCATGGCCAAGGCCAAGGACGCCGGCATCCTGCCGATCATGCAGTGGAACAAGGGCACCGCCGGGTTTGCCTTCCCGCTGCAGAACCTCATGGGCTCCTATGGTCCGCCGGAACCGATCAACGACTGGATCTTCCAAAAGGACGGGGCGACGATCGACACGGCGGACAACCTCAAGGCCGCCGAGCATCTCGGAGACTGGATCGAGGCCGGCTATTTCCCGTCCGACGCCAATGCCATCGAATACTTCCAGATGATGAGCCGCTACATGGGTGGCGAAGGCCTGTTCATGTTCAACGGCGACTGGGAATCGGGCAATTTCGACTCCAATGCCGCCGGCAAGTTCGGCTTCTTCGTCATGCCGCCGCTCGAGGAAGGCGGACGTCATGCGTCGATGTCGGCACCGCTGACCTTCGGGATCGGCGCCAATGCCAAAAAATACGGACTGCGCCGCTTTCTTCCTCAATTGGGTTGCGACCAATGAAGAGGCCCGCAAGATCAACGTCGCCGTCGGCGGTTCCAACCCGGGCGGCCCGGCCGATCTGCCGATCCCGCCGGTCGAGCCCGGCTCGGTGACCGAGGCCTCGCTCGCCGCCGGCCAGACCCTGGCCCAGGACAATGGCGCCATGGACTTCATCGCCAACGCTACCGGCGCTATCTTTGCCGCCGGCTGGACCCCGGAACTGCAGAAGATGGCCGGTGGCCAGCAGACGCCCGAAGGTCTTCTTGATGCGGTCCAGAAGGAATACGAAACCGAGCTTTCGCGCTAAGGCGCGGATGCCGAACATCCGGTTCGAGTCATGCAGGTAAAGACGGCTTCCGGCTCGAACCGGAACGATCAGGGCAAGCGGCTTCCCAGGAAAAAGGGAAGCCGCAAGTCCCGTCTGGTGGCCTGGGTCTTCATCACGCCGGCCGCCGTTGTCTATGCGGGCTTCGTGCTCGTGCCTTTGTTGATGTCGGTCTATTATTCCTTGCTCAGGTGGGACGGCATCGGCAAGGCCCGCTTCAACGGGCTGGCCAATTACGTCGTGGTCATGACCGATCCCGATCTGTTGCAGATCATCGGCAATTCCTTCCTGCTCGTCTTCTACTTCACCGTCATTCCCGTCGGCCTCGGTCTCGCGGTCGCCTCGGCCATCCGCTCGCATATGGGCGGACCATTCGGCACGGCGACGCGGACGATCCTGTTTCTCCCGCAGGTCATTCCGCTGGTCGCCGCCGGCATCGCCTGGAGCTGGATGTATGCCAATTCGGGCCTGGTCAACCAGTTCCTCAGGGCCGTCGGGCTCGAGAGCTGGGCGCGCGGCTGGCTCGGCGATTTCACCTTCGCGCTGCCGGCCATGGGCATGATCGGCGCCTGGGTGCTGCTCGGCCTGTGCATCATGCTTTTGGTCACCGGCATCACCAAGATCGATCCGAGCCTTTACGAGGCGGCGCGGCTCGACGGCGCCGGCGCCTGGGATGAGTTCCGCTATGTGACGCTGCCGGGCCTGAGGCAGGAGATCGGCGTCTGCGTCACCGTCACCATCATCCAGGCGCTCGCCGCCTTCGATATCGTCTATATCGCTACGGGCGGCGGCCCCGGCATCAATACGACCGTGCCCGGCCTTGAGATCTACCGCCTCGCTTTCGCCCACCGCCAGGTCGGCCTCGCCTCGGCGCTCGCTATCGTCCTGATGATCCTGGTGCTCGTGTCCATTGCGCCGGTGCAGTGGTTCACGCGGGAAAGAAAGCAATGAACGCGGCGGCACGATCCCTTTTGGCGCGCGCGCTCATCGTCTTGCTTATGGCCGTGACGCTTCTGCCGTTCCTCTCGATGTTCTCGGCGGCTCTGGCGCCCTCCGGAACCTATCCCAACGGCCTCGAATGGCCTTCCGATCCGCAATGGATCAATTTCGTCAAGGCGTTCGAAGTCGCCAATATGGGCGAGCTTCTGAAATCGAGCGCACTGATCGTTCTCGGCGTCGTGCCGGTGTCGGTACTGATCGCAACGATGGCGGGCTACGGCCTCGCCAAGCTGACGAGCAACCGCTACAAATGGCTCTACCTCGTCTTTGTCGCCGGACTGACCCTGCCCTTCGAGGCGGTTATCACGCCGCTCTACTACGAAGTCAGGGCGCTCGGCCTGCTCAACACGCGCTTTGCAATCATCCTGCCGCTGATCGGGCTCTACATGCCGTTTTCGGTCTACTGGATGCGGGCGCATTTTCTCAATGTGCCGAACGATCTGACCGAGGCGGCGCAGCTCGACGGGGCGACGCGCTGGGACGAGTTCTGGAAAGTGCAGGTGCCGCTGGCGCGACCGGCGATCATGTCGCTGATGATCCTGTTGTTCCTGTGGACCTGGAACCAGTTCCTGTTGCCGGTCGTGCTGGTGCGCGATCCCCTGCAAAGAACCATGGCCGGCGCGCTCGGCGCCTTCCAGGGACAATGGGGCACGGACGTGCCGCTGCTGTGTGCCGGCTCGCTACTGATCCTCGCGCCGACCATCATCCTGTTCCTCATCTTCCAAAGGCAGTTCGTCGCCGCCCTGATGCAGGGCGCGGTCAAAGGCTAACCCCGCGCGGCTCGCGGGCCGCCGCAACAATCGGGCCGCCGTCAGCGGCAGCTCGCGGAGAACCAACATGGCGGGACTCGAACTCAGGGACATCCGCAAGAGCTACGGTAATGTCGAGGTCATCAAGGGCGTCGACCTCGCGATTTCGCACGGCGAGTTCGTCGTTTTCGTCGGCCCCTCGGGCTGCGGAAAGTCGACGCTCCTGCGCATGATCGCCGGGCTCGAGGACATCACGGCGGGCGACATCTTCATCGGCGACACGCTGGTCAACGATGTCGAGGCGCGCGACCGCGGCGTCGCCATGGTCTTCCAGTCCTATGCGCTCTATCCGCACATGAGCGTTTACGACAATGTCGGCTTCGCGCTGAAACTCGCCAAGACCGACAAAGAAGTCCGCGACAAGAAGATCCGCGAGGTCGCCCGCGTCCTGCAAATGGAAGAACTGCTCGAGCGCAAGCCGGCCCAGCTTTCCGGCGGCCAGCGCCAGCGCGTCGCCATCGGGCGCGCCATCGTCCGCGACCCGGATGTCTTCCTGTTCGACGAACCGCTCAGCAATCTCGACGCCGCCCTGCGCGTCGACATGCGCATGGAGCTCTCGCGGCTGCACCAGGATCTCGATGCGACGATGATCTACGTCACCCACGACCAGATCGAGGCGATGACGCTCGCCGACAAGATCGTCGTGCTCGATGGCGGCATCGTGCAACAGGTCGGCTCGCCGCTCGAACTCTACAACCGGCCGGCCAATCTGTTCGTCGCCGGGTTCATCGGCTCGCCCAAGATGAACTTCCTTCCGGTCGAGGTGGCGGCGGCGGCGAACGACAGCGTCATCGTCGCCGGCAGCGCGCTCGACAGCACCGAACTCGCGCGCCCGATCGCCGGCATCGCCCGGGCAGACAAGCTGACGCTGGGCCTGCGCCCGCAGGCCTTTGTCGCCTCGAAGGCCGGCATCAGGGGCAAGGTCGAACTGGTCGAACGGCTCGGCCATGAGACCATCGTGCGCGTTCGGCTCAAGGACGGTTCCGACATCATGGCGGTGCTGCAGGGACAAAGCGATGTCATGCCGGGCGACGCTATCGGTCTCGGCTTCGACCACAAGGACGTGCACCTGTTCGGCAAGGACGGCGCGCGCCTCTGAATCGCCGGCGAACTCGGCCCATCGCCGGATGGCTACTTTTTGCCGGAGCGCTTCAACGCCTTGATGGCCAGCGGCGGCATGCCCGACTTTTCCGAGATCTCCCGATCCTGCCGGGCGATATCCGCCTTGACGGCATCTTCGCCGCCGTCGAGCCCTTCCAGCAGCGCCGCCGCCACGCGCCGGTTCGACCGTTGGCTACCGTCTTCGTAAACGACATCGTAAAACACCGTCTCGGTGCGCGTGGTGGGCTTCTTGGCCATCGGACATGCTTTCAAAAAACGGGAACCGCGCGGCGGCAACGGTTCGGCAGGCGCGGCGTATATAGCATCGTCATGCCCGCTTGGCGCGATCAAAGCGATGCGTCCGCAAGGCCCGGCCGTTTTCGCGTCTTCGGAAAGCCGCGCAGCGCCGTGGTTTCGGCCGCGGCCGGGCCGATCGCAAAAGGCGATGCTGCGCCGGAGCTCCAGGCTTGCCCGCCCTTCGCGCCGCCGCGGCCATGGCATGGCCCGCATGTGTCGGTATGCCGATTAAGGCTTGCGTAAGGAGCTTGTGCCAGCGTTGCGACGACGCGGATTGATTGATTTTAACATGCATTTTGATGTCTTCACCGCACTCACGGCGAGCTCCTCAGTCGTGCTGCTTCTCAGCGGCGTGTTCGCCTTTTTCTGGCATCGCCATGCCAACAGCCCCTGGCTGAGGTACTGGGCCTTGGCCTATCTGGCCATCGGTATCGGCAATGCCCTGACCATCTTCAGTCCCGTCTCGCCGCGCCCGCTGGGCTTTGCGGCCGGAACGGCCGTGTTCTTCATCGGCTTTGGCCTGATTTGGCAGGGGACGCGCGCCTTCGAGGGGCGCAAGCCGCGATGGGGAGCGCTGGCCGTGGCCGTTTTCGGCCTGCCCTGGCTGTTCGCGCTGCCGGACGTACAAAGCCATCCGCCGCTGCGGGTAGGACTCATGTCGGCGATCATGGCGGCTGGGCTGGCGCTGGCCGCCTGGGAGACCTGGCGCGGGCGTGGCGAGGGATTACCGTCGAAACTGCCGCTAGCGGCGATGCTGGCCGTTGCGGCGGCGACGGTTCTGGCCCGGGCGCCGTTCGGCGCCGCCGCCGCGTTTCCGATCGGCGCCAGAAAGGCCGACGATATCGTCGTGATCGTGCTGATCGGCGGACTGGTGGTGCTGGCGATCATTCTGGCGATGCTGGTCCTGTCGGTGACGCTCGAGCGCGCGGAAAAGAGCCAGCGTGATCTGGCGGCGCTCGACCCGATGACCGCCCTTCTCAATCGCCGCGGCATCGAGGCCGTGTTCGCCGATGGTAAGCTGCCGGCCGGCGACGCGCTGATCCTGTTCGATCTCGACCGCTTCAAGCAGGTGAACGACACGTTCGGGCACGCGGCGGGCGATGTGCTGATCCGGGCCTTCGCCCTGATCTGCCGGGAAGAACTGCGCCAGGTCGACCATGCGTCGCGCTTCGGCGGCGAGGAATTCGCCCTGGTGCTGGCCCGGACTGATGCGCGAACGGCCGTCAAATTGGCCGAACGGGTGCGCGACCGTTACGGCAGGCTGGTCGTGGAGATCGACGGCGGCGCCGTGGTCGGCACGGTGAGCGGCGGCGTCTTCGCGGCGCCGCCCGACGAGCCCGTCTGGTTTACTGCGGCCGTCGCGGCGGCGGACCGGGCGCTCTACCAGGCCAAGGCGGCCGGCCGCAACCGCATCGTCAGCGCCGAACGCGGCGCGACGCCGGTGACCTCACGCGATTTTGACGAGAGGTGCATTGCCTTGGAGGCACGGGCCGCGTCAGCCTGAGCGCCGGCTTGTGGCCGTATCGCGCCACCGCAACGAGGGAGCCGATACCGTGCTGATCCGCATCAAGAAGGCGTGGGAAATATCGGAGAACGACGTCGCGCCCGAGCACGTCTACATCAACCGCCGCAGCCTGATGAAAGGCATGGCCGGGCTGATCGCCGGCGGCGGGCTGGCGGCCTGTTCCGATGGCGGCGCGGCGGCACCCGAGGCCGAATCGCCGGCATCCGATGCGCACCTCGGGCCGATGGCCGGCGCCCCGGTCGACCCGCCAGAGCTCAGCTACACCACCAATGCCGCCTATGACGGGGGCCGTGCGGTCACGCCGGAAAAGACCAGCACCACCTACAACAATTTCTACGAATTCGGCTCGCACAAGAGCATCGCCCAGGAAGCCGACAAACAGCTCAAGCCGCGGCCCTGGCAGATCGCCATCGACGGCGAGGTCGAAAGGCCGATGCTGCTCGATGTCGATGATCTGATCGCCCGGATGGACCTCGAAGAGCGCATCTATCGCCACCGCTGCGTCGAACGCTGGGCGATCACCGTGCCGTGGATCGGCTTTCCGGTCAGAAAGCTCATCGATCTCGCCCGGCCGCTCAGTTCGGCCAAATACTTGCGGATGGAGACTTTCGGCAATCCGGACTTCGCCAGCGGCATCCGCAACCAGGACTGGTATCCCTGGCCCTATGTCGAGGGCATGACGATGGCCGAGGCGAGCAACGATCTGTCGCTTCTGGTGGTGGGCGTCTACGGCAAGATCGTGCCCAATGCTATGGGCGCGCCGATCCGGCTGCACCTGCCGTGGAAATACGGCTTCAAGTCGATCAAGTCGATCGTCCGGTTCACCTTCACCGCCGAGCGGCCGCTGAGCTTCTGGCAAGAGATCGCCGCCAACGAGTATGGCTTTTGGGCCAATATCAACCCGGACGTGCCGCATCCGCGCTGGAGCCAGGCGCAGGAACAGCTGCTCGGCACGGCCGAAGTGGTGCCGACGCAGATTTTCAACGGCTATGGCGAAGCCGTCGCCGATCTCTATGCCGGCCTCGCGGACGAGCCGCTTTATCGGTAGGCATGGCCGCGCCGGCGCCGGGTCGTTTCTCCGCGCCACCCCTCCCCGAGCCTGAAACGAAAAAGGCCTCGCCTGAGGGGCGGGCGAGGCCTTTTCGAATGCCTGCCGGCAAGCCGGACAGGCGGGGCATATGCGCGTTTGCCGGATCAGGGAGACCCGGCTCTAGCGCCGGCTATCGGCGATTCGCCGCATCGTGCCGGTTGGTGCCGGAGCGGGGGAGAGGGTTTGTGTCCGACACGGCTTCGACTATGGCGCGCCGTCCGGCCGCCAACAAACACGGATTGGGCATGTCAGGCATGCGACTGGGTCAGGCACGCTGGCACGCCACATGCATCGGGGCGAAAAAAAAGGCTCCACCTGAAAGGTGGAGCCAAAAGGTCGAAACCTCAGTAGAGGCGGGCTTCGAGGGAGGAGGAGCCGTCGCCCGCCAGGGTGGGTCAGGGTTGAGGGAGGAGGAACAACCGGACCCGGATGTCGACCAAGGCAACATGGGAGGAGGAGGAGTTGCGTTGCATCGACACGCCGAATATGGGTCCATCAAATCGTTTCAGCAAGCACATGCCGGGAATGGCAGCTATGCACCTACCGCACGGTATGGTCAGTCCGCCATGTCGTAAGGAGCGGCCAAGCGCTCATTAATCTCTTAAAAAATAAAAGGAAAACGGCGTGCCTCTTCCTTTGGCAGAGGCCGGCTGCCTGCCCAGCGAAGTTGCAGCTTTGGCGAAAAACTGCGGCAATCCGTCCAGTTCATGACGCGAAGCGCAAAACCATCCGAGCCATTGCAGCGCGGCCGGAGGGATTCGGACAGGACTCGTTTGCCGGGTCGCCGCCCGTCGAGGATGTCGCTCTGAGGCAAAAAATAAAGCTCCGCTCGAGGGGAGAGCGGAGCTTTAACGAGCGGCGGTGCCGCTAGGAGGTTGCGTCTTAAGGCGCTGGAGGGGAGGAGCTCTTGAGACGCATTGTTTGTCTACACCCGCGAATCGCCCCGTGCAAACGATTACATCGCATGTCAGGCATGCGAGAAATGCATGGCTTGAGGTACGTACCTTAGGCCGAGCGACTAGGATGTTGGCAAAGCTTCGCTTTTTTTCCGGCACCCAAACAAGGCCGTGCGGCCGAGAAAAGCAGGCAGCACGATCGTCCATCTCTTTGGCTGAATTTTCCGGGGCGAATGCCGGCAAATTCCGGCGGAGGACGAGGAGCCGGCGGACGCATGCGCGTGGCGCATGGGTCGCGGACGGGCGGTGAAGTCGCGGGCAGCGGCGGCACAATGCCGGCCAGGAAGGCAAGGCGGCGGACGGGGGTCAGGACCTGGCCTCTGGCGGACCGCACAACCGCGCCACCAGCGCGCGGGCGTCCGCGAGCCGGGCTTCGAAATAGGCGGCGAACGGCTCGTGACCGCCGTCGCTAAGCGCCTTCATCGCCGCCTCGATCTGCGCCGCCGCCCGCGTGGCAAGACTGCAATCCGCTTGCCGCTCGGCCAACAGGCCCATGGCGACGCCCTGATTGCCCCAGCTCGTGGCCCAGTCGAGTGGAACGCGGTCGCGGGTGAATTCCCCGAGGGCGGCGCGATAGGCGGCGACGGCTTCTTCGAGGCGGGTGGTGCCGGGCTGGCGCTTCCCGAGCGTTTTGAGGGCAGTGCCGAGATTGTTCTGGGTCCCGGCCCAGTCGAGCGGGACGCGGTCGCGGGTCCGTTCCTCGAGGGCGGCGCGATAGGCGGCGACGGCCTGTTCGAGGCGCTCGGTGCCGGCCTGCCGCTCCCCGAGCCTTTGAAGGGCATTGCCGAGATTGTTCTGGGTCATGGCCCAGTCGAGCGGGACGCGGTCGCGGGTCCGTTCCCCGAGGGCGGCGCGATAGGCGGCGACGGCCTCTTCGAGGCGGGTGGTGCCGGCCTGGCGCTCCCCGAGCGTTGTGAGGGCATTGCCGAGATTGTTCTGGGTCGTGGCCCATTGGAGCGGGACGCGGTCGCGGGTCCATTCACCGAGGGCGGCGCAAAAGGCGGCGACGGCCTCATCGAGGCGGGCGGTGCCGGCCTCACGCGTGCCGAGCGTTGCGAGGGCAGTGCCGAGATTGTTCTGGGTCATGGCCCAGTCGAGCGGGACGCGATCGCGGGTCCATTCCTCAAGGGCGGCGCGATAGGCGGCGACGGCCTCTTCGAGGCGCTCGGTACCGGCTTGGCGCTCCCCAAGCGCTCTGAGGGCAGTGCCGAGATTGTTCTGGGTCATGGCCCAGTCAAGCGGGACGCGGTCGCGAGTCCGTACCCCAAGGGCGGCGCGATAGGCGGCGACGGCCTCTTCGAGGCGCTCGGTGCCGGCCTGGCGCTCCCCAAGCGCTTTAAGGGCAGTGCCGAGATTGTTCTGGGTGATGGCCCAGTCGAGCGGGACGCGGTCGCGGGTGAATTCCGCAAGTGCGGCGCGAAAGGCGGCGACGGCCTCATCGAGGCGGGCGGTGCCGGCCTGGCGCTCCCCGAGCGTTCTGAGGGCATTGCCGAGATTGTTCTGGGTCATGGCCCAGTCGAGCGGGACGCGGTCGCGAGTCCGTTCCCCGAGGGCGGCGCGAAAGGCGGCGACGGCCTCATCGAGGCGCTCGGTGCCGGCCTGGCGCTCCCCGAGCGTTTGAAGGGCAGTACCGAGATTGTTCTGGGTCGTGGCCCATTGGAGCGGGACGCGGTCGCGGGTGAATTCCCCGAGAGCGGCGCGATAGGCGGCGACGGCCTCCTGGAGATGCTCCGAGTTGCCGGTCTGCTCGCCGAGCGCCTGGCGCGCCAAGGCGTAGGAAAAGAGCGTTGATCCGCGCGCATCGGCGGAAAAGCTCGCCGGCGGGTGTTTTGCGAGCGCGCTCAGGCGTTCCGCGACCTCGCGCATTTGCGGCTCGATATAGGTTCCGGCATTGTCGACTGCCGGAGCTGCCAGGGCTGCCGCGCGGGCGGCAATGACGGTTCCGAGTTCCTCGATTGCGGAAAGCGGCAATTCGAGCTTTTCGGTGAGCACATGCGATTGCGCCTGCGACGACACACCTTCGGCCAGGGTGAAGCGCAGGGACAGGATGCTGTTGGACTTAAGCCGGCCCCAGATCAGGACGTCATTGCCCTTTCTGGCGAGCCATTTCCGCGCGGTCCTGTCGGCGGCGGCCTCGGAGTCGAAATCGGTGCCTTCCCCGAGCGACAGGGCTTCGGGCCATTTGGTGACCGTCGCGGCGTGGCCGAGCTCGCGCCTGAGGCCCTCATAGACGATCTCGCGGGTGCTGTTGATCGCGTCGTCGCCGACGAGGCGAGCGACAAGGATGCCGATTCGATCGGCATAGGGGCGCGATATCTTTTGTTTCGTGAACCAGCGCCGATAGGCGAGCCGCGTCGAGTTCACCCCGCCGCCGACGAAAAACAGCCCGCCGAGCAAGGCCGCCCAGATCGGCCAGTTCGTCAGTTCGTTGAGCTGATCGGTTTGCGACAAGCCGGTCGCGACGCAGCCCGCGCCAATCGCCGTACCGCAGATATTGGCGATCATGTTCTGGCTGACACCGCCAACCAGACCGCCGATGCCGCCCGAAGCCTGCTGTTCCATCCGCGCCCATGCTCCTTCAAGAACAACATGGCGACGAATGGCCGGATTAACAAGACGTTAACGCCGGCTTCGCGTTATGCCGCAAGTATTGCAGGCGTGCCGGGCGGGCTAGACATCGGACGCTTAACCGGGAAAACCGTCCCAGAGGCACGTCGTCATTCCCGCGCAGGCGGGAATCCAGCGGCGAGGCGTCTGCCGAGCGCAGGAGTTTTTTCGCGCAACGACTTGCGCGAGCTGGATCCCCGATCGGGGTCGGGGATGACGATGTGTGTGAGGCAGGCCGAAGAGCACGAATTCGCATTCGCTTGAACGTTTGCCGCCTAAAAGCTCCACTCCCGCGACTTCTGCACGAGAAAATCGCGGAAGACGCCGACGCGCTTGGAGCTCTTCAAGGCCGGCGTGTAGACGAAATAGGTGTCGAAGGCCGGCAGTTCGATGCTTTCGAGAACGCGCACCAGCTTGTCCTCGCCCTCGACGATATAGTCGGGCAGCATGGCGATGCCGATGCCGGCGCGGCAGGCGTGCATCTGGCCGTAAATGGCGTTGACCTTGAGCGCCGAGCGGCGGGGCGAATTGTCCGAGCGCCCGAGGCGTTCGAGAAAATTGACATCGCCGAGATAGGACGGCACCGGTTCGCCGAAGGTGACGATCTGGTGGTTGTCCAGCTCCTCGATGCTGTTGGGCGCGCCGTATTCCTCGACATAGATCTTCGCGGCATAGACGTGGAAATGCACCGTGAACAGCTTGCGCTGGATCATTTCGGACTGCACCGGCCGGTGCAGGCGGATAGCGACGTCGGCCTCGCGCATGGCGAGGTCGAGCTCGGCGTCGTTGAGCTTTATCTCAAGCTGGATGGTGGGGTAGAGCTTGACGAATTCGCTCATGCGCGAGGCGAGCCAGGTCGAGCCGAACCCGACTGTGGTCGTGACCTGCAGGGGGCCGGTGGGCACCTCCTGGCTTTCGCTCATGGCCGATTCGACCTGCTGCAGTTCCCAATGCATGCGATGCGCGGTGCGGAACAGCTGCTCGCCGACCTCGGTCAGCACCAGGCCGCGGGCATGGCGGATGAAGAGCTTGAGGCCGAGATCGTCCTCGAGCGCCGAGACCTGGCGCGACACGGCGGACTGGCTCATGGACAGTCTGTCGGCCGCATGGGTGAAGCTGCCGGACTCGGCTGCCGTGTGGAAGATCCGCAATTTGTCCCAATCCAGCATGCGGGGGACGTGCCTCCTGACGCGTTCGAACAGGCCGGCGCGAACCACCACCCTCGGTCGTTCCGGCCCGCCACCAGCGCATCATGTCGAATTGCCTCGCGGTGACAATAACCTGCCGACATTTTGCCTGTGTAGTGAGTCTCCCTAAATCACGGCACAAATGCGAGCGTTTTCTACCGAACGCAGCCTAAATGTCACGCTTTGCCCGCCCATGGTCAAAAAGCGGGCAGGCACGGGCATGTGCATGCGCATGCGGACGGACGCGGCGCCGGCCATGGGCGGGCGTTGGCGAATCGACGAGAGCGGAGCCGAAACGCGGCCTGTGTCCTGAGCAACATCTGATTGCGGACAGTTTGCCAGATGCGCCAGACGCGCTCGCGCCCATCCCGGCATTTGAACGGGTGAGGCAACGAAGGGTGCGCGCGTCACACCTGCAAACACCAGCGAGCGCATGTTCGCGGCGCGGCAATTGAAGCAATTTATAAACTGTCACCGTAATTCCGCAATTCTGCAATTCGTAAAAGCCAATGCCCCAGTTTTGGCTTTGCCGTAGGCGAGCGGGCATGGAGCGTGAAACGCTTCAGTCCGATAGTTGGTAATGTGGAAGCGCGTCACGCTCCATGCATCCGGGATTTTTGGCGTATCCTGCGTGACCTCGGGGTGCTGACCCGTTTTAACCCCCGCCTGCGCGCGCCGGCTGCAACAACCCCGCAAGGGGGAACGCCATGTCCCCGCAGGCAAAGTCCCGGCGCAAAGAACCACGCGGCGAATGCAGTGCCCCGTGTACGGCTTACGGCTGGCCTCGGTGATACCGGCCGGTCAAACAGCTTGGCCTGGACAAGGGCGACCCCTCATCCACCCGAACCCTTGCCACTCGGCGCTCGTCGACGCCTACGCTCGATGTGGCTTGGTGAGGCAAGGATAGGGGAGGATTTTGCGGAGGGGATAAATTTAGCACTTTCGATTGCAGCGCCTGGAGAGAAGTTCTACATTAGTTGAACATTTGAGAGGCCGATCATGAAGAAATCGGAGAACAAGGCGACAGCGCGCGTCGCGCGAACCGGGCAGGTCGGGGCGGTCAAGCGCGGACAGAAAGCCGGGATTGGTGTCACCACGCTCAAGAAGGCCGGCGGTTCGGTCATGGTGACGGTGCCGGCGCATGTGCGCCGCAGCCTCAATCTCGCGGTCGGCGATACCGTCAGGGTCGCTGCCGAGAACGGCCGCGTCGTCATTGAGCCTCTTCGGGTCAAGCCGCATTTCACGCTCGATGAAATCCTGGCGAAGTGCAACCCGGATGCGCCCCTGAGCGCCGAGGAACAGGCCTGGCGCGATGACAAGCCGGTCGGGGGCGAGATTTGGTAAGAGGCGGCCGCTTCCCGGCGCGCGGGGACATCTTCCATCTCGATTTCCATCCGGCGGCGGGCCACGAAATGACCGGGCCGCATTACTGCGTCGTCGTCTCGCCGGAAGCCTACAACGCCGTGTCGCGCATGCCCTATGTCGCGCCGATTACAACAGCCGGCACGCAGTCGCGCATGGCCGGCATGGCGGTCAACCTGACCGGCACCGGCCTCAAGGTTTCCGGGGTCGTCCAGTGCGATCAGGTGAAGGCCGTCGATCTCGAGGCGCGCCGGGCAAAGCCAACGGGCGAAAAGGTGCCGGATGACATCATGGACGTGATGCTGGCGCTGCTGGCACCGGTGCTTGGGCCGGAAGGGGAGTAGGGGGATACTGAAGGGCGTCTGGACCGCTTTGGTTGTATTTGTCGCCCTCGTCGTAGGGGGCTTCTACTTTCTGGCGAACTGGTCAACCGACAAGATTTCGTTGACATGTCAAGGCTCTTGGCAGCAGTCAGCAGGTAATTTGGCCGACCAGCCCGAAACGGTATATGCAATTGTTCAAACTTACCGGCCTTGGGTCGTGTGGAGCGAAAGCGCCGGCGATCTCCGTGCCGAATCCAAGAATTTCTCCATGTCGACCCACTGCTGTCCGGTTTAGATTTCTGGACAAGGTGCATGACATTGATTCTACTGTGTTTTGAACGTTTCGCGGCGTTTGGGACACGAGCAGGAGATCAATGTCATGCGGCACCACAATAG
>Ga0180009_10004034_pt1 | contig 16362 bp, 30 predicted proteins | sample OS_PC_MetaG_FD_123537 | JGI IMG/M metagenome (GOLD analysis project Ga0180009, IMG submission 123537) | Groundwater microbial communities from the Aspo Hard Rock Laboratory (HRL) deep subsurface site, Sweden - OS_PC_MetaG | ecosystem: Environmental > Aquatic > Deep subsurface > Groundwater...
ATCACGATGGAAGTGGAGCTTCACACAGCAGTAGCGATGGAGAAAGAGCTTCGTTTCGCTATCCGCGAAGGCGGTCGTACCGTCGGAGCCGGTGTCGTAACGGAGATTCTGGAGTAAGTTATGGCAGTTGAGCAGAAGATGCAGAAGATAAGGATTCGGTTGAAAGCATATGACCATCACTCGCTGGACAAATCCACGCGAGAGATCGCTCGTACGGTTCTCCGCACAGGAGCACGATTGGTGGGGCCGATACCTCTGCCGACCAGAAGGTCCGTTTACACTGTGCTGCGCTCTCCGCATGTAGACAAGAAGTCCCGCGAACAGTTTGAAACGCGAATTCACAAGCGTCTCATTGACATTTATGAATCTACACCGCAGACGGTCGATGCTCTGATGAAGCTTGACCTCCCGGCCGGTGTTGATGTGGAAATAAAGGTTTAATTCCGATGAATATGCTCTATGGAAGAAAAATCGGAATGACTCAGATATTCCTTGAAGATGGAACCGCTGTGCCGGTGACCGTAATCGAGGCGGGGCCCTGTGCAGTAGTACAGATCAAGACCGATGAGAACGAGGGATACAAGGCTGTTCAGCTCGGTTTCGAGGATATTCGCGAGTCTCTTGTCAATAGGCCTATGAAAGGTCATTTCGCGCACTCCAAGACGGGGCCTAAGAGGTTCCTGAGGGAAGTGCGTGTAGATGATCTGGAAGGAATCGAACTCGGCACTGAGTTCCGAGTTGATCAGTTCCAGGTCGGAGAACGAGTTGACGTGACTGGTACGTCGAAGGGGCTCGGGTTTATGGGCACGGTCAGACGATACGGTTTCAGAGGTGGTCCGAAGACTCACGGTCAGTCTGATCGCTTGCGCGCGCCTGGTTCAATAGGTCAGAGTTCATATCCGTCACGCGTATTCAAAGGAACGCGCATGTCCGGAAAGACGGGACGTGACAGGGTGACCTTAAAGAATCTCGTGGTTGCCAAGATCGATCTGGACAATAATTTGATCTGCGTAAGAGGTGCGGTGCCGGGTAAGAATCGATCGCTGGTACAAATCAGGAAAAGCAGGTAATGGAAATGGTAAAGGCGAAAGTCTATAACAGCAGTGGCGGTTCTACCGGTGAGATGGAACTCGATTCCGGATTGTTCGATTTTGATCCGAAGAAATATCAGGTACACCAATATGTGAAGACGTACCTGTCGAATCAGCGTCAAGGAACGCATTCGACCAAGACGCGTGCTGAGGTCCGGGGCGGCGGTGCGAAACCGTGGCGTCAAAAAGGCACTGGACGGGCACGGTCTGGTTCGAACAGATCCCCGGTTTGGGAAGGCGGCGGAACTGTCTTTGGCCCGAAGCCGAGGAGTTACTATTCGAATGTGCCAAAGAGAATCAAGAGAAACGCACTTCTTTCGATGTTCTCGGAGAGAGTATCGGAAGAAAGGCTTCTAATTGTGCAGTTGCCTGAACTCGACAAGCCGAACACAAAGACTGTGTTTGAGTTCTTGCAGGCTATTGAAGTGACCGGCAAGCGCATCCTGATTTTGGATGAAAACAAGGATAGCCTGGTGCCGACGTCCTGCAGGAACATTCCTAAGGTTGAGTACAAGCGAGCTTGTCTCGTGAATGCATACGATCTGGCCTGGGCGGAGTATGTGCTTGTGACCGAAGGCGGGATGCAGTCGATCAAGGAGGTATTTGCCAAATGAGATCGGCGCATTCAATAGTCAAGTCTCACATTGCGACGGAGAAGTCGCACATAATGCGTGACCAGCAGAATTGTTACGTATTCGAAGTCGAGTCAGGTGCAAACAAGATAGCCGTTCGGCGCGCAATTGAAGAGTTATTTAATGTTAAAGTAAAGGATGTTACGACGATGAACGTCCGCGGCAAAATGAAACGCCTCGGTAGATTCGTCGGAAAGAAGCCAAACTGGAAGAAGGCGATTGTCACCTTAGCCAAAGGTGAAGCGATTTCCCAGCTAGAGAATATCTGATTGCCACTGGTCCGGCATAGTATAGGGACGCCTTCCCTGCAAAACCGGCCCAAGAGAGAAGAAGCTTACGGAAGATCAGAGATAACGGAATAAGGACAGCGGTCAATCGAAATTGCCTGCGAATCATCTATAGACATTTGTAAATCGAAGGTATTGTGATGGGCATTAAAAAGTTCAAACCGACAACTCCCTCAAACAGGTATCGCACTGTTTCCACATTTGAGGAGATCACCAAGGATACGCCGGAGCGTTCACTTGTCCAGATCTTGAAGAAGAGTGGCGGAAGGAACAATAAGGGCCGGGTGACAGCCTTTCAGCGCGGCGGCGGTCATAAGCGTTTCTACAGAATCATAGATTTCAAGCGTGACAAGTACGATATTCCCGCTCGAGTGGCGGCTATCGAGTACGATCCTAATCGCACGTGCAGAATTGCTCTGCTGCATTATGCAGACGGTGAGAAGCGATACATTCTCGCCCCGCTCGGACTGAACGTCGATGATGAGATTTCTTCCGGCGAGAACGTCGAGATCAAAACCGGCAACGCCACCAGGCTCAGCAGGATGCCGCTTGGAACCACCGTACACAACGTCGAGCTATTCCCGGGGCGCGGTGGCAAGATTGCTCGTTCTGCCGGGTGCCTTGTGCAACTGGCGGCCAAAGAAGGCAATCATGCTCACATTAAGCTTCCGTCCGGAGAGGTGCGACTCGTCAGGTTAGACTGTTTCGCAACTATCGGCCAGGTCGGCAATGTAGATCATGAGAGTATTGTATGGGGCAAGGCTGGCAGGTCCCGCTGGGCGGGACGTCGCCCGAGTGTGAGAGGTGTCGCAATGAACCCGGTAGATCATCCAATGGGGGGCGGAGAAGGGCGATCGTCGGGTGGAAGGCATCCATGCACACCGTGGGGAAAGCCGACCAAGGGTTACAAGACGAGGCGGAGAAAAGCATCCGACAAGCTGATCGTCAAGCGTCGGAAGTGATTATATTAAGGAGGAGACTGGATGGCAAGGTCGTTGAAAAAAGGACCATACCTCGATGATAGTTTGGTGAAGAGAATTGATGCCCTGAACGCGACCGGTGAGAAGCGTGTCATCAAGACATGGGCGAGACGGTCGACGATTTCGCCTGAGTTTGTCGGGCACACTATCGCCATCCATACGGGCAATAAGTTCATTCCGGTATACATCACTGAGAACATGGTCGGACACAAGCTCGGAGAATTTGCCCCGACGCGTACTTTTAGAGGGCATGCTGGCAAGCTGGCGGAGCGCACCAGTGCTTTGAAAGGCTTGAAGTAGGTAACGAATCATGATAGAAGCTACAGCCAAAACTAAGTATTTGCGCATGTCCGCGCGTAAGATGAGACGGGTCGCTAATTTGGTCAAAGGCAAGATGGTGCCTGAGGCTCTCGATATGCTGAAGTTCATCCCCAAACGCGCCGCACTTCCCCTCTACAAAACGGTCAAGTCGGCAGCTTCGAATGCCATTGCTGAGAAGGGCTCGGCCAAGGTGAAGGCTGAGGACATGCGAATTGTCGAACTCATAGTCAACCGGGGTCCCATTCTTCCCAGAATCAGATTTCAAAGTATGGGGAGGGTGTTCAGGATCAGGAAGAGATCCTGTCATGTGAGTGTGAAGGTTTCCGACGAGGGCCGAGCGGAAACCCGCGAGGCTACAAAGGCTGCCAAGCAGCGCAGAGGAAAATCCAAAACCAAGAAGGAAAAGCCATCAGAAGAGTGATCTTCTAAGGAGGATATATTGGGACAGAAAGCTAATCCGATTGGGCTGCGACTGGGAATTATCAGGACCTGGAACTCGAAGTGGTTTGCGCAGAGACAGTTCGCAGACTTGCTCAACGAGGATATCAAGATCAAGCGCTATATTTCTAAGAGGCTTGAGAATGCAGGACTTGCTAATGTCGAAATCTTGCGCGCACCCAAACGGGTAACTGTGGACATTCACACGGCTCGTCCCGGGATTGTTATCGGCCGCAAGGGCGCCGAAGTGGATAAACTCCGTGAAGAGTTGCAGCTTCTGACGAAGAAAGACATTACTCTGAATATCATCGAAGTGAAGAAGCCGGAACTATCGGCCAAGCTCGTTGCCGATTCGATCGCTCGTCAGCTCGAAGGTCGAGTGTCGTTTCGAAGGGCGATGAAGAAGTCACTTGGCGCCACCATGAAGATGGGGGCCGATGGTATCAAGATTGTCTGTGGAGGCAGGCTTGGCGGTGCTGAAATCGCTCGGTCTGAGAAGTATATGGAGGGCCGCGTACCTCTCCACACTCTGCGTGCAAACATTGACTATGCCACTTCGACAGCTCACACTACTTACGGCTGTATCGGAGTCAAGGTCTGGATTTGTAAAGGAGAGATCCTCGATCCCTGGGGTGAGGAAGTTCGCGACAAGATGAGTGAGGAGGCCGAAAACAGACTCGATGCCAGACTCAGAGAGTCGGGCAAAGGGGATCGGCGGAGGCGTCGTCGCCCACAGAAGGGAAGAGTACGAAAGGTACTGCGCAAGAAATCACCGGGAGAGGATGGACCCTCCGGTCCGGGTGCGCATCCGAGACAGGGCGAGGGTAGAAGTGAACAGGGAAGGCCTGGCTCTGCAAGGGGTAGTAAAGGTGAAGGTGATTCCCGGAGTTAACTAAGATTAGAGTTGACTTATGGGAGTTAAGTGAATATAATACGAGACTTTTGTTTGGTTTTTTTGGAGAATCGCTATGTTAATGCCCAAACGGGTAAAATATCGCCGACAGATGCGTGGCAACCGCGCCGGCAAAGCCTATAGAGGGTCGACACTCGTCTTCGGCGAGTACGGCCTGAAGGCTCTCGAACCATGCTGGGTTTCAAATCGGCATATCGAAGCGGCTCGTGTCGCGCTGACTAGAAAGATTAAGAGAGGCGGAAAGGTCTGGATACGAATCTTTCCGGATAAGCCCGTGACCAAGAAGCCGGCGGAGACCCGTATGGGCAAGGGCAAAGGCGCTCCCGAGGGTTGGGTCGCAGTAGTGTTGCCTGGCCGAATTCTGTTTGAGTTGGAGGGCGTCAGTCCTGAGTTGGCGCGCACGGCAATGAAGCTCGCTGCCGACAAGCTTCCGGTCAAATGTAAGTTTGTCAGCAGAGCTGACTTCAAAGGAGTATGAGGTGAAACCGGGTCAGATTCGAGATCTGTCGATAGAAGAGGTGGAGCACCGTTTGCACGAGGTTGACGAGGAATTGTTTAATCTCACTCTTAGAAGACGGGTGCATAAGCTGGATAATCCCCTGAGACTGAGAACTCTCCGTCGCGACAGGGCTCGCCTCAAAACGATTCTTTATGAACACAAGCTCGGAATCAACAAGCTCTCGGCATCTGCTAAGCTTTTTGAATCGGCGAGCACCGAGAATGGTGGCAAGGAGTAGGTGATGGTTGATAGAGCTTCCAGGAAGATGCGACAAGGCGTAGTAGTTTCGTCCGCAATGAACAAGACTATCACTGTGGAGCTAAATCGCACGATGTGTCATCCAATTTACGATAGGGTGGTCAGGAAACGTTCCAAGCTGTACGCTCACGACGAGAACAATGAATGTGGTATCGGCGACAAAGTACAGGTCGCTGAGACCCGTCCACTTTCGAAGATGAAGCGCTGGCGTTTGGTGAAAATTCTGGAGAAGGCTAAGTAAGATGATTCAGGAATACACCCGACTTACGGTGGCCGACAATACCGGCGCCAAGAAAGTGATGTGTTTTCGGGTTCTTGGTGGCACCAAGCGCAGATATGCGCGCGTCGGCGACATCATCGTATGCACGGTAAAGGATGCCATACCCAACGGCACTGTCAAGAAGAGCGATATCGTCAAGGCCGTGGTCGTTAGAACGACGGCGAAGACACGTAGGAAAGACGGAAGTTACATCAGGTTTTCCGACAATGCTGCTGTTGTGATAAATGATCAGAATGAGCCGCGCGGAACGCGTATTTTCGGACCTGTCGCGAGAGAGCTGCGAGAGAAGAAGTTCATGAAGATCATTTCTCTGGCGCCGGAAGTTTTGTGAGGAAGATATGAAGATCAAGAAAGGTGACCAGGTTAAAGTTCTGTCCGGAAAGGACCGCGGAAAGACGGGAAAGGTCCTGAAGGTTAACACCGACAAGAATCAGGTTCTTGTCGAAGGTGTGAACTTAATCTACAAGCACTCGAGACCGTCCCAGAAGAATCCCAAAGGCGGGATTATCGAAAAAGAGGGACCGATTCATGTCTCGAATGTGATGTACTACTCTGGTGAAGGACCGACTCGCGTTGGATATAGAGTGATCGAGGACAAAGAAAAGAATACAAGGACCAAAGTCAGAATTTCTGTGAAGAGCGGAGAAATGATTTAATGGCGCGCCTTAAAGATAGATATCTCAATGATGTGGCCCCTAAGCTCAAGAAGGATCTCGGCTATAAGAATGTCATGCAGGTACCGAAATTCACAAAGATCATTGTGAATATGGGCTTGGGAGAGGCCTTGACAAACTCGAAAGCTCTCGATAGTGCCGTAGAAGAGCTTACGCAAATTACTGGTCAGAAGCCGGTGATACGCAAGGCCAAGAAGTCGATCTCAAATTTCAAACTCCGTGAGGGCATGGCGGTAGGTGCGAGTGTCACACTGAGAAGAGACAGAATGTATGAATTCTACGATCGCTTGACCAACATAGCGATGCCGCGAATCAGGGACTTCAGAGGAGCATCGCCGGATGGTTTTGACGGAAGAGGGAATTACACTCTCGGTGTCAAAGAGCAGCTTATTTTCCCCGAGATCGATTATGACAAAATCGACAAGATTCGGGGACTAGGCATTACGATCGTAACTTCAGCAAAGACGGACGAGGAAGCGTATCATTTGCTTGAAGAGATGGGAATGCCTTTCAGAAAGAAGGGACAGAGTGGCTAAGAGATGTCTTATAGTGAAGCAGCGGCGTAAACCAAAATTCCAAGTACGCCAGTATAACCGTTGTCGCAGGTGTGGACGGCCAAGAGCATATATGCGCCGATTCGGCATTTGCAGGATATGTTTCCGTGAACTGGCTTTACTGGGAGAAATCCCAGGCGTTGTGAAGGCAAGCTGGTAGGAGTTATTTAGATGAGCATGACTGATCCGATATCCGATATGCTGACGCGTATCAGAAACGCCGCAAAGGCACAGCACAAAGTGGTCGACATACCGTCGTCCGGAATAAAGATTGAGATCGCTCGAATTCTGCACGACCTCGGATTCATCAGGGAATATTCTGTAGCGCCGGACAGCAAGCAGGGCGTCCTGCGTGTGTTCCTCAAGTATACGAAGCGCGATGAGAGCGTAATCATGGGGCTTCGGAGAGTTTCGAAGCCGGGCCTTAGAAAGTATGTGACGATTGACGACATGAAGAAGCTTGGTTATCAGGTTGGGACCACAATCATCTCAACTTCCCGAGGCATCATGACCCATGATGAGGCTCTTAAAGCCGGTGTCGGCGGCGAAGCCATGCTCAGGGTTTGGTAAAGGAGATAGGATGTCGCGTATAGGAAAGCAGCCGATCAGTATCCCAGGCAAGGTGAAGTTCGAGATAGTCGACAATAGAGTCACCGTTACCGGTCCGAAGGGGACTATTGAGTTTGAGCATCATCCAAAGATGCGGGTAGCCATGGAAGATTCCACGGTTAACATCTATCGGCCTGATGACAGCAAAACGAGCCGGGCCTTGCACGGATTGACTCGCGCTCTCATCAGCAACATGGTCGTCGGCGTAAGTGAAGGTTTCAAAAAGTCGCTGGAGATCATCGGTGTTGGATACCGCGCTGAGATGAAGGGATCGAGCATTCAGCTTGCTCTCGGCTTTTCTCATCCCATTGTTCTGGTTCCACCTCCCGGCATAAGCATAGAAGTTGAAGGGACTAATAAAATTCACGTTTCAGGAATAGACAAGCAGCTTGTTGGCGAGATTGCTGCAAAGATTCGCAGCTTCCGCCGTCCGGAACCATATAAAGGCAAAGGCATCAGATACCAAGGCGAGCAGGTTCGACGCAAAGCTGGCAAGACTGCAGCCTAACATATAGAGATACCTGATATGGCAGATCTAAGAAAACAGCATTTAAAAAGAGCTCAAATGCGCAAGCGCAGAACAAGGCGCGTGCGCAAGCCGATTGTTGGCACAGCAGATCGACCGAGGCTTGCCGTTCATCGGAGTCTTAACGGAATGTACGTCCAGATTATTGATGACACACAGGGCGTAACGTTGGCAGCGGGCAGTACGAGAGACCCCGGAGTCATTGCGACTCTCGAGCCTGAAGACACGCGGATAAAGAAGAGCTTTAAGGTCGGTCTCAAGATCGCGGAGCTGGCAAAGGAGAAGGGAATCGAAGCAGTAGCATTCGATCGCCATGGGTTCCTTTACCACGGCAGGATCAAAGCTGTCGCCGACGGAGCCCGCAAGGGTGGATTGAAGTTATAGTTTGAGAAGGAAATAATATGTGGCGAAATCAACCCAGATACGAGTCTGAAGGGTTCGAGCTCGAGGAAAAAATTATTAACGTGAACCGCGTCGCCAAGGTCGTCAAGGGAGGACGGAGGTTCTCGTTTACAGCGTTGGTATCTGTCGGTGACAGAGACGGCTCTGTCGGTATTGGCCTCGGCAAGGCTTCTGAGGTTTCGGATGCAATCCGAAAGGCCAGCGAAGCGGCACGTAAGTCGATGACCAAGGTTTCCATAGTTGGAGGCACCATTCCACATCAGGTTGTAGGTCGCTTTGGAGCTGCCAGAGTTCTGCTGCGCCCAGCCTCTCCCGGTACCGGCGTGATCGCCGGAGGCGCGGTGCGCGCTATCTTGGAGTCAGCCGGTGTGCAGGATGTGTTGACGAAATCCCTTGGTTCACCGAACCCGCAAAATGTGGTCAAGGCGACGATGAACGGACTGAAATCTCTCCGTACGAAACAGCAAGCACTTGACTATCGTGGTGCTCAGCCTGCCGTTCAGAAGGGTGAGCCTGATGAAGCTTAAGATTACGCAAGTCAGGAGTTCCATCGGCAGAAGGTGGGATCAGGAAGCGACGCTGCGCGCGCTCGGCCTGAGAAAGATGCACCATACAGTAACTCACAACGACACACCGCAGATTCGCGGGATGGTTCGCAAGATAACGCATTTGTTGAAGGTTGAGGAGATAAGTTGATGGATCTCGGTAGCTTAGAAAAGCCAAAAGGCTCGACCAAGAACCGGAAGAGAATTGGACGAGGTCCCGGCAGCGGCACAGGCAAGACCAGTGGCAAGGGTCACAAAGGTCAGCAAGCCAGGTCTGGCGCGAAAAACAAATATTGGATGGAAGGCGGGCAGATGCCGCTGCACAGAAGACTGCCGAAACGTGGATTCAAGAGCTTGGATCATACGAACTATCAGGTGGTCAATGTTGGGCAGCTTGCCAGCAAGATTTCTGAGCCGACCGAGATCGGACCAGAGCAGATGAAGTCTGCGGGTCTGATAAGTACTCTGAACAAGCCGGTTAAGATACTTGGTAATGGTGACATTTCGGTTGCATGTACAGTTCTCGCACAAGCCTGCAGCAAGTCCGCACGAGCAAAGCTGGAAGCCGCAGGGGGGAAGGTGGAGATTATCTAGATGCTCGAGTCATTCCAAAATGCATTCAAGATCAAAGAGCTGAGAAATCGCATATTCTTCACGTTGTTCATTCTAGTGATTTACCGGCTCGGCGGTCATATTCCGACACCCGGGATTGACGCGCATGCTCTAAAGTCGTTTTTCGACTCTCAGGCCGCATCCCTACTTGGAATGTTCGACCTGTTCGTCGGTGGCGCGTTCCAGAAGGCGACTATTTTCGCTCTTGGAATTATGCCATACATCTCTGCTTCAATTATTCTTCAGCTGCTGACTCCGGTAGTACCGTATTTTCAGAAGCTGCAGAAAGAGGGTGAAGAGGGACGGCGAAAAATCACGCAGTACACTCGTTACGGAACTGTACTGATCGCCGCTATGCAGGCATGGGGCACCGCGATTTATCTGCAGAGTATCACGCTGCCGTCGGGAGTCACTGCGGTACCGAATCCGGGGTTTGGTTTCCTGGGGTTGACAGTGCTGACGTTCACATCAGGCACGATCTTTATAATGTGGCTGGGTGAGCAGATAACCGAGCGCGGTATCGGAAATGGAATCTCGCTCATAATTCTCATCGGCATCATCGCACGATTTATTCCCGCGGTAATCGATGAGGTTCAGTTGATGATAACCGGCGTTCGTGGAATCATCACCGAGGCCATAATCGTGGCGTTCCTCATCGCAGTTATCGCAGCAATCGTTCTTGTTACGAGGGCACAACGACGGATCCCGGTTCAGTATGCGAAGCGCGTGGTAGGGCGAAAAATGTATGGCGGACAGTCGACACATCTTCCGCTGTCGGTAAACACCGCCGGTGTTATCCCGATCATTTTTGCTCAGTCGATCATGTTCGCTCCGTCGACACTTGCTACGTTCTTCCCGAGCAATGAAGTTGTAGCGATGATAGTATCGTATTTCGATCCGAGGGCGCTCACATACAACATCATCTATGCTGTTGTGATTGTCTTCTTCGCATTCTTCTACACCGCGATCGTTATTAATCCGGTGGAACTCGCAGACAATATGAAGAAACAGGGCGGTTTCATTCCTGGCATCAGACCTGGAAAAAGAACGGCTGACTACATAGATAGAGTCCTGACACGCATTACGCTGCCGGGCGCGATATTCTTTGCCATGATAGCTATTCTTCCGAACTTGCTGATGAAATATGCCGGTGTGACATTTTACTTCGGCGGTACCGGGATCCTCATCGTGGTCGGTGTGGCGCTCGACACACTGCAACAAATGGAATCGCATCTTATTATGCGCCATTATGATGGATTCATGAAGAAGGGTCGCATCAGGGGGAGGTCGATGTAATGTTGGTCATTATGCTGGGTCCTCCGGGCTCTGGAAAAGGTACGCAGGCTGCGAAGCTCGCAAGTTCCAAGGACATGGTCCACCTATCAACCGGTGATATTCTTCGCAAGGCAGTTAAGGATGGGACAGAACTTGGCCTTAAGGCTAAGACCTATATGGATGCGGGTGATCTCGTACCTGATAACCTGATTCTGGGATTGATCAAGGAGCGCCTTGAAAGCGATAGATCGAATTTCCTTTTTGACGGATTTCCCCGGACAATCCCACAGGCCGAAGGGCTTGATGGGATGCTCGGAAGCATCAAGTCCAAAATCGACATGGTGCTCGACTTGGCAGTGTCGGATGGAGAGGTTGTTAACCGGCTTTCCGGGAGATACTTCTGTCCGTCTTGTCAGGCGACGTACAACTATCCGAACAAGCTCCCCAGGAAAGAGGGCATCTGCGACAAGTGCAATGTCGACTTGGCCAAGCGCAAGGATGATTCGAAAGAAGTTGTGATAAATCGACTGAAAGTTTACAAGGAGCAGACTGAACCGCTGCAGAATTACTATAAGAAGCAAAGTGTGCTTAAGAGTGTTGACGGCGAACGCGCGATTGATGAGATATTCGCGGACCTCGCATCACTTGTGGATTCTGCAAACGGCTAGGAATGATAGAGCTGAAGACAGAGGCAGAGATTGAGAAAATGCGCGTTGCGGCCCAAATTGTCGCCAGAGCGCTAGACTTGATAGGAGAACAGATAAGGCCGGGAATCACTACAGGGGAACTTGACGAGATAGCTGACGGTTTCATCCGTTCGAAGGGAGCGGTGCCGGCATTTCTCGGTTACCAGGATTACCCGAAGTCGATTTGTGTGTCTATCGATGACGAAGTTGTTCACGGGATTCCATCGCGGAAGCGAGTGATCAGAAAGGGACAGATAGTGTCGGTCGATATTGGCAGCTTAATCGACGGTTTCAATGGTGATTCAGCAAGAACGTTTGCTGTAGGTGACATTCCCGAAGAGTCTCGCAGGCTCCTCGACGTGACTTCTCAGTCGCTGAGAGATGGGATTGCGAAGGCTCGCGCAGGTAACAGGCTTGGAGACATATCGAACGCAGTGCAGGTGAGAGCGGAAGGCGCAGGTTTCAGCGTTGTGAGGGATCTCGTTGGACACGGGATCGGACGCGCAATGCACGAGGAACCTCAAATTCCCAATTACGGGTCTCCCGGCACGGGCGTCCTGCTCAAAGCCGGAATGGTACTTGCGATTGAGCCGATGGTCAATGCAGGAGGTTACAACGTCAAGACCAAGCCGGATGGATGGACAATTGTCACTGCAGACGGTTCGTTGTCGGCTCATTTTGAGCACACGATTGCCGTAACAGAGGCCGAACCGGAGGTTCTGACAGAGTAGACATGGCAAAACAGGAAACAATTCAGGTTGAAGGCAAGGTAATCGAACCTCTGCCGAATGCGATGTTCAAGGTTGAACTCGAAAACGGCCATAAGGTTCTTGCGCACATATCGGGGAAAATGAGAATGCACTATATCAAGATCCTTCCAGGTGACAGAGTGACCGTAGAGCTTTCACCTTACGATCTAAATCGAGGAAGAATCACTTATCGCTATAAGTAGGTGAGAGGTTAATATGAAAGTTCGCTCATCAGTGAAGAAACGTTGTGAACACTGCAAGATCATCCGCAGACGCGGAGTCGTTAGGGTGATCTGCAAGAACCCGCGCCACAAACAGAGGCAGGGTTAAGGAGGTATCGTGGCTCGCATTGCAGGCGTCGATCTGCCGAGAGAGAAACGGATCGAAGTCGCGCTGACCTACATTTACGGTATCGGCCCGGCTTCCGCAAAGAGCATTTTGAAGGCGACCCGTCTCAGCCCTGATTTGCGCGTACATTCGCTGACCGACGAAGATGTCAACAGGCTGCGCGGTGTGATAGAGACCGAACACAAGGTCGAGGGTGCCCTGAGAAGTGAGATCGCTATGAACATCAAGCGTCTCATCGATATCGGATCGTACAGAGGTTTACGTCACCGCAGGGGTCTTCCGATGAGAGGCCAGCGTACGAAAACCAACGCACGCACACGTAAGGGTCCTAAGAAGACTGTGGGTGGAAAGAAGAAAGCCCCCGCAATCAAGTAGTAGAATATTCTTTGCTTATAATAACGGGAGATTAAGTGGCAGATCCAAAACGCAAACGTCTGAAGAAGAAACCAAAGCGCGCCGAGGCAGTCGGTGTGGCTCATATTCAGGCGACATTCAATAATACGATTGTCTGCATTACCGACACAACCGGGAAGGTTCTTTCTTGGTCGTCCGCGGGCAAAGCCGGTTTCAAGGGCTCCAAGAAGAGCACACCATTTGCCGCTCAATTGGCGGCCAATACGACTGCGAAGGAAGCCATGGATCTCGGCGTAAGGAAAGTCGAAGTATGGGTGAAGGGTCCCGGATCGGGCAGAGAGGCCGCTATTCGCTCTCTGCAGGCTTCCGGCCTGGACATAACGTTCATCAAGGATGTTACTCCGATTCCGCACAACGGCTGTCGTCCACCCAAGCGCAGGCGCGTATAGGAGATCATAAATGGCAAGATATACAAATGCAGTTTGCAAACTGTGCAGGCGTGAAGGAGAGAAGCTCTTTCTGAAGGGAAGCCGGTGCAGTACTGAGAAATGTTCCTATGAGCGCAGGGGCTATCCACCGGGACAGCATGGGCAGAACATGAGACGAAAAGTCTCCGGGTATGGAATCCAATTGCGCGAAAAGCAGAAAGTCCGTAGGATCTATGGCATCCTGGAGAAGCAGTTCCACAACTACTATGTCAAGGCAGCCCGGGCGAAAGGAATCACGGGTGAAAACCTGCTTTCTTTTCTCGAGAGACGTTTGGATAACTTCGTCTATCGGCTCGGTTTCGCACCGTCGCGAAACTCGGCAAGGCAGTTGGTCAGTCACCGTCATTTTACGGTTAATGACCGAATCGTCGATATCCCGTCCTTCACATTGCGTCCAGGAGACATTGTCAAGGTCCGCGAGAAGAGCAAGAATCTCGATCTAATCCATTCTGCTCTGAGAGATTCAGACCGCTCAGTGGATATTCCATGGCTGCGTCTCAACAAGGCCGCACTCGAGGGTGAATTGCTTGAAGTCCCGAAACGTGCCGACATTCCAGTCGTCGTTTCAGAACAGCTCATTGTGGAGCTCTACTCCAAGTAGGATAGGGAGGCTGTATTCATGAAATGGAAAAATCTTCAGATGCCGAGAGAGGTCGCCAGGGACGAGGTTGATACCCCGCTGTTTTTCGGTAGATACGTGATGGAGCCGTTGGAGCGCGGCTTTGGAAACACCATTGGCAACGCTCTGAGACGGATCCTGCTCTCCTCGCTGCAAGGGTCGGCTGTTGTCTCGATGCGAATCGAGGGAATTCAGCATGAATTCTCCAGTATCCCCGGAGTCTACGAGGATGTTACTGACATAGTCCTCAATGTGAAGAAGCTCTGGGTGAGCATGGATTCGGATGAGATGAAGACGATCACGCTGGAATGCGACGGCAAGGGCAAGTATTCCGCAAAGGACCTGCAGTGTCCTCCTGAAATCGAGATCATAAACAAAGATCAACATCTTGTTGAGTTAACCGACGACACCAAGCTGAGACTTGAACTCGACATCGACACCGGCCGGAGTTATGTGCTTTCGGAGCAGAATAAACGCCCCGATGCTCCGACAGGGACGATATTTGTCGATTCTCTTTTCTCACCGGTCGTCAAGGTGAACTACGTTGTTGAGAATACACGAGTAGGGCAGAGAACGGATTATGATCGCCTTACGATGGAAGTATCCACCAATGGAGTGGTTACACCTGAGGATGCTCTCGGTTATGCTGCAAAACTGCTCAAAGATCATCTTCAGTTCTTCATCCACACCGAGGAAGAGATTGAAGTCGAAGAAGAACAAGAAGAGGATGAGGAAACTCTGCGAATCAGGCAGCTTCTCCAAACGCGTGTCGACGAACTCGAGCTTTCTGTCAGATCGTCGAACTGCCTCAGGGCCGCCAATATCCAGATCCTGGGCGATCTCGTGCGCCGGACTGAATCCGAGATGCTGAAGTACAGGAATTTCGGACGGAAGTCGCTCAATGAACTTAATGCTATTCTGGATGAGCTCGGGCTTTCGTTTGGAATGGATGTCGAGAAGTATCTCGAATCAAGAAAGAAGGATTAGTCGATAATGCGACATGGGAAGAAGATTCATAAGCTGGAACGGCCAAAAGCTCATCGAGAAGCCCTGATATCGAATCTGGCTCAAGCTTTGATTACACACAGAAGGATCAAAACGACTGAGTCAAAGGCGAAGGCTCTCAAGCCGGTGATCGACAAACTGGTCAGCACGGCCAAAGAGAATACCGTCAGCGCCCGACGGCTCGCAGCCAAGACAATCAAGAGCAAAGAACTCCTCAAGAAGCTCTTCGATGAAATCGCCCCCGAAATGATGGACAGAAATTCGGGATACTCCAGGATCATGAGAATCGGAGTTCGGCAGGGTGATGGCGCGGAACTGGTTTTGATCGAACTTATTTCCGCCTCTCACGTCGATGATGATGAAACAGCTAAGAAGGGCAAGAGCAAGAAGGCGAAAGCCACCAAGAAAGCTGCTCCTTCCGCGAAGAAGGCAAAGGCTGAGACAGCAGAGACTGTGGAAGCTGAGCCGGCATCGACGGAGTCTGAAGTTCAGAGTGAGGAACCTTCTTCTGGCGATGAGCCAGAGGGTTCCGACAAGAAGGCTGATTCCTGACAAATCAGCGCTGTTAACTGGCGATTTGAAGGCGGTCACTGACCGCCTTTTTCGTTCTCTATATTTCCCCCCGGTAGGAAAATTATTCCGCTCCAGTCTGGATTCGCTTGTGCGACCATGCGGCGCACCCTGCTGTAATGTGCTGTCGTACCATACGTTACGAATGCTCTGCGCTGTATCTGCACATTGGCACCACACTTGCAATTGTATTTGCCGGAGAATTAGCATGAGCAGCATAATTAACAAAGCGATTATTCAGAAAACTTCGATCCCGGTGCTCAAGCGCATGCTTGATCTATCTTCCTTAAGACATAAGTTGATAGCATCGAACGTTGCGAATGTCACCACGCCAGGCTACAAATCAAAATCTATCGATTTTGATGCTGAGCTTCGCAAGGCGCTCAAACCGGAGCATATGAAAGTCACCACGACTCACCCGGGGCACATTCCGCTGAGGTCATCGAAGGCATCTCCACCGAAAGTAAAGGTTGCTGAGGAGACTGATGAATCTAATGGCGTCAACTCTGTCGATATCGATCGCGAAATGGGCGATCTGGCTCAGAATCAGCTTGTCTACGAACTGGCAGCCAAACTCGCAGGCAACAAATTCAAAGCTTTGAAATCGGCCATCAGAGGACGTCCACTCTAATAAGGTCTGGAGATAC
>Ga0180009_10004036_pt1 | contig 16360 bp, 16 predicted proteins | sample OS_PC_MetaG_FD_123537 | JGI IMG/M metagenome (GOLD analysis project Ga0180009, IMG submission 123537) | Groundwater microbial communities from the Aspo Hard Rock Laboratory (HRL) deep subsurface site, Sweden - OS_PC_MetaG | ecosystem: Environmental > Aquatic > Deep subsurface > Groundwater...
AATTGAAGGAATATCTCGAATGAAATTTTTAGGTTATAAAATTATTAAAGTTGGGCCGCTCGATATAACTATACAAATAACACAACAAGATGTTGTTATGGGTGCATCTGCATCAAAGGGATGCGGAAAAAAATTATATAGAAAGATTGTTAATAATGAGATTTTTTATATTAAAAGTTGGAGCTATCCAGAGTGCATGTCCAGCACTTTTTATGTTATGGGTACATCTAAAAAAAATCTTTTAACAATGCCAAAATCAAAATTTCCTATTTTTAGAATAATGGTTAATGAATATAATCTTATCAAAACAGCAAAAGGAAGGGCATGAAATACATAGAATATGAGTACGAAGTAATAGACAACAAGGTTTTTGTACATATTACGCATCAGGATTATATCTCGCGCGGCAAATTTACAATTTTACACTCCTTATGCATATTTGGTGAAAGATATGGATTGGTATCTTTGAGTCATTGCGAATTCCAGATAGGTAGTTATAGGGGTCTATATAAAATTATTTTTTTTCTCCAGGGAAGCAATAGTAAAACACGCAATGCTAATGGATATCCACCTGAAAAATTAATAATACCTCGAAAATATTTTTCAATATTTAAGAAGCTTGTGGTAGAATATAATTTGTTGAGAGCGTTTAAAAATGAAATATCTGGATTATAAAATTATTGATTCATCTAATGAAACTGTTAAAATAAAAATAACCGAACAGGTTTATAGGTGTAAAGAAGCTAAATCGTTTTGTCTTTTTTGCTCCACTAATGGTTTGGAGCTAGATTCAGGATATGGTCCGGTATATACCGGTATTAGCAATACGGTTTGGCTAAGGGGCACACGCAGCGCAATGGACAATTCACTAATTACTATGCCGAGAAGAATTTTTGATAAATTTAAAATGGCTGTTATTGAATATAATTTTTATCAGCATATAAAAAAAGCCAGCCAAGAAAAAAACAAACAATGAAAAAGGGATATAGTCTAATTCATGTGCATTCAAATTTTTCTTATGGCGATTCAATTATAAGATTAGATGATTATATTAAAAAGGCGAAAGAAATAGAATGCCAAGCGGCCTCTATAACAGAACATGGCAATCTCGCTTCGGCCTTGACAATACAAAAAAAATGTTTAAAAGAAGGGATTAAACCGCTATTAGGAATTGAAATGTATATATCGGAAATTGGAGACACGGTAGAAGATATACAAAAATTTATTGCAGACAAGAAAATCGAAAAAGAGAGCAATCCAGAAGAAAGCATAGAATCATATTTTTATAGGAGTCATTTATGTTTATATGCAATAAGCAAAAAGGGATGGTATAATTTGGTTAAAATCAATAATGATGCGCAGTATAGATTTTATAGAAAACCGTTGGGAATTTATAAAACCATATATGATAACTCAGAAGACATAGCTATAACTACTGCATGTATTCAAAGCAGGATAAACCAGATGTTTAAAATGTATGGTTATGGAAAAGAGGTAGTTAAATTTGTGGGTGAATTAAAAGATGTCTTTTCAGATAGAGTTTTCTTAGAAGTGCAATTAAACCATTTAGAACAACAGGGGCAATATAATTTTGCTCTATGTAATCTTGCAAGAGACTTAAACATGGATTTAATATATGGCATCGATGCACACCATATAAATACAGATGATAAACTTGCCAGATATGTATATAAATCTATTAATCAGAAAAAGACCATAAAAGACTATAAAGAAGAGCTTGAGCCTGATTTGAGCATACCGACGTTTGATGAAATAGAAAATAGATGGCAAAGATTTGATGGAGGCAAATTTATGCCACATGAAATGTTTGAGGCTTCTGTTGCTAACACAATAAAGTTTGCTGAGTTGTTTGATAGTCAAGTTATATTTTTTGATGGATATAAAGTGTCTTCAATAGATGGTGACAAAATAAGCACGATGATTAATGCCGCTCGCAAGGAGTTGTCTAATATTGGAGAAGCTGAAAATCCTGTTTATAACGACAGAATAACCAATGAAATAGAAACGTTCACTACGTTGGGAGTATGGGGATATATTTACATATTGTGGGATGCAATTAGCAATACTCCAAATGTGTTTACCGGATTTGGAAGAGGTAGCGTAACCGGATCTTTGTTTTGTTATTTGCTTGGGTTGACAAAGATTGATCCTATACGATATAATTTATCTTTTGAGCGATTTCTAAATGCTGAACAGGGGCAAGAATTTAAATTGGAGTTTCCAGATGTTTAGCACCATAACAGAATTAGAAAGCTATTTAATATCAAAAACAGCCATGCTCGATGAAATATATAAATTTAAAATATCCGAGGAAATAAGAGCGATCAAAGAGCAGGACAGGTTGGAATATATCAACAGTGTTATAGCAAACAAACCTCTTAGTAACAATAATTTTGGCATTGTAACCTTCTATATGTTAGGGTGCACAAACATTGATCCGGTCAAGGAAAAAATTCCACATAGATATTCTGGACAACTAATAATGCCAGACATAGACACTGATTTTGATTCTGAAGGACACCATGAAATATTTAAATATTTAGAAAACAAATATGGAAGAGGGACAACCTTGCCAATAACAACGTATGTATTGTTGTCTGGGAAGAATATAATTAGGGACATATTAAGGGTGCTTGAACACCCTCTTGAATATTCAAATAAATTATCAAAGTTGGTTGATGACAACGACGATTTTGATATGGTTATAGAAAAAATTAACAAGAACATAATTAAGAACACCAATAAAGAGTTTGTAAAATATTGGTTTGCTAATCGAGAAAAGATTAAAAACATTGGAAGCACAATAGAGGGGTGTATTAGGCAAATGTCAACACATCCAGCCGGTAATATTATCTTGCCGCCAAATACCAATTCAAATCATTTTGGATTGCCATTACAAGCAGCTAGAGGGCAAATACAGACAGCATGGCAGGAGGGATTGGTAAACAGAGATCTTGCCGATATGGGGTTTATTAAATATGACTTTTTAGGATTAACAGCATTAACAATTATCAAGTCCTGTATAAAACTAATAAAAGAAAACAAAGGGATTGATATTAATATAAAAAATATTGGCGATAGCGATAAAAAGATATATAAAGAATTTAGTAAAGCCAATACAGATTTTGTTTTCCAGTTTTCTTCTGACGCCATGAAAAGGATATTGAAAGAATCAAGTTCAGCCAATATGAATGAGTTATCGGCTTGCAACGCTTTGTTTAGACCAGGCACACTGAGGTTTGTTGATGAATTTATTGACAACAAGCCGTTTTACTCATGTAAAGAAACAAAGACAATACTGGAAGACAGTAGGGGCATATTATTATATCAGGAACAACTTACCAAAATATTTGAAGTTATTGGTGGGTTTAACAAAACAAATGCTGAAAAAGCAAGAAAGATATCAAAAACAAAAGATGATAAGTCACAAGAATGGGAAGAGACCCTAAACGAACTAAGAGACCATGCCAAAAATGTTTTGAATTTATCGCCCAATATAATTATCGGCATTATTAACAAAATAGAAGATAGCAAAAAATATCTTTTCAACAAAAATCATTGTTTTTCTTATACATATTTAGCTTATGTTATGATGTGGTTTAAACTATATTATCCAGTTGAATTCTTTAGCAGCATTATGATTCATGATAATGATAAAGATATTGCCAATAATGCATTAAAAGAATTAAAGAGAATTGGGTGCAATATAAAAATAGGACCAATAGAAGAATCTTCTTACGAATTAAAATTAAACGGCAACGTTGTTTATATGCCTCTCAAACTAATTAAGGGATTGCCAGAAAAATCGCTTAAAGAGTTTCTGGCTAGAAGGCCATTTAATACATATGGTGATTTCGTGAACGCTATTAAGGATAGTGGGCTAAACAGGGCGAGCTATAAAACGTTGTGCAATATGGAACTGTTTGACAGTATATTATTAAAGGATGATTTAGATTTGTTTTCGGTTGAGAAAAACGCAAAACAGATATATAAAGATATTTATAAAAAAGAATTTCCAGAACAAGAGGAAAAAAACTTAAATTATGAAAAGGAGATTTTTGGGTTTAATATATCCGAACACCCAATAGCAAGATTGAAATCTTTATTTGCCGAGTGGGGGATAGTGCCTATAAGTGAATTGGAGGCAAAGAGTGGTACAGTGGTTTTTTACGTTAATAAAGCGATAATTAAAAAATCAAAGAAGAACACTAATTTTTTAAAAGTATATGCAGAGGACGAGCAGAGATCGCATGAATTATTTATGTTTAATCCTGGCCCGATAATCCCACAGACAATAGAGAAAAAATTAACAATTGCTGTAGTCACTCGGAATAATTTTGGTTTTGTGATAAACAGAATAATCAAGACGCTTTAAGTTGTTGCTGGGGGTTTTTGAGGTGTCCAGTATCGTTTTCTGACAGTACCTAGTCATTGCCTTTGTTTTCTTAAATCATTTATTGTTAAAAGAATCATAGGGGCGATCTATTTATCAGCAGTGAAAGAAATAGACAAACTAACACGGGAATTTGCCAAACAGGCCCCACACATTTGGCAATATAAAAACGCAAAAAACCATTGTGCCTATGTGAGCATTCCTTATGGAGATTTCTTAAAAAAAAGCGGATATGTTGTTAAGTTAATTAAGGGAGCTGTGAGGCTTGACGGGCCTGTTCTCGGCATTAATGCGTTTTGTAAAGATGAGATAAGAGATATGAAAGACATGGGGCTAAATTCACAGAAAAGTGCGGATAGATACAAATATGCAGAAAACAAAAATTTAATAGAAGAGCTGTGCTGGGTGCCTCATTATTGGTTAGAAATAAATAAAAAAATTATTGATATTACAAAAAAACAATTTAAAGGCTTAGTAGATTTAAATAACATTGAGTATTTTAAGGTTTTTGAAAGCGAAGATGTGTCATATAATAGTTTTCATATATGGGAAAATGAACAAAATAAAAAAAAGATTTATGATATAATAAAAGAAACTATCCCATTATATTCTTGATGGCGCATTTTGGCATACAAAGGGGATAGATTATGGATAAAAAACTATCAAATAAAAATTTACACTCTGCAAAGGTAACCAAAAAAGACGAGTTTTACACTCAGCTTTCTGATATTGAAAAAGAACTGTGGCATTATTGGGATCATTTCAAAGGCAAGGTTGTTTATTGCAACTGCGACGATCCCAGGAAGAGTAATTTCTTTCATTATTTTTCATACAACTTTGAGCATTTAGGATTGAAGAAGTTGGTAATTGCCAGAATTGTTAAAAATAATTTTGGCTTTTTGATAAATAAGATTATAAAAACGTTACATCATTTGTGATATTCTTTAATAGCCTCTCTTTTTGCAATGGTATAAGATTTTCGCAGCCTCTTTAAATTGGTGCTAATTTGTGAATTCTGCAATCCTGTCAAATTCTTCAAATACACCATCAATCCTTTTTTGCTAATTATATCTAAGCTATCCATGTTGGCTATGATATGCTCCATGGCTATAATGACCTTAAGCAAATTTTTAAAGTGTTTTTGAGGAGGATTTGATTTTACATCGGCATACATCTTGTTTAGCCTGTTTTTGTGCTTTTCTAATTCACTGCTAAACTCTTTAATATAATCCGTACAGTTGGGATGCTTGCTTGCCTCTTGCTCAAAATCATATTGTATTTTATTGTTGTTATCCATTAAGGGGATGAAATGCTCGCTTGTCTGCTCTTGCTTTTGGCTTTGCGCACTCTGAAAAATCAGCCAGTGCTTAGCAATAGAGTTAAAATAAGAGAAAGCTCTTTTGTTTTTGGTTACATCAAATTTGTTCAAACAAGTTGTTAAATGTATTACGCATTCACTTATTAAATAATCGTGGTTTTCGTTCTTAATAGATATATTAAATTTGTAGGTATAAAATAGCCCCTTTACTAATTTATTTAAGGCAGGATATATTTCATTTTTATATGTTTCTTCTCTGTCTGCAATGTTGGTTGAACTATTGAATCTTTTTATTGCTTCTTCAGTAGACTTGTCAAAATACCAATTTGTTTTATTCTTTTTTGTCGCCATCAAGAATGTTTTTAATCGCTAATGATGTTTTGATATATTCGTTAAAAACATTCTGAATTTGCTTTAAATTGCCCAGAACACTTTTCAATTCTGGGATGGCGCTATAATATGCATCATTCTTTCTGATATCATCTGTTATTCTTTGAGCCAGTATTCTTAGCTCGGAATTCATTATTGTATTAAGATCAATGATACTGTATAAGGAAAAGATTTTTTTTGAAAAGTACCAGAGAAATCCAGCAAGTATAAAATTAAATAATAGAGAAAAACCCAATAAAAAATATAACAATATTTCCATGAATATAATTATACCATAATAAAATATTTTTTTTAATCGATTGAACTATTTATAAGTTATGGAATATGGAACATTGTCTCCAATGAGAAATTGGAGGGGCAAATCCACCTTTGTTGACCCCAGGTTGTTAAGGAACATTAGCAATAAATATGTAAGTGTGGATGAAGAAGAAACAAATGACGAGCAGGAAGAGGAAATGAGCAAAAAAAAGTATAATTTTGTAAAGGAAGCAGTTCAAGAAGCAGCAAAAGGTTTTAAGGGAAAAGTTGGCGAATTGGAAGCGCTTTGTAGAGAATGGAAATTTCTTAGTGAAGACTTAGAAAAAAAGCGAGTAGAGTTCGAGCCGATATTTGAGGCACAAAGAAGGGCTGTTGCACCATACGAAGAGAAGCTTGGTGAAATGGAATCAAAGGTTGGTCTGCTAGAAAAAACAATTGAAGTTTTGCTAGACAAATCCGGAAAGGTACAATTAAGAGTTGACAACATTGTTGCTGAGATAATGGAAGTTTTAAAGTTTAAACGCATTGAGCCGGGATGGAAAGGATTGTGGGCGCAAGCGCTGGAGAAAGTAAACGATGCTACTAGAAAGATTTTAGAAGAATTGGTTGAAGCAGAAAAAGAAGCCAAGCGGCAACAAAAAGTAAAGAAGTTTTCTATTAGAACCGAGGTTGGCATTTTTGGGAATCTTTATCTGGTATTTCGTGAATTGGCTGCGGGATTAAGATCGTGGCTTGGTAATGTTAGTGAGGCTGCTGATGAGTTGGAAGATGGCGTTAAAAAAGCCCTTAGAAATAAAGATAGATTCTAAAAAATAAAATATGCTTGGAACCCCTGTACATCAGTCTCTTGATAGGCCAACAGCGCAGACCGATTCAAGATTCTTATTGCCGCCAATAACCATAACGCCCGAAGAGCGTATTAAAAAATTATATAATAAATGGTTTCAAAAATACGGGTCATGGAAATCGAGATCTTATTCAGGACCGAAGAATTATAAATATACTGTTGATGAGATAGCGGATAAGATTTGCGGGTATATATTAAAAGAGGGTTTGGAACATAAAAGAGAATCGTTTGATGATGCTGAGGATTTAATAAGAAAAAGTAAAAGCAAAGAAGAAAGAGATTTTTATAATGATGTTTTAAATAAAATATACAAAATATATGACGGCGCGAGTGAATGGGTTGTGTTGCCAACAAGTAGTGAAGACGTTGAAAGTTTTAAAAAAGGATATAAAAGTCTTGTCCGGGCGATAAAAGATGATTTTGGATTATCTTTTGACCCATTAAAAGATGCTTTTTTTGATTTGATTTTAAATTTATTGTATATAGATAATTTTGATGTACATATAACACGTGATAATATAAAAAAGGCAGGGCGTGTTAAAAAGGCATTGCCAAATGATTTTAAAGAGGCTTTTGAAGATCTAATTGAAGAATTTAGTAAAATAGAAGATTTGGACAAGTTTGGGAAATTATATAAAGATAAAGATAAAATACCTGACACAAAATCGCCAGAGTCGCCAGAATCGTCTGAATCGCCAGAACCTTCAGCGACATCCGACCCACTAAAAATTTTCAAAAAACAGCTAAAAGATTTTAGTGATATCATTTACGATATTATATATGATAAGAATACCAAAAAAACAATTAAGGATTTTTTAAAAGATTCTATTGGAACAGCATCAACTATAGTAAAGAGAGTTAAAAAAATTTTTGGCATAGATATAAACAAAGAAACAGATAATTTTGGCGATATACTTTTTGCAATATTATATAAATATAAATTTGATGTTGACGATGCTGCGGCGGAGATGCTAGATAATGAATTTAATAAAATTGTTGGTGGTGTTTATGATGTGTATTATAAACCTGCTCTGCAAAAGCTATCCGAATATGACCAGGATCTCAAAAAATTATTTGGGGAGAAAGTTGCAGAACCAGAACGGGAAAAGCAAGAAGGGGAAACAAGGGCAAAAGAAGAGGTAGATCGAAAATTTAAAGAAAGAGAAGAAGCAGAAGCAGAAAAATATAGTGAAGATTTAAAAAAGTTTGGCGGTAATACTATGGCTGTTATGGTGAACAATTTAATAGACTCTAAGAGCGCCGAGACCGATGATTTTTATGAGTCTTTGGTTTTGGCTGGCAGAATTGCCCATGATTATGAATGGATGAGCACTAAAGACGGAAAACCAGTTTTTAAAAACGAGAAAAGCAAGAAAGAGGCAGTTAATTTATTTTTAAGGGATATAGAATTTAGAAATAATGTTTTCAGGTATCTCGAAGAAGAGACTATAAAGAAATATTTTGGCGGTGAAAAGACGCGAGCCGCAGTATCGGGGAGTAAATCAATAGCAAGCGATCAAAATATTGAAAAATTATTAATTGACATGATGAAGAATATAACCGGCAAACAAAACCAGCAAGAGTTTATGCACAACTTGTTTAAAGCATTAAAAAATGGTGCAATATTGGCTGGAAAACCACATCAAGATGCCCCAATAAAAGATTATTTAAACAAATTTTTTAAATTATAATAAAAAAAAACATTTATTTTAAATAAATCCTCTATATATTTTTAGAATTAAACATCTTTAATAGATGAAAATTTTTTTAAGGTATTGAAAAAATGAAAAAAGACATAATTTCAGAAGCAATCAATGATGCTAAAAGAATTAAAAAGTTAGCCGTTGAAGATGCACAAAAAACTTTGGTAGAGTCATTGACCCCATCGATTAGAAAGCTGGTTAATAAATCGTTGTATGAAGCGGATGAATCGGAACTTGAAGAAGGGGAGCCAGAAAAAGAAGATGAAATTGTTGTTGAGTTGAAACCAGAGGAAGAGGAAACAGAGGTTGAAGAAAAACCAGTAGATTCTCCAGAGGAAACGGAAGAAGAACCTGATCTGGAAGAATTGGAAGAATTGGAAGAATTGGGAGAAGGAGCCTGCCCCAAAAAAGGTTCCGACGAAGAGGAAGACGAAATGGACAAAATAACCCTTACAAAAGAAGAACTTAAGCATTATGTAACGAAAGCCCTATCGGAAACACTTGGGCCAACTGTTCTTAAAAACAAGGGCGAAGTAACAGCTTTTGGTGAAGAAGAATTTGATCCTGAAAAAGAAAGCGACATTCCAACATTTAAGTCTGGCGATATTATGGACAAACCGCCCTTTGCTGGAAAAAATGTTGTAAACGTAATTGAATCAAGACGCAGGGAAAGATCGCTCAAAGAAAATCGTTTTGCTAGAAAGCTCAGATTGTCAGAAAGGGCAAATGTAGTGTTGAGGAGAAAATTGGGGGGTCTCAAAGAACATAATCAGAAATTGGCTTATGCTCTTGAGGCTTTTACAGATCCAAAAATAACTAAGGAGCAAAGGCAACTTATTGTTAGTGCTCTTGATAGATTTTCCACAGTTACGGAAGCACATAAATATATTAGTGCTAAGAGTAAAAGGGTAAAACATTCCCTAACCGAATCAGTTCATAAACAACTTACAGAGGGAAGAACAAGACCTCTTGTCGAATCTTCAAAAAGTGAAGATGCTGAATTTGTGAAAGCCAAAGCAAGATTGCAAGAATTGGCTGGTGTTAAAAAACAAATTAAAGGATAAACAAATATATGGCAACTTTAGATCAGAAAATTTTTGATAATGTTATGCAGATTAACCCATTCGCTCAATACAATGAAAAGATATTGGGAAAATGGGGAAGCCTTGGTTTGCTAGATGGTATTAACGACCCTACAAAAAGAAGGAATCTGGCAAGGCTTTTAGAAAATGAGGCTGTTGAAATTGCGCTTAAGCAAAGAATGTTGAAGGAATCGTCTGAAACAACCGACATTAAAGGGTTTCAGGCTATCGCGTTTTCGGTAGTTAGGCGTTTCTTTGGCGGGCTTTTGGCAAACGAAATCGTTTCTGTTCAACCGCTTTCTGTTCCTGCTGGATTGCTTTTCTATATTGATTTTAAATATGCAACAGTAAAAGCTGGTAATACAGCAGATGATTTCGCGACTGGTAAATCACTTTACGGCGATCAGAACGCCCCAACATCAGAGCAAGCGTCTGAGAACTTGGGAACTGGCGCATATTACGATTATAATGTTAGCTTCTCGCGCAGAGAAATCATAGATGGCGATACTTTTACAGCTACTGCGAACACAGGAACAACCGCTGGTGATGTTGATTACGATCCAGATTTGGCTGATGCTATTTCTGACGGCGATGTTTTCAAGCTCACAGTTACTGGGCTTTATGATAGTGCAGCTTCTTTTGATCCTCCTGCTGATAGAACAGTATCTAAACTTAAGTGGTGGGTTCCGCTTTCTTCAAGTTCGACAGCAACCGATTCGGGCGAGCCGGGAATTCCAGTGCGTTTGGGTGCTTGTAAGTTTTTAAGAAAACATACAAAGAGAAGCGGAAGCGATGTTTTATTTTTCTTCACAACCACCGATGTTGTAGTTGACGGTTCTGAACTTGATGTAATGATTTCATATGTTGCTAAAACAAAAACAACCGCAGATTCTACTGGATTACTTCTTCAGCCATCTTGGGAGTCTGATTTTGCAGATCCCTCACAGACTGAAATTCCAGAGATCGACATTAAGGTTGCTTCTGTTGGTGTTGTAACTGAGACCAGAAAGCTCAAGGTGAGATGGTCACAGGAAGTTGCACAAGATCTTAGCTCATTTCTCTCTATCGATCCAGAAATTGAATTGACAAAGATTCTGTCCGAGTCAATGGCAATCGAGATTGACAGGGAAATTATGTCTGATATTTTCTCGCAAGCTTCTGCGGCTGTATATCACTGGTCGAGAATACCTGGTAGATTCCTTAGCAAGACAAGCGGGGCTGTTCATGCCAATGCTGTTGATACATATGTTTCCAGAACTCAAAGGGAATGGTATGAGACACTAGTTGAGACCATCCTTGATGTTGGAAACCAGATTACCAGAAAGACACTTCGTGGTTTTGCTACATTTTGTGTTGTGAACCCAGAAGTTGCTACTATGCTTGAAGCCACTCTTCCTTGGAAGTTAGTATCTGAAAACGAAACAACTTTCAGGATTGGCGTTGAAAAGATAGGAAGTCTTCAAAACAGGATTGCTGTTTACAAGGATCCCTATTGCCCCAAGAATCAAGTCTTGGTAGGCTATAAGGGCGAGTCTTTCTTGGATACTGGATATGTTCATGCACCGTATATTCCGTTGCTTGTGACTCCGACAATTTTCCATCCTGAGGATTTCACGCCCCGGAAAATGGTAATGAGCCGGTATGCAAACAGAATGATACGCTCAGATTTTTACGGAAAAGTTATAATCCACGACATGGACATTCTCTAAGCCGAATATTGATGCGGGGGTGCAAGCCCCCGCTGTCTTTTAGCCTCCTCAGTTATTCAAAATAAACCCAAAAATAAATTAAAAATATTTTTTAAAACATGTTAAAATAATACTATCAAATTTTTGGAAGGGTAACTATATACGAATTATGATTTGCCAATATTGTAAACAAAAACTATCAAAAGACAAATTTTATAAGCAGAATAAATCAAGATGTATTAAATGTTATTCGCAATACAACAAGTGCTATAAAAGAGCAAGCAGAGACAAAAATCCAGATTTTAACAGGAGCAAGTGGACAAGTGAATATATGCAAAATCATCCAGAAAGAATTGAACAAAACATACAAAGATTGCAGCAAGTAAATTTGGAAAGATCAAGATGGAACAATCCAAAAATTATTAAAGAATTATCTCAAAAATATATATCTGGTATATCTGCAAGAAAATTATCCGAAGAATACAAAGCAACAATGTTGCAAATTAAAACAGTTCTGAAAAGAAATGGAATTGCAATCAGGAATCAATCTCATGCTTGTCAAATATATCAAATTGATGAAACATATTTTAATGATATAAATTCACCGGATAAAGCATATTTTCTCGGATTTTTATTTGCAGATGGCAGCATTAGCCAAAAAGGAGGGCTAACCTTTCAATTACAGGAACAAGATGGATATATTGTTGAATTGTTAAAAACCGCCTTAAAATCTACACATCCTATTAAAAAAGTACAAGACAATAAATTTAAAACATTTTCTATTAAACTATATGTTTCTAATATGTCTCTTGTTGTATCTTTAAATAAACTTGGATTATTGCCAAAAAAATCAACAAGCACTTTTGTCGTTCCGGCAGCAATTCCCTTTGATTTACTAAATCATTTTATCAGGGGATATTTTGATGGCGATGGAAGTGTATTTTTTGCTGATAAAATATATGATAGAAAAAAGATTACAATTCTTAGCAATCTACCTTTTCTAAATAGCATAAAAACAATTTTAGAAAGGGAATTAAAATCCAACAAAATATATATCCACACAACCAAGAGTAGTTACTGTCACGAATTAACAATTCAGTCCAAAGAAGAAGTAAACAAATTTTACAATTATATTTATCGGGATTGTAAAGAACTATATCTCAAGAGGAAAAAAGAAAAATTTGAGCAACTGTTTGCAAAGCCCCAATATTCAGAAACTATTATTGTAGATGGCATTGAATTAAACAAAGAAAATCTTATTGGTATTGTTCATAAATTATCCAAAAAGGAACAAGATAACATAGTTCGGCAAGCAATAAATATTTTTATAAGATTCGATTTTGATACAAGAAGTTGGTTTAGCAAAGAAACAATAGAAAACCAATATAAAAATATTAAAGAATTCAACACAGGAGATTTATACAATAGTGGCAGCACAATAAAAGCCGGAGGCAGAACACAGGGTCTAAAACTTGTCAAGAGGTTTTATCCACAAATATACGACACTAGAAGATACAATGGCAAATCAATCAGGGAAATTTTTTATGACACAGAAAGAATAGAAGAAGTGATACGCAACAGGATGGGAATAACATACAAAGAAGTATTTGATATTAAGCCCAGCATGATTATAAGAGGAATACACATAATGAAACTTGCTTTTCCTGCATCTTTTTTTATGCCCGTTATCGCAAAATGGATTGTAGAAAGGTATAGCGACATTGGAGATATAATATTTGATTGTGCGGCTGGCTATGGCTCCAGAATGTTTGGCACTTGTTCTTGTGATAGAGAATATATTGGCATTGATATAAGCAAAAAAAACATTATATCTGCAAATGAAGCAATAGAATTTTTGAAATTAAATGCCAAGGTCATATTACATGATTCAAGAGATTACAACGAAAGCATTAAAAGGGCAAGGCTGTTTTTGATTGACCCGCCATATTATGATTTAGAAATTTATGACAACGAGAAACACCCCGAATATGAAAAATGGCTGATCGAATATTGGGATAAAACATTAAGGAATATATATAATAACAAAAACAAATATTCTAAAATAGCAATTATTGTGGGCAAGCACAAAAAATACAATCTAAATAATGATCTAAAAGAAATAGCAAAAAAATATTTTGTTTTATCGGAGGAGTTTAATATATCCTATTTACCATCTCCACACAATAATAATCCAATAGATTTTTTATATATTTTTGAATAAAAGTGGGCAGGAGGCAAACACAGAATTCTTGACAAATAAAAACAGATATGATATAAAGGTGTTGTGAAGTATCTTGATTATATAATATTAAATAGGAATGCTAAAACAGTAACCATAGAAATAACCAAACAAGAATATGGGGGCAGCGATTTTGGCAAGAAGGGATATTGGCCGAATATTGATCTCGATGGCATGGTGCTAGGATCTTTAGAGCGCCCGGAGTGGTCACCAGAATCTAGAACATTATATCTTCGTGGCATGGATGAAAAGTATGATCGCGAGCATATTAAAATACCCAAACAAATGTTTTTGAAATTTAAAATATTAGCCATAGAATATAATTTATATATGATGGTAAAAGAAAAAGAAGAAAAACAGTCTTGAGCAATATTTAGATGTTTTTAAAGCTTAAAAAATATAAAGATGGATGCGTTCAAATTACTGGAAGCTTGTCTGACTTTTCAGAAAACCATTTGTTTGCTATAGCGTGGCAAAAAACACTTATTATTCACAAGTTAGGGGGCGTTTTGAATTTTGACACAAGCGGCATTAACTATTATATAACCACAAATTTAATAAGAACAATAGGTGAAGCAAAGATTTATCCGCCAAATGTTTTTTTGTCTCCGCTGTTAGGGTTTGCTATTAATTGGCTAAACATGCATTATATATATAACATTAAGCAAAAGGGCAAAAATTCTTGAAATATTTAGATTACAAAGTAGATTCCGTGGATGACAGGGAAGTAGTTATAAAAATAACCAAGCAGAACTATGTGTTTTATGATTTATATATAAAAAAAGTTCACGAAGTGAACTTGAGGGCTAACTATGGGATTGTGTTGTTTAGAAAAGGCGATTATACTTTTACAACGTGGGATTATGCCAGATATAATGCACCAATAAGGACTTTTGCTCTAATGGGAAACAGGGGTGCTCCACATAAAGCAATATTGAACGTACCTGTTGAATTGTTCCCGATGTTCAGGCTAATGGTTATAGAATATAATCTTTATATGGCTTTAAAAGAAAAAAGTGAACAAAATCTAAAAAATCCTTGACAAACAGAAAGTGGTATGCTATAAAGTTATTATCTGGTTATTTGGAGAATTGAAATGGAAATAAAATTTTCAGTTGAGAGCGATATTTCTCATGTTGACAAAAAAGGCAAGCATTACCTTATGGGAAGTGCTTTTATATATTTTGACGGTGAAAAACCGGCGTACCAAAACCGGGCATATATATATTGCCCGGAGGTTTTAAAATCTCCTCCTCCAAAAGACGTTCAGATTACGGCGTTAAAGTACCACAATGCCAAGGGAAACAATGGCTGGGTAACGTTTGTATATGAAGCAGGTGCCAAAAAAATCGAAGAGGCTGTGATTGAGCCAATTGAAAAAGCAAATTTTTCTATTCCCATAAGCAAGCTTACCTTTAAAGATGGAGCAATCAAATTTGATTATAGCGATGCAATATTTGAAGATGCAAGCAAGAAAATACAAGATCTTGTGAAAGATTTTTGTGGATATCTTTATAGGTGTAGGGCGTTGCCCGAAACACAATTTGCCTTTAAAAAACTGATGGACAGGGTAAAGAAAGCGTTTGATGGGAGACTTAACGGCTCGCTGGAACTTGATCCCAATAAGGGGCAATATGCTTATCCAACATTGAATCAAGAATTTCAGTTCAGTGGAGATATAAATAGAATCAAAGAGGCTTTTAAGGCTTATTGCACCAATCTTGAACTTAAAAGACTTTTGAGAAAAGCTAGGTCTCGAAAGAGCTTTTATAATAAACAGCAGTTGAAAGCTCAACTAGCGAGCATGAGAAGTTTGAAAGAGCTTGGTATTGATGAAGAGCAAATTGGCAATCAGATTGAAAAAACCTTTAATAGGGACAAATATGAATACAGGTGCTTTGATCTGCTGAAAGGGTTGGCAACCAACGACACAAACATATATTGTTCTGTGGAAGGGTTTGTTTTCAATGTTACTGACGACTTTGGTGTCAAATGGTATATTTTTGAGACCCCTGGCAAATCGGCAGCAACATATATTTTTAAAAACATTAAGCCCATTGATGGTATGCTGGCTGATTTAATGTTATCAGAAAAGAAAAAGATTATTGCTGATAAAGATGTTCAGCACAAGATGGGGTTTGTTGTTAGGTTAATTCACAGGAACTTTGATCAATGGGTGTCGCATTTGGATGCAATAATAAAAAATAAGGTTATATTAACGGCGATTGATATAAGGCGAGCGGCTGATGTGGCAGAGAAGATTAAGGAGAGGGATAATATAAGAAGAGGAAAATAATAAAAAAAACTTGACAAATAATTATAAATATGATATTATGGAAAAAGGTGCAAGGCATTGGTGAGGACGGGTTGAAACTCATCAGGGTGAAATTGGATCAGTGGACCAATGATGTTCTGGAAAAG
>Ga0180009_10004037_pt1 | contig 16360 bp, 20 predicted proteins | sample OS_PC_MetaG_FD_123537 | JGI IMG/M metagenome (GOLD analysis project Ga0180009, IMG submission 123537) | Groundwater microbial communities from the Aspo Hard Rock Laboratory (HRL) deep subsurface site, Sweden - OS_PC_MetaG | ecosystem: Environmental > Aquatic > Deep subsurface > Groundwater...
AAAGGCGGCACAGCAATCTCAGTGACTTATGTGACTAAGAAGCCAATATTGTATTTAGGAATGGGGCAGGAGTACAGGGATTTGGAAGTGTTTGATAAAGAGAAGATAGTGAAGGGGCTGGGATTATGACTGACAAGCTTTTCATCACAGCAGACCAATTAAACATGGATTCTTTCAGGCTCGCAAAGCAAGTATATGACTCCGGCTTTAAGCCCACATTCATGGTTGCGTTATGGAGAGGCGGCACATTGGTTGGATGCCCTGTACAGGAATTTCTTGCATACAAAGGCATAGAAGTAGACCATATTGCAATAAGAACATCACGGTACACAGGGATAGAACAAGCAGAAGATACAGTAAAAATTCACGGGCTTGATTATATTATAAAAAAAGCAAACAGCACAGACAGGTTATTAATTGTGGATGATGTCTGGGACACAGGAAAAACAATAGAGGCATTAATCCAAAAGCTGAAAGAAGAGTCAAGGGCAAATGCGCCTTCTGAAATAAAAACAGCAGCTGTTTACTACAAGCCAGCAAAAAACAAGACAGACATAACGCCTGACTTCTATATTCACGAGACAGACAAATGGCTTATTTTCCCGCACGAGCTTGAGGGGCTCTCAATTGATGAGATAGAAGCTGGAAAAGGGAAAGATGTTGCAGAGCTGTTAAAATGAGCTCCATAAGAAAATGCTTTGAGCATGCAAAGGCTGTTCTTGAAGGGAAAATAGAAGCGCCTTTAGAAGATGTAAAGGACATAATTAGGATTATTGAAGAAACACTAAAGTATAAAGGCCCCTGCTATTTCCGCTGCTGCAATGAGATGGAAACAAGAGAGGGGATAACTTACATACACTGCGACTCCTCTCCTGACATGCCTTTAACTGAATTTAAGGGGTATTGCAATAACTGCGCAAAAGAAATAAGGCAGCAAATGCCCTATCTGAAAAAACAATTAAAGAAAAGCTAATCCTCGTCCTTCTCTTCTGTGATCTCGCCTTCCCTTCTGATAACCTTAACAGAATCCATCTTCAATGTAATAGGAATAGGAACAGCTGCTTCCAACAGCTCAACAATGATTTCCTCTTTCTGCTGGTCAATCCTTGTAACCTTTGCCTTTTCCCTTTTGAAAGGCCCTGATATGATTTCAACAATATCATTAATCTGGACATTCATCTGCACCTTTACCTGCTCAAGCATTGGCTCTACCTCATCATACCTGACTTCTTTCTCAAGAACGCCTTTTGCATAAGGGACGCCTGCGCATGCTTCAACAGCTGATGACCTGTCTTTTGCCTCAATAAATATATAGCCCCTCATCTTGTGCGGCTTTATGATTGAATATACTTCTAATCCCCTCTTGGTTACATGAGCCTGCACAAAGTCAACTACCTGGTCTTCCCTGTTTGCAGTTGTCTTCAATGCGTACAAGTGTGCTTCTTCTTCCATTTGTTATACCAATCCTATCAGTGTTGCTATCAGGCTTATTACAAAGCCCACAGTACCTATCAGCGCCATGCCCATTGCTGAAACCTTGACAATCATCTTGAATGTCTCCTTGTTTGGCTTTTTTGTTACTCTTACAACCCTTACACATTCAACAAAAAAGCTTTTCAGCTTAATCATAGCCTCCTGAATAGATGCCATATCAAAAAGTAGAAAATAAGGGAGTTTATAAGCATTGCGGTTATCGAGGGAACCGTGATGCCAGGAACGCAGTTACTAAGGTTTTCTAATGCCTAAAGCCTTGAAATCAGGCTCTTCAGCTCAGCCAACTCTGACTCAAGCTTGTCCTGCGGCTGTCTTTTTGCTGGCCTTGCCGGTTCCTTTGGCAGAACTCTTGCCTGCTCAGGCGCCTTCTTCTCTTTTTTAGGAAGCTCTTCTTTCAGCTTCTCCTCTTTCTTTGCAGCAGGCTTCTTCTCAGGCAAGACAGGCTCTTCAATCGCATGCGCCTGTTTCAGCTCACCCATTGAAAGCGGAAGCTCCTCAACATTAAGCTCCTTTGTAAGCCTTTTTATCTCATTCACATCAGCCCTTAAAAGCTTCATAAGGTCATCTTTATGCTTTTTTGTATCAATATACTCATAATACCTTTTCAAAAGGCTTATCACATCAACAGCCAGGCTAAGCACTTCTTTCCTAATACCCATCGGAGTGTCCAGCCTGACATGTATGCTGTCATCCGGGGTTTCTGGTTTTTCTGCTTTTTTCCTGGCCATTAATGCTAAACCTCTTTAAAGCTCAAACAGAGTCCTGTCAATGTTAACAAGCTTCTCTTTTATTGCATTCAGGTCATCCTGCCATGCAGACAATTCCCTTTCTTCCTGCTCTTTTATCTTGTTAAGCTCAACAAGCAAATCCCCTGCATCCTTGAGCTTGTTCTTTAGCTCATTAAGGGTGACCATGACTTCCCTGTATTTCTCAACCTTGACAAAGAGGGGCTTTTCTTCCTTGTCATCAGCATAGTTGGGAGCAGCCTCAGTAACAGGCGGCGGCATTGACATAGGCGCTACAGCCTGCTTGATTGCTTCTGTTTCAATTGCTGTTGGCTCATTCTCTTCCGGCGGCAGTTCAGGAAATTTTAACGGCGGCAGTTCTGTCTTGACTTCTACTTCTTTCTTCTTTTTTGAGAAAAGTCCCATAAGCGCACCTCCAATTTAATATAGATTGAGTGTACTTCCCTATATAAAAACATTTCGTAGTCTGGAATGTGTTATCTTTCAAAGAAAGGCCGCTGGAATAATGGCTTTAAATGCTTTTAATTGCCATGAATGCTTATATTGCAGGCTGGTTTTGTGTTTTATTGAGATTTAATAATTGCAGAAACATTTATAAGTCAAAGACTTAATCATAAACCTCAGCGGGATGGGGCAGCCAGGAGTGCCCGATGGGCCCATAACCCATAGGTCGGTGGTTCAAATCCACCTCCCGCTATTTTTCTTTCCAATTCTTTAGCATAAAGCTTAAATAGCAGCCATAAACCAAAAAAGCCATGGCATTGCTGATTGGAGTGGAGCATGAAGAGGAATTCACAAGCAGAGTAATAAGAAGGCTCAGCCATGAAAACCTCGAAGGCAAAAAAGTAATGCTTGAAACGTCTTCATATCCAGTTGGAGGGATAGCAAAAACCATAAGTCCTTCATTTGCGAACTTTTACGACGGAATTGCAGCATACGTGCTGGAGCGGAACGGGATGCTTGTATTTGGTGAAGACCCGGCTCTTCATAAAAGAGCAATTGAAAAAATGAATGAATTAGGGCGCCTCATGGCAGATCTTCGGGGAGATTATTGTCAAAGGTGGGAGGAATACAGGAAAGAACAATGGAGGTATTCCTCCTTTAAACAAGAACAGATTGAGGCGGAACTCGGGGCAGAACGGGAAAAACTTGAAAAAAAAGAAAAGCCCCTTTGGGAAAAAGTGCTTTAGCCCCGCACAAAGAAAGAGACCCGCACTTTGCCAGGGTAATTGCAACGCAAAAGCCGGATATTGTGATTTTGGGCTTCAAGCATATGCCTTACCTGATTGAACACTGCTTTCGTGATGAGAATTATTCATTAATCCGCATCCCCTCAGACAGCCTTATTGCATTTTTAAAAAAGGAAACAGGATTCTAAGCGTCCTGCGGTAAATACACAGCAGGTACTCTTCTCAAAGATTATTCTCCATTAGATTTATATACAATACAAAACTCTGAAAAAAGGAAATGTCATCAGTTGAAATGTATATTAACATGAACTCAGGCAAGAACCGGAGAGGCGATCTGCGGACACGCAAGTTCAGAAAGATTGTCGGCGACAATGGCCAGGTATTTGCAACAAAAACAGTGGACCAGCTTGAGCTGATTGTTGAGGACATGCCCAAGCGCCGCCCGAAAAGTGTTATAATAGACACAGGCGACGGCGGATTAGGCATATTCATCAGCCTTCTTGTAAAAACCTATGGGCCTAAATTAGAAGAATTGCCTTCAATAGCAGTGTTAGGAGGCGGTTCATTCGAGTTCTTTGCAAAGCAGTGTAATGCGCCAAAGAAAAGAAAAGATGTTAAAAAATATATTGAGCAGATTATAAAAGATGAAGGAATATACAGGCAGAATATTGATTTTATGAAAATAACAGACAACAAAGGCATTGAAAGCTATGGCTTCAACTTCGGGGTTGGAGCTGTTGTCACGCTGCTTGAGGAGATCTATAAGCATAAAACCTGGAAATGGGCAGGGGTTGCATTCGTGCTTACCAAGTTATATCTTTCAAGGAATACAAAGGGGCCTTATTACCAAATCTTCAACCAGAAAACCCCGCTGGAAGTGGCAATAAGTTCTGGAGAAGATGTTCAAAGATTTGACGGAGATTACTTTGCGCTCATGGCGCAGACAATAAAGTCAATAGGGCTCAGGGGCTCTGAAACATTTTACATAGCGCAGGAACGCGCAGGGTACTTCCATGCAAGGGGCGTGACAGAAGAATTGGGAGAGGTCATGAAATTAACAAACCTGGCAAAAATTTATTCAGGCTCTGTATTTGGAAAGCCTGATATGCAGGCAAACTCAATGAGCCTCCGCTCTGAAGAGCAATTTCCTTACACAGTCAACGGAGAGCTGGAGTCCCGCACAAACGGGCACACTGTTCCTTATCTTGCGAATGAAGTTGAGGTAAAGCACGGCGTAACCCTTAAGATTATCAAGGTAAAGTCAGCTGAATAAAATGAACTACAAAATCCTAAACACAAGAGAAATAAAAGCTATTCTTGAAGAATTAAAAGAGCATTTTGAAGCAAAAGCAGATATAAAAGAGGCAATGATTGAAGGCGCAGAAGGAAAAATACATCTAATCTCAAGAAAGCTTGCTGAATTGCCAATGGATAAGGTAAGAATCAACAGCATGGGAATGTATTTCTGCAAAAAGGAAAAGGGAGGATTAAGGCCCACAATTGAAGGCTGCCAAATATTAAAGCCGACAAAGAATGTGTTTGAAATGGATGAAAAGCAGAGAGATGCATGGATGCACGGCAAGGATTTGGAAGTTGGAAAACAAGAACTTAACGGCATGGTTATTGTAAAGCATAACAATGATTTCTACGGCGCAGGCGCATACAAGGAAGGAAGAATCCTTAACATGGTGCCTAAAGAGAGAAGGATAAGGCAAAGCAAGAGAATTCCCGAGGATAAAGAATAAAGGCGTCCGGCAAAGCTGAAAATAAGCTTAATATTAACCTCCTTTTCTGCTGTATTTTCAGAGTATTTAACAATATTTCCAATTCCAGCGGAAAAACACACGAAATTTTTCAGCAATCTTTATAAAGGAAAGAATCGCAAACGCCTGCATGGAAACAAAAGCAGCAGAACAAACCGAAAGCTATTTATATCCAGTAAGACTAGTCTTACCTAATATGGAATTTGCTATTGCAAAGCTAAGCTCTAAGGGGCAGATAGTCATACCTGAGCGTATGCGGAAAAAGCTGAAGAAAGGCGATGAGATGGTTTTCATACAAAACAAAGACCAGATTATACTCAAGCCTGCAAAGAAGTTCAGCAAGCGGTTTCTTGAAGACCTGGAATTCGCAAGAAGGACAGAGGAAGCATATAAGAGGTATGAGAGGGGGGAATTCATAGAGATGGATTATGATGAATTCCTGAAAAAGCTTGAAAAATGGTAAGAGCAGTATTAGACCCTAAGTTTGAAGGGAAATTCTCAAGGATAAAAGATAAGGGATTTAAGAGGAGAGTTATCAAGCATCTGGAGAAGCTAAAATCACAGCCCGAGCTCGGCAAGCCCATGATGTTTGAAAGAAAAGGCACAAGGGAGGTTTATATCGCTCCTTTTAGGCTTTCATATGTTTACCTCAAAGATGAAAATAAGATAATATTGCTGGACTTGTATCACAAGGATGAGCAATAGGCGCATTTCTTTCTTAAAACACAGCCTTCACAAGAAGGCTTCTTTTTACAATGCCTTTTCGCATGCTCCACAATCAGTGCATGATACTCTTTGAATAGGGAAACATCAGAAGGGAGCGCCTTTTCAAAGGCAGATTGAATCTCTTCATACTTGTCTTTCTCATTGCAAATCCTTAACCTTGAAAATATTCTTCTTGTATAAGCATCAACAACAAATGACGGCTTTTCAAAAGCATACAACACAATAGAGTCAGCTGTCTCATTTCCAATGCCTTTCACTTTCAATAACTCTTCTCTTAACTCTTTTGCATTCTTAAGAAAAACATTCTTATTCTTTAGGAAGTACTCAGCAATAATCTTCAATCTTTCAGCTTTCTGATTATAATAGCCAGCAGGCTTAATCAAGGAAGCTATCTTCTTCACATCAGCTTTTTTTATCTTCCCAGCATCTAACAATTTCGCCTTATTCAAATTAAGAATAGCCTTCTCAACATTTAACCATGATGTATTCTGCGTGAGAACAGCCCCAACCATAATCTCAAACCTGTCTTTATCACAAGCAGGATTCCCATTATGGTGCTTTGTATACAAAAAACCTTTAGACAAAGGCCACCAACCCTGCTTTCCATACTTTTTAAGCAATGAATTGAAAATATTATCCATAAGGATAGGAAATATTACTGCATATATAAAGATTTTCAGAAGCAAAACCTTAAAATAACCATACACCTTTACTTTATCATAAGAGGTGCATAAAAATAGTAATAATCACAAAGTCAAACAGGGAAAGAGTAAAGTTTGACCCTAGAAAGCTTCTAAACTCATTAATGAGGGCTGGCGCTGAAAAAGCAACAGCAGAGACAGTAATAAAAAAAATCACCCCTAAGCTCTATGACGGCATCTACACTGGAAAGCTTTACAGGCTTGCATTCAGGGAATTAAGAAAGCTTGACATGCCTGCGTCATCAAGGTATGAAATCAAATGGGCAATCACAAGATTGGGAAGGAATGGAGAAGGTTTTTCTTTTGAGCAGTTCACTGCAAAGGTTTTTGAAAGGCTGGGATACAGGGTAAGGCTCAACCAGACAGAAACAGGCAGAAGCGGGATAACGCATGAGATTGATTTGGTTGCTGAAAAAGGCAGTGAAAGATTGATGATAGAATGCAAGCACCACTCAAAGCAGGGCATGTGGGTTAATGTGCACACGCCATTATATGTATATGCAAGATACCTTGACTTAAAGGAAAGATTCACAGGCGCAGTAATAATAACAAACTCCAGGTTCTCAGAGCAATCTGAGACTTATGCCAAAAGCGTTGGATTAAGGCTGATGGGATGGAACTACCCAAAAGATGGAAGCCTGCAGAATATTCTTGACAAGTATGCTGTCTATCCAATAACTGTGCTTCATTCAGTTGACAATGCAATACTGAGAAGGCTATTAGTAAAGAACATAGTGACTGTTGCTGACATTCTTTCAATGCCTGTTTCAAAGCTTTCTAACTTAATCGGAAAAAGGGCTGTTCTTGTGAGGAAAGAGGCAGAAGCAGTTGCAAAGGCGTGAATGCGAAAGTTATATAAACCGCCAGTTTATCCCAAAGCTCAATGGATTACAGCAAACACACTCTTGATAACGGCACTGAGATTTATGTTGTGCAGTCAGATATGTATACACATACTACCGCAAGGGTTTCCCTTTATTCAAGAAGCAGTAAAGGCAATGCGGCAAAAACCCTTGCAAGCCATCTTCTGATGGAAGGGAGCAGAAATTATCCCACAAGACAGGCAATAAGCCTTGCATCTGACAGGGAGTTTGGGGCAGCAATAGGGACGGGGGCAAAAACAGCCGGCGACCTGCATGGGGCGGCCATTGCAATAAAAGTCCTTACAAATGAGGCATTGACCGCAGGCCATAACCCTCTGGAGAATATGGTCGGGCTTTTAGCAGAAGTTTTGAACAACCCCCTGATGGACGAGGGCAGGTTTAATGACGAATATTTTGCAAGAAAAAAACAGGAACTAGCTCTCAGCGTAAAGCAGGCCAAGCTTGATAAGGGCGAGCGCGCAAAGCAGAGGTTTCTTGAAACTGCCCTGGGCAGGGGCAACAGCTTTGTTCTGCCTGCAACAGGCGAAGAGGATGAAATTATGGTGCTTGGCAATGAAACAACAGCGGAAACTTACAGGGATTTAATTGCTGCATGCCCGAGAAAAATATTTGTCGGCACTCATCTTGCGCCGGAATATATTCATGGTGTTTTTGCAAGGCACCTTGGAGGCATGCCAAAAGTTAAAACCGAAATTTTTATCGGCAATGCGCCTGAAAAGCAGCCCAGAACAAGGATTGAAGAGCCGTCAGAATTTGACCAGAGCATGGTTTTTGCAGGATTCCCGCTGGAAGTTCCTGCAGAAAGGCTTGAGAGGGAAGCGCTGATGCTGTTGAATGTTTATCTTGGAGGATATTTCGGATCCAGGCTTATGACAGAGATAAGAATAAAAAGGAATATGGCTTATTATGCGGTTTCAGAACTAGCCCTGCAAACCGGGATTCTTGCCTGTAAGTCTGCAGTTGACCAGCAGAATAAGGATATTACAATAGGGCTCATGCAGGAAGAAGTAGAAAAAGCAATAAGAGGAGATATTAGCAAAGAAGGATTTGAGGAAGCCAAAAATTACGCCCTTAACTCTTTACTCAGGGGGCTGCATGCAAAAGACAGCAGGATGGATTTTGTTGCTGCAAAAGTCCTGGAAAACAAGCCAAGTGATATAGATTCCTACGAGGAGAGGCTGAAGTCTGTGTCTTATGATGATGTAATAAGGGCAGCTGCAAGAATACATAATGAGCCTATTGTTTACTGCCAGCTGCAGGGAGAGAAACAATGAGAATAGAAGTATCAAAGGATGCGCTTCTTGGCAAAGAGATGTACAGCGCACAACTGACCTCGGGCATGCCTGCCCATTTTATCCCCCTGCACAGTAGCGTGCATGTTGCAATGTACCATGTTTTCACAAGGTTTGGCAGCATTGATGCAAGGTTCAGAAACCCCGCCGGCGAAACAGTGGAAGTGGAAGACGGCACTGCACATTTCCTGGAGCACTGCGCGTTTTACGACCAGCAGGGCAATGACGCACTGAAGTGGTTTAATTCAAAAGGCATGCTCGGCAATGCATGGACTTCCTTTGACCATACAACCTATTATTTCCACAGCACAGGGCAGGATGTAGAAAGAAACCTGGAATTCCTGCTTGGCTTTGTAACAACACCATACTTGACCGATGAGGTTGTTAAAAAAGAGCAGGGCGTTATCAGCCAGGAGATTGCCATGTACAAGGATATGCCTGACTGGGTTTTGTCAGAAAACCTCAGGCTGGCTCTCCTAAAAGAGCATCCCTTGCGCCGTTCATTAGCAGGAGAGAAGGATACAATTATGAGAATAACAAAAGAATACCTGCAATCCGCATATGATACATTTTACCATCCGTCTAATCTTAATCTAGTGATATTCTCCCCGTCAGCAGATGCGCTGCGTGATGCAGAATCCCATTTCAAAATTGCAGAGGATATCTGCGCAAGAAGGGGGTTCGCGCACAGGACTGCTCCTAAATACTTGTATGTTGATGAGCCGGCAGAGGCAAATCAAAAAAGAATTGTAAGCCAACATTCTGTGCCAGAGCCGCTAATTTCCATAGGCTTTAAAGGCAGCATGGGAATGGCAGGCGCTGCAGATGAGAGGCTTAAAATAGACATGGTAAACAGCCTGCTTATAGAAACTCTTTTCAGCGGTAGCTCAGAAGCAAGGTATGGCCTAGTTAAAAGAGGAATTATTAGAAGCGGTGCATTCCAAAGCTCATATGAGTCAGGCAGAGGATTCGGAGTGTTTGATATTACAGGGTCGATTGATGATGTTGACAAATTTGAGGAAGGCGTTATTGGAATGCTTAAAGAGCAGGCTAACGGTGGCCTCTCCAGAGACCTATTTGATGTTATCAAAAGCGGGCAGAAAAGCAGCGCAGCAGGGGAATGGGAACTCGGAAATGCGCCAAAATATGCGCTGCAACAAACTGTGATTCAAAAGCTCGCATCTGGTCACAATCCAATGCATGTATTGCAGACACTGGCTAGCGTAACATACGAAGACGTGCTTGAAGCTGGAAAAAGATACCTCGACACTGACAATTATGCTGTCTCCATTGTACTGCCGAGAAAAAGCTGATTCTGGATTAAAGCATAGAAAAGCTTAAATATAATGCCTTTAAAAATAAGAGAGATGAAAGCAGGAATAGACTCTATTGAATTATTCATCCCAAGGCCTTATCTGCATTATGTAGATTTTGCAGCTATGAGAGGGATAGACCCTGAAAAGCTTGAGAAAGGCATTGGCGTAAAGTCAATGGCAATCCCTGATTCTGATGAAGACACTGCAACAATGGCTGCAACAGCCTGCCTAAGGCTGATGGAAAAAAACCACCTTTCTCCGGAAGACATAGGAAGGATAGACATTGCAACAGAAGGCGGCTTGGATGAGTCAAAGCCTTTGACAACATATGTTATTGGAATGCTTGAGCAGATTTGCGGCAAGGGTTCTTTCCAGCATTGCATGGGTGTTGAGTACAAGTCAGCGTGCGTTGCAGGCTCAAGGGCATTGCTTGACAGCGTTAACTGGATAAATGCAGGGGAAAACAGGACTAAAGCTTCTATTGTGATTACAAGCGACATTGCAAAATATGACATCGGCTCGCCAGGAGAATACACGCAGGGAGCAGGAGCTGTTGCAATGCTTTTAACAGAAAAGCCAAGGATTATTTCCCTTGACAAGGGAGTTGCATCATGGGTAATCCAGGATAATTATGACTTTTACAGGCCGCACAACAGGGACACGCCGATAGTAAATGGCAAACACTCATTGGGGTGTTATGTTGAGCAGGTTGCAAAGGCATTTAAAGGATTTAAAGACAATGTCCTGCAATTAGGGGTTGCCCCGCATTATAATTTCACAAATCTAATTGATTACTTTGCATTCCACCTTCCATTTCCAAAGATGGGAAAAAAGGCGCTTGAAAAAATTCTCTTTGAAGAGTTCGCTGAAGATGCAACTGCCGTTGGTGTGCCTTTTCTGCGTTATTTAGTCGAAAGAGTTGAAGATAAAGAATCTCTAAGAAAGATTCTCGATATAAAGAAAAGCGGGGAAGTTTTCAGGCAAAAAGTTGAGCCGTCCATTGCAGGCTGCGCCGGTGTCGGCAATATCTATACAGGCTCTGTATTCCTGAGCCTTGCAAGCATTCTTGAAGCAGAACACTTTGAAAGAAAAGATATTGCAGGCAAAAGGGTAGTGTTCCTTTCATACGGCAGCGGAAGCTCTGCAGTTGTTTATAGCGGGGTTATAGGAAGTGAATATGCTTATTCTGTCGGCAACGGCATTTTAATGCCTGCGCTTGAAAACAGGCAGAGAATCACAATGGAGCAGTATGAAGCATTGCATAGAAGCAAGGCAAGAGCGCCTGTTATTGAAAAAAGAGGCCAGTTTGTCCTCACAGGCATTGACGAGAACAGCAGAAGAACTTACAAATATATTGAATAAAGCGCCTCCAACAATTTTATAAACTTCTAAATACATTATTAAAGCAAGAAAAAGGAGGCATCGGAAATAACTTTCCGGGCCTCTCTTCGTTAAAACTCGAGAGGTGATTTGAAATGGCAGGATATGAAGATTTCATTGACTTAAAATACAAGCCTGACTCGCATGATGTGATTGCATCATTCAGGGTAAAGGTACCAAGGTGGAGCTCTGCAAAAAGAGCATGGGGCGCTGTTGCAGCTGAAAGCTCAGTAGGCACATGGTCTCCGTTAAAAGCAATGAATTACAAAAATGTAAAAGCAGTTGCCGCAAAGGTGTTTGAGGCAAAAGGCGAATGGATTAAGATTGCATATCCTGAAGAGCATTTTGAAGAAGGCAACATGAGCCAGATTCTTGCTTCTATTGCAGGCAATGTGTTTGGGATGAAAGCAGTGGATGCATTAAGATTGGAAGATATTGAATTCACTAAAAAGATTGTAAAGTCATTCCCAGGGCCAAAATTCGGAAGAAAAGGCATAAGAAAGATATTTGGAATATATGACCGGCCATTAATGTTATCAGTTGCAAAGCCAAAAGTGGGATTGACAACAAAGCAGCATGTGGAAGTTGGAAGGCAGATATGGGAAGGCGGCTTGGATTTATTGAAAGACGATGAAAACCTTTCAAACCAGTCATTTAATCCGTTTGAAAAAAGAGTCAAGGAAAGCCTGAAAGTAAGGGATAAGATTGAAAAGAAAACAGGGGAGAAAAAAAGCTATTTAATCAACATAACAGGCCCTACTGTGAAAGAGATGGAAAAAAGAGCGAAATTCATAAAAGCGCAGGGCGGAGAGTATGCAATGATTGACATTATCACAACAGGATGGGCGTCTGTTGCATCAATAAGAGAAATCTGCGGCGACTTGGGATTGGCTCTGCACGCGCACAGGGCTATGCACGGCGCAATGTCAAGAGTGCCAACGCACGGCTTTTCAATGGAATGCATTGCAAGCTGCGCAAGATTATTAGGAGTTGACCAGCTGCATATTGGAACTGCAAATATAGGGAAACTTGTAGGCTCTGCAGCTGAAGTCATTGAACTTGAAGATGAGATTACTTCTGACTTGAACAAGGAAAACAAGCAATTGCACTGCCTTGAGCAGGATTGGTTTGGAATAAAGCCAGTATTCCCTGTTTCTTCAGGCGGATTGCATCCCCTGCTTGTTGACAAGGTAATGGACAAATTAGGCACTGACATAATGCTGCAGATTGGCGGCGGAATACATGGGCATCCATCAGGTTCTTATGCAGGAGCAAGAGCAATGCGGGAAGCAGTGGAAGCATACATGGCTGGTGTTGATTTGGCTGTTGCTGCTAAGAAGTGCAAGGAATTGAAAGTTGCATTGGACTACTGGGGCAGAAAAGGAACCAGATAGCTTGAGAAAAATATTGCATAAATCCCGGTGTTTCTGGGGACTGAAGCAATAGCGGAAGTCGCCAAGGGGCTCAAGCGGCGTACTGCTTGCTGCGGGCAGGAAAGGAACAAGATAGCTTGAGAAAAGGAACACGCTAAATACCGTAAAGAGCCAATACAAATATTATCAGCATTATTTCAAAAGCAAAAATCAGATGCACTACATTTGATTCAGAAACCCTTCTCTTAAACTGCTGAAGAATCCTTATTGCAAGATGTTCCAAGCCATAAATCTTTTTGTATGGCGCTTCAAGGCTGCCGTCATACAGAAGCTTTGCAAAGCTTTCTTTCCTGAATCTGCCTCTTGCCTTTAAGATAAATTCAATAAAATAAGGCAAAAACAAGACAACAGCAATCCTTTCAATATTCCCTAATATTGCAATCACTGCTATCAGCCCGCCAATGGGATAAGACAGCACATTGCCTGGAAATACGCTTGCAGGACACCGATTATAAACATAAAATGCAAGCAGCGCAAAAACAGCGCACAAGGCAAGGACGGCAACATGGTTGCTTTTGGTAATCCATGCAAAGTATGCCAAGGCAGAAAGTATAAGCGCGCCCATGCCTGACTCAAGCCCGTTATATCCGCCTATCATGTTAAAGCCGTTTGAGGCGCCGCTTACAGCAAGAGGGATAACCACTAACGGAAACAAGATGCCAAGATCAATCCTTCCTATAATAGGAAGAGCGACCACTGTCTGCCCTGCATTTACAACAGCCAAAGGCACTGCAGCAAATAAAGCAATAATTGGCTTCTGCCATTGCCTTAGCCCAATTTTCCAGCCAAGGATATCATCAGCAAAACCCACTATGGCTAAAATTAGAACCGTTGCAAGTCCTGCCATAATACTAAGATCACGATGCAGGGAAGTGCTGATATCAGCATGCATTATAATAAACGTGTCAATGGCAACATAAGCCAAAGCCCCGAAAAGAAAGCCAAACACAACAATAAGGCCGCCGAGATTTGCCACCTGCCTGCCGTCTCTTTTATGCATGTCCTTTCCAGTAAGCCCTGCAGAATGCGCCCTCCTTATCCAATAAGGCGTTATAGTAAGCACTATTAAAAAGCTTATCAAAAAGCTTATGAAAATAACAGGATAACTCAGCGCCATTGTAAAAAGAATCAGAAAACAGCATATAAAAACCTTATGGAGTTGTTTAGGCAGGAATAAAGACAGTTAGATTTATAAGCCATGCAAGACATAGAAATATCATGGCTGTATACAGGACAATCGGGCTGTCGCTGGCATGGCTTTTGCGCGCATTTCTCCTGTTATCAGGATTTGCATACCTTTATGCAGGCGACGCTGTAATGCTAATCATATTCCTGCTGATGTTTGTGCTTACCCTGGTTCCAATAATGCTTGAACAGCTGTATGACATCAAGTTCCATTGGGTATTTGAGCTTGCCCTGACAATGATAGTGGCAATACACATGTTTGGCACAATGGGCGCCTATATCTGGTTTCCTATTTATGACAATCTTGCCCATATATTCAGCTCTGCAGTGCTTGCCCTGATTGGCTTCTGCCTTATATTTTCTTTAAATTATTCCGGAAAAATCAAAGTAGGAATTGGCTTCATGGGCATATTTACATTCCTCTGGACAATGGGCATAGGCGCATTTTGGGAGATAATTGAATTTATCTGGGATAATCTTGTTATATTTTTCTGGGGAACATTGATACCAGTCACATATGAGTATGGCTTTATGCAGAACAGCTTATTTGACACAATGATTGATTTGTCTTTGGACGGAACAGCAGCCATTCTTATTGCAATGCTGTGCATATTCATTGTTAAAAGAGCAAAGAAGAGCACGCTTGAAGGCATATTCCGGCCGTTCATAAGAATGATAGAGCATAAAAAGCCAGAATCCCCTGTTACTGCAAAAAGCTGAATCAAGTGTAATCACGCAATAAGAAGGCGGTTGGGGATGCCCCAAACCCCTTGTTTGCCTAAATGATCGTTGTGCATAAAACAAAAAATTCCGGCGGAGCCTAGCCTACTTCCCAGCGCCCTTTGCATACTCTTGCATTTTCTTGTATTTTACCTTTGGCCTTATCTTAAATATAAGAAGCGCTGCAAGAGCAACAACAGCAATAATAAGAATTACTGCAATCTTCAGGCTTTTCATTCTTTCTTCGTCTGTCTTTTTCTCGACTTCACTGTAATTAAAGCTAATGTTAAGGGACGCAGGAGCTTCACTAACAGTGATATTTGCCTTTTTCTTAGGCTCAACAGGCGCAGCGGGAGCCTCTACAGCCTCAAACTCCACTGACAAGCTTATAACCACTTTTGCACCCTCATCACTTTCAGCTGTTATTTCCCCATCATATTTTCCAGGAATAGCATCCTTCTGCCTGTTTATTGTTATCTGCTGCGTAAACGTTTCTCCAGACATTATCAAAGGAACATTTGCCATATTGAATTCAACTCCTGGCACGCCTGAAGCGGAAAACAACAAATTATGCAATGGAAGAGGATGCGTATTCTTGAATGAAACAGGGCCTGCGATTACAATATTCTGTTTTACCTTTCTGATTATTGAAGACACATTGCCAACAACCTGAATAGCGTTTTCAAACCCAGGCTGCTGTATTTCATTTTGCGCAGTTTCATTAACAGGGGCAGCTTCCTTAACAGCAACTACAGGTATTGCATAGGATATATTGCCTGCTTTCAGCATAATGCTTGCATCCTCTTCAAAATTTTTATAATCCACAAACAATGACTTTGATTCTCCAGGAGCAACTGAAATTGTCTGCCTGACAGGCTTTAATGAAGCGCTTGATGATGAGACATCAATAACAGACTCTTTGCCGTATGTATGCCTTAATTCAAGCTTGAAAGAGCCTGTTTTTGCATTAAGCCTGACAATTGCAGGAGATACAGCAAAAGCAGCGTCTGTTTTTTCAACAGAGAATGGCGCAGTTGCATTGACAAATTTTAAAGAGCCTTCTTCAATAATCCTGTCTGACACAAAAAGCGAATAACTGCCTGCTGCAAGCGAAGGAGGGAATATGAAATATACAAAATGCTTTTCTCCATAAGGCTGTGAGAAAAAGCTTGCGCCAAGCCTGTTTCCTGAGCTTCCAAGAAGCGAAATCTTTGTGACTGAAAAATCATCCATCTGAACCTCAGCCTGCACTGTCTGCCCTAAATAGAATTTATCGCTGATTAGAGAAACACTGATATTGCCTGCTGAAACAGGCACAACAGCCGCAAGAAACATTAAGATAACCAGCAAAAACCTCTTTTTCATAAGAATATAGTGTTCAAGGCAAATTATAAAACTTTCCTTCTTATGGCACTGTCTGAAAAGTGAGTGATAGACCTTATAAGGGGAAAACACCCTATTTTAATTGCTAAAACGAGGTGTTTTCCAATGACAGAAATACATACAACCTTTTTTAACTTTTCGGAAGTC
>Ga0180009_10004038_pt1 | contig 16359 bp, 15 predicted proteins | sample OS_PC_MetaG_FD_123537 | JGI IMG/M metagenome (GOLD analysis project Ga0180009, IMG submission 123537) | Groundwater microbial communities from the Aspo Hard Rock Laboratory (HRL) deep subsurface site, Sweden - OS_PC_MetaG | ecosystem: Environmental > Aquatic > Deep subsurface > Groundwater...
ATACTTTAGCAAAAAATGCTTTAAAAGAAGCAAAGAAAAAATATTTACAAGGCGTTGTTGGTGAACAATATATTAAATTAATCAGAAATTTATGAGATTAGGCAGTTATTACAGGGCTCAAATTTTAAAACACTTTAATATTAAAGCAGGTGGTGATTGTGTTTTAGATGTGGGATGTTACGATGGCTATTGGCTATCTACTCAAAAGGCAAAAAATAAATACGCCCTAGACCTGAATATTAACAAGCTGTTTAGCAATATTCATTATATAAAAGCATCTGCATTGAACATTCCATTTAATTCAAATTATTTTGATCAAGTTTTTGCTTTTGACGTGCTGGAACATGTGAAAGCAGGCAAAGAGCAAAAGTTTTTAGACGAATTAATCAGAGTGTGCAAAGAAGGCGGAGAAATTATTTTATCTACACCGTCCAAATCTTTAAAAATGTTCCCGGGTTTTATGACTAATTATATCAGCCGCAAATGGGGACATGATAAATGTAATGGTTACTCTAAAGAAGAATTTAAAAAAATGTTCTCAACTTTCGGCAATATTAAATATCAGATCTTGGATAATAATGCTCTGTCTTTCAGATTATTTTTCATTGCAGTTCGGCCATTGTGGTTTATCTGGCAAAATCTGGCAAAAAAAATTGTTAATAAAATTGCTTTTTATGATTGTAAATATAAAGATGGAGACGAAGGATTTTATATTATAAAAATCTTAAAAAATAATATTAACTTATCATGAAAAACAAAGTTTATTTAATTTCATTTGAGTATTTCCCTATTTCAGAAGGGGGCTTGGCTCGTCATGCAAAAGCCGTAATTGACAGACTTCTAGAAAATAAAGATTACAAAGCAGTTATAGCAACCCCTAAAAATAATAAGATAAAATTACAAGAAGATATAATTGCAATTTCTTGCGCCTTTTTTGGCAATAAATTTTTATGTTATTTGGAATTTTCTTTAAAAGTTTTTTTTAGATTTAGAAATCGATTTAATATCGATTCTTTTGTTATATTTTCTTTATTTAGTTATTTTTTATTGCCAATTTTGCCTAGAAAATTTTATATCTTTGTTCATAGTAATGGAAAAAAAGTATTCCAAACAGATTACCCTGACGAAAATCTGGTTGAGAGAGTGATAAGGAAATTTTTATATTTTTTTAATTTTCAATGGGAAAAATATTTATGTAAAAAAACAAAAAAGGTTTTCTCTGTTAGCTCTTCTCTAAAAAATGAAACAGTTTGTCAATATGAAATAGACAAAAATAAAATAATTGTAATCAACAACGGCTTGGACGCGAATATTTTTAAAAAAACACTCAAAGTTAAAAAGGATACAAAAAATTTACTCTTTGTAGGTAAAATAATTTATCGAAAAAATATTATTGATTTAATCAAAATATTTAAAATGTTAGTATCTATCGATCCCGAATATAAATTACATATTATGGGTAACGGTTCTAGTAAATATTTAGGTAAGATAAGGACAAAAATTTCTGATTTTAAATTAAATAATAAAATCTTCTTATACAATTATGTCTCTGATATCAGGTTAAACAACCTTTATGAAAAATGTAGTTTATTTACTTCAACGAGCTTAATTGAAGGCTTTGGGTTGGTCTTACTGGAAGCGATGAATAAAGGTCTGCCTGTGATTGCTTATGAAAATTTAGGATTCAATGATATTGTTATTAAAGGAGAAAACGGTTATCTTGTTAAACAAAATGACTATAATGACTTTGTAAACAAAGTATTATTTTTATTCAAAAACAAAAAAATATACCAAAAAATGTCAATAAATGCATTAAAAACTGTAGATTATTTTAGTTGGGATAAATCTGTTAGAAAATTAGCTGATGAGATTGAATGGAAAGGGAAAAGTATAAAGTTATCTAATACAAAATAATTTCTTTATATGAGAATATTATTAATAAACGACACAATTAGTAGGTATGGAGGAGCAGAAGAATTTTGTTATTCACAAAAAAAATTATTAGAAAACAAAGGACATAGTGTAATAATATTTGGAAAAAAGAATTTAGAATCAATACCTTCATATCTATTAAGATTTTTTGATCCATTTATATATTTGCAGAGTTATAAACTTATTAAGGATTTTAATCCAGATATTGTTCATGTTCATTGTGTGAGTAGAAATATTTCTCCCTCTCCGATATTGGCAGCAAAAAAATTAGGTAAAAAAGTCATTATGACTATACACGATTTTCATTATTATTGTCCAAAAACCTGGGCGATATATCAAGATGGGAAACCATGTAAGTTTGGTTATTCAGGAAAATGTCTTTACGCTAACTGTAAAACATTCAAGGAAGGTTATCAATATCTTCCCTACCATTTTCTTAAATGGTTAAAAATTGGATTGCACAGAAAAATACTTATTAAATACGTTAATATATTTACTACTCCGTCAATTAAATTAAAAAAGGCAATGCAATCCTCACTTAAAATTCCTGATAAGAAGATTATTTACTTACCAAATTTTACTAACCCAGAAAAAAACAAAAGAAGAAATATTGACAAGATTAAACCCAATCAATTTCTTTATGTGGGTAGATTATCTAAAGAAAAAGGTGTTAAAGTGCTGATTGAAGCGCTACATTTGCTTGTCAATAACAATAATAATAAATTGAATGTAAAATTAATTATTATTGGAGATGGATCTGAAAGAACAAAACTTGAAAGATTAACGCGTCTTTTTAGTCTTGAAAAAAATATAAGCTTTTTAGGAAAACTTCCAAGATCAACGCTTTCTAAATATTATTTAGAATGTCTAGCAGTAGTAATACCCAGTCTTTGTATGGAAACAGGTCCGTTGGTCGCCTATGAAGCAATGAGTTATCACACTCCAATTATAGCCAGTAATATTGGTGAATTACCAAATCATGTAGAAAATAATAAAAACGGCTTTTTATTTGAAGCAAGTAATAAAAATAAGCTAGCTAATTGTCTACAAAAGCTGTTTGAAAATAGAAAACTAAGTAAAACTCTAGGAGAAAATGGTTACGAAATAGCGAAAATGAAATATGATAAAGAAATATACAACAAAAAGTTAATGAAGATTTATAAAAATTTATAAAATCTTTTATGAAAGATATCATAAAAAAAATTCAAAATAATCCAATTAGAAAACTTGAAGATTTGGTAACGAAATTTTTTTTATTTGGAACAAGCTTTGTGCTTTTATTATTAAGTCAATCTATCTTTTTAGCTTCGATAAACGCCTTTAAGTTAATACCAATGTTGATTGCTTGTGTTATTTCCTTAGTTGTATCAATTACTTTTTTAAACTTTATAAGAAAAGAGTTTCATTTTTTCCCCAGAGCCTCTTTTCTGTTAATTCTAATCTTAATAATTCTTTCATTAATTATGATTTTTTATCCTCACGACAATTTTGGTGGTACAGACAATGGAATATATATAAACCTGGCATATTATCTTGCTAAAAACGGTTCATTTGAAACACCTGCTTACCTTAACGGTTTAGCTCCTGGGATTGAAGGAGCTAAAAACAGTTTACCTGCCTATCGTATATGGCTGGCTACACAAAAATTACTTATTGGCGCCCCAGTAGCAGTAAGGGGTAATTTGTTGTTGATCATTCTTGGTTTGTTATCTTTCTTTTCAGTAGCCTCAGTAATAAAAGATAAAAAAGTGGGTTTAATGTCAATTGTTTTTTTTGTTACCAGTATGCCATTTTTGTGGTTCTCTAGAGAAACAATGACTGAGAACTTGGCCTTTTTTCTTCTTTGGACAGTTATTTTTTTCTTTCTTGTTTTTTTTAAGACTAGAAAAATAGTGTTTTTTGTTTACTTGATTATTAATCTTTTTCTTTTATGTTTTACCCGTCCAGAAGGAATTCTTGTTTCTTTTTCTACTCTTTTTGCTTTGTTATTTTTTATGATTTACAAAAAAATATTTTCAAAAAGGAAATTGTTGTTAATAACATTTGGTTTTTTGATGTTTTTTGTTTTTTTCTTTGTTGCCTATAAATACTCATATGTTACTAATATTGTAAATGTTATAAAAATTACTAGCAACGCTGTAATAACAGATATATTATATCTCATAAATGGTAAGCCTTTCTTAATGCAAAGATATCCTTTATTTTTTGTCCATATGTTAATAAAATATAATTTTTTTCTAGTCATTTTTTTTATTTTTATAGTTTCGTTTAAATTACTATTTTTCTCAAAAAATAAGGGTGCAAACAATCAATATTTTTTTGCCTTACTTATCATTATTGCTCCAGAATTTTATAAATTAATTAATCCAAGTATTCAAATTCTTCAACCTTGGTTTTATCGCCGTTATCTTTATGCCATACTGCCATTGGGGTATCTTAGTTTAAGTTTTTTTCTTTGTAATCTTAAAAATAAAAGAAATTCAATTATCATATTTTGTCTTTTTATAATTATTAATCTAATTCTTTCATATCCAATAATTTTTTTAAAACACAATTGGTCACTTTATGAAGCAATGAATAAAATTACGAATATTGTTTCTTCAAATGATTTGATTATCATTAAAAATGAGAGAATTCTTGGTCATTACTATCCACAGTATTATTTAATAATGCAAAAATCAATTCGTGCAATTTATACGTTTGACATGAATAATAAAGAGTTGTCTTTAAAGAATAAAACATATAAAGGTTATTCTTTTGATAAGTTATATTTTCTATCAGACAAACATGATGATTCTTATAAAAATTATTCAATAGTCAATAAACAAACAATTGATGTTGATTTTTCGCAACTTAAACCATCTTGCGAACTAGAATATATGGGTTATGAATTTGGCACTAAAAACTATTCTCTAATTCCCTATACGTATGCCCTTAATTATTGTAAATACCCAAAGAATGAAATTATTAAATTAAAGAAACAACTATATCTCTATCGTTTGAATTGATATTTTTTATTAGGTTTTATTTGAATATAAAACTTTATTATTGAATATTTCAGAAAGGTAATGTTCAAATTATTCAAAATAAATAATATAATTAGTTCAAAAGTAACTATAAATTTCTGCTTCAAAATACATTTTATAATTTTTTTATTCTGGAGAAATTCTGGTAAATTATTTAATATTCTTGAATTTAGTTCACTTAACACAATTAATACATCTTTAATTTTATAAGGCATTCTGCTTGTTATATTTATACCTAATAAAAACTCCACAATATTATATTCATTACTATTTTTTTTGAAAAAAGAAAAATTATCTAAGGTAATTCGCATTGCGCTTTTCATTATCTTTTCTTTAGAACGAGATACTCGACTAATGCCCGATATTCTTAATTGATGTAATATTTTTTTTATTTTTAATATTTTATATTTTTTTGAAATTCTTAACCATAATTCATAATCCTCTGCTTCACAACTTTTATAACCGTGAAATTCGTTTAAAACTATTTCTTTATTAAACAACACTGTAGGATGACCTAAACAATCTCTAAACTGAAGAGCATAATAAATTTCTTCCGCAGAAGAAGCCTCTTTAACCGCATAGAGATGTTTTCCCTCTTTATCAATAACATCGTAAAATGAAGCAACAACTGCTACTATCTTATCTTTTATTATTTCGCTATATTCGAGTTCCAGCCTAATGGGATATGCGATATCATCCGCATCCATTCGGGCAATATACTCTCCTTTTGCCAACTTTAATCCTCTATTAAGAGTTCCTGCAACTCCCAAGTTTTTATCATTTTCAAAATATCTGATTCTCTTATCATTATATGAAAGAATGATTTTTTTTGAGTTGTCAGTAGAACCATCATTGATAATAATAAACTCAAAGTCTTTAAAAGTTTGATTTAAGATACTATCTATGGCTTCTTTCAGAAACTTTTCTGCGTTGTAAACCGGCATTAAGACTGTAATTTTTGGATTATTCATATTTTTATCCATGATTTTGGAATTAAATCCTTCGCATTGATCGTTTCTTTCATAAACCACCTGTTGGGGGCAATAATAATTTTATTAGGATTTTTGTTCAACCATGCCCCCCACCAGCTAAATGAGCTATTGGCAATTATACAATGCTTACAATTACTCATTAACCTCATGTCTTCGTAATCCTTTTTTCCGAGATTGTGGGATACATAAACGGTGGGGTATTCTAACCGCAGGTTGGCTTTGCACCATTTTTGATCATCAGAAAATATGAAATAGTGAGCGTCAGCAATTTTTTTTGTGATGAGCGATATAGCCTTTATATAATAACTCAGTTCACATACACCATGAAAATCATGTGTTTTTTGATCAGTTACATAGTCGCTGTGACGAACATGAATGGAGATGGAATTACAGTTTTTGATGTGTCGGATCAATTCACTATTTGTTTTGTCAGGTTTATTCTTTAGGGTAAATTCCTTCCGAATAATGTCATCTATGTCTGAAAAATATTTTTCGCTTCCCCAGTAGCCATCTAAGTAGCTATTATCGGGAATCGTCAGAAATTTGCGAGCAAAACCTGATGTTTTCTGTCGGATGTGGTGACGTCGAAGAAGAGAAAGCATAATTAGATGTAGGTTCCGCTGAATTCTGTGCTTAGAATGATTATTAAATAATTTTATTTCTTGTTTAGTTGCAATCGATGCATGGATATTAAAAATATCAAGCATGTATTTTCTCGGCGTAATGCCTATTTGGCGGTCATATCCTGTTATATCAAGCTTCAGTTCGGTATTATTGGCGATAGCTGTTTGTCTGCCTGCCGCATATTGAAACATTTGATTACCTAATCCGCCGATCAATTTTGTAATTATCATAATTTATACAAAAGAGTCATTCCAGGTAAGCCTAATTTTGTTGAAATTTTTTTGTAATTATTAGGTAATAACTTTAAAACCGTATTAATTGCCTTAAAAGGTCCTATATTATAACCAGATTTTGAAGACTGATAAAAGGTGTCATGAATTAAAATATTTGCTTCCGGTAAATTTTTTATTATCCGTACTAGTTCTCTTTTAACTGATTGAAGCTCATGGTCTCCATCTAAAAAAAATAAAACGTTTCTTTTAATAGAGTTTTTTCTGCATATTTCCAGAGCAGTAGTCAACCCGTCACCCTCGTGCAGGATTACCCGATTAAAACCCTTTACTAATTTTCCTCTTTGATTTTTAGGATGCTCTATGTGTTCCACATTATCTGGCAGATCTATTGAATGAATTATTGTTTTTATATTGAAGTAAGTGCAAGTTTCATAAAAAATCCTGGCTGATTTTCCGATATGAGTTCCCCATTCAAAGATATATGATGGTTTTAATCTACAAACTGTTGCCACCATTAATAATAATTCATTGATCGGATATGGTTTTATTCCTACAATAGGAATAATTTTGTTGAGAATAAATTCAGAAATAATCCAATTATCGATTTCAAATTCTTGGCAGTCAGGATTAACTATTGACAGTCGTTTTTTATTGAAGAAGAGTTTGGTAAAGTTTTTCATAGCGTTTAGTGATTTTCTCCCACGTAAATTGTTTTTTCCAGGCTTTATAACCTGATTCGGCCATAATCTTTCGCTGATGCTTATTATTATAAATGTTTTCTAAAACCATAGCTGACTGATTAATTTTGGCATAACTGAAGCCTTGGTTATCTATTGTTGTCGGCAGAAGCAATCCTGAGTTGGACCACTTAATAATTTCTTTTGAATTCCCAACATTGGTAACTAAAAAAGGAGTTTTTGAAGCCATAGCCTCAAATAAAACTAAAGGCGAGCATTCAATTAGTGACGGAAAAAGAACTAAATCAGCCTGTCTGTAGGCATTAATTGTTTCTGATCGAGTCAAACTGGTAATGATTAATTGTTTATAATCTTTCTTAAAACGCAACTTAAATAGTTTTTGTTTTAAATAACAACTTCTTGTACAAGAGCTGTTTAAACGATGCGCCACGATTAATAAAGTACTGTTTAAAATACCGGCTTGTTTGAAAATTTCGATAGCCTCTTTGTGTCCTTTAGAGCCAGTGTGGGCGCCGACGAGTAAAATTAGAAAGTTTTTTGCAGGAATTTTTAATTTTCTACGAATATCGATATTATTTCTCGTAAGAAACTCCTCTTGAGAAGCACCATTGGGAATAAGAATTATTTTTTTAATTTTGTTTTCCCGTGCAAAATTTATATCGCGGTAGTCGTTCGAAAGAAATACATTCATATCATATTGTTTTAACCAATGTTTCATTTTGATAAAGTATTCTTTGTATTGTGGATAATAAAGCCCGGAGAATCCGGTCGGAACGAACACTTTTTTTGCATGAATTTTGGGGAGAATTGGAAGCACAAGATCTGTAGCCCACTGCTGGGCAGCAAAATTGGTAATAATATCAAAATCAGATTGAAGTAAAAAGTCTTGATAGCGTTGGAGTTCTTCTTTTTCTGCTTGATATCCGGTAGCGGCTTTACCTTTAATTATAAATTGATTAATTTTAACTTTATTAATAATTGATTGTATTCTTTGGGGATGATAACTGGTAGCCACGGTTAATTGATGACCAAATTTAGCCAATCTTTCAGATAACTCTTGAACAACCTTAACCATTCCGCCGTTTAGCGGCAAATAGCTTTCAACTGTGTGAAGAATTTTCATGATTTTCAGCTAATATATATAATTGCTGCTTAACTTTGTCTCTAAAGGGTTTCAATTTTGTTTGATTGTTCGACCAGTTAAGGAAATTTTTGAAAACCTGAATTTGTTGTTGCCATAAAAACCCTTCAGATCTAATGCTGTTTTTAATATCGTCGTTATAAATTACTAATGGTTTATGGATATATAAAAAATCAGTTTGACTAGCTATTCTTAACCAAAAGGCATAATCTTCGATGGCTTTTAGCTTCCTAACGTCGGGGAAACCGACAGTTTTCTTTATCAATGAAGAATGGATTATAACACTACTACAAATAATTCTATTGGAGACAAGTAAGTCATCAAACGTGATTTTTTTTAAGTTTTTTTTAACCATCTTTTTTTTGCTAAATATTTTCCTATTTGGGAACAGAGCATAAGCGTTACTACAAATAGCTTTGCTTTTGATTTTTTCAGCAGTCCTTATTTGTAAAGCTAATTTTTTTGGCAACCATTGATCATCGCTATCTAAAAATGCAATCCAGTCTCCATGGCTTTTTTTAATACCGTTATTCCTAACTACTGCCGGTAAACCAGTATGTTTTCCGGATAACCATTTGATTCTTTTATCTTTAATTGATTTAACTATTTTAAAAGTATTATCAGTAGAGCCATCGTCGCAAACTAGAATTTCAAAAGGTAGTATTGTTTGATTTAAAGCACTAAGAATGGCCTTTATAACTTTTTTTCTACGATTCCAAGTAGGTATTATTACACTAACGGTTTGCATTTGGATTTTTTGCTTGATTTTTTAATCTGTTTGTTATAGTTATTCATCCATACGGAAAGAAGCCTTAATTCAGATTCTGATTCGTCAACAAGAAATTGTTTAAGATAGTTTTTAGTTATTTTTTCAAACTGTTTTTTATTTAGTCTTTCAGAGATTTTATTAGCAAAAATTTCAAAATTATATGTTCCTTTCCAAGAATTTTTATCAATCTTGTTAATTCTAAATCCATACATCCTAAGTAACACACTTAGACTTTTTAAGGTATATCCTTCGCAGTGAACCGCCCAATTTACTTCGTGCGAACCAAATATATGTCTTATCGCCAGAAGTTTTTTTCTACCTGTATTAAAAGGGTTTAATACGATTCTTGCTGTGCGCTGAAAATCCGGCACTTCTATGCGTAGGATGCCATTAGGTTGTAACCATGTATACCATGTTGTAATTAAAGCGCAGGCAATTGGTCTTGTAAAATGTTCGAATACATGATGTAGCCTTATTTCTTCAATAGAATTTTCAGAATAACATAACCTTAGTATATCTGCATGTTTATCAGCAACACTTTTGTTTTGAACGCTATGCTTATTTAACGGAAAATCAATATTTATATACCCTTTTAGATATACTTCTCCACAACCTAGATGTAATTTCATATTAAGTTAGAAAACTAAACTGTTATTGTTCTTATTATATTTAATAACAGCTTTGCTGATTTAATATCGGTCATATTTTCTAAAATCCATTTCCTTGGGTTAAAAGCACGAATGTATTGATAAATAAGTACAAGTATGTTTTCTAGATCGTCGATTTTATCCCATTTAATTCCAGTTTTATTAGTTAAGTAAGGAGCAGAAGAATAGTTTTTAATTAATCTGTCTTGAATTATTGTTTTTTTCGGATTCCATACAAAAGTTGGTATATTCATAGACCATGATTCTGTTAAAGAAATTCCTTGGCTTTCTTTATTGCTTAGGAAAACCGTAAATCTGCTCATTGATAAAGCTGATTTATATTCCTCCGGCGTATAACAACCATATTTAATATGGATCGGATTCCAATGATATTCTTTCAGTAACATTGTTACTTTTTTTCGTAAGTTGTTATTTACATTTTTATAATAAATAATAATATTGTTACTTGATGAATTGTTATTGTTTGGTTTCCAATAATTTTCATCCACTCCCGCATACCAGATTTTCGTACGATTAACCAATGTAGGATCGTCATTAACGTAAAGTTTTGCTACTTGTTTTGACGGAACTAAGCAAATATCTATTTCAGGAGAAGCGATAATATGATCAAAATCACTAGAAAAAACTACCAAATTTGGTCCGGCTAATAAATGATTAATCTTTTTTTTCTTTTTAAGATCTATAGCTTGTTTAAGTGCTTCAATATTACTTAATACTATTACAGTCTTACCGATTTCTTTTATTTCTTTTGGGTTAAGATTATATTTAACATTTAACCTATTAAAACCATTAATTAAGCTTTTCAATACTGCGTCAGGGCCGGAATGAAAATTAGCCATTTTATTAGGTTTTCGCAACAGATTGCTCAATATTTTTTTTACCAAATTATTTTTTATTGGTTTCGTTAAAATGGTTATTTTTTCCATAAATAGTTTTTTGAATTCTGTACTTACAATTTTTTTTCTATAAAGAAATAGGAATTAAAAAGTGGAAATTTAAGATTATTTAAAATAATTGAATCTATTTTATAAGAGATATTAAGTAGATTCCTAATTAATGGATTAATATTTTTTCTATGTGCGGGTTTAAATAACGTTTCAAGGATTGTTCTAAAAAAACCACTTTTATATATTACTATTTCTTTAAATTTTGATTCCTCTAGTAGGTTTTTTAAATCATTATAATTAAACATCCAAAAGTCAGTTCCAACAGACCCTTGTCTTCGTTTTTTAATTTTTAATATCCTTGCTATCTCTATCATATATGCCATTATGTTATCCCTTCCAATCGATTCGACAAATGCTGCTTTTTCACTAGGTTCATGTAAATCAATGAAATACCCTTGATTGTTTAATAAACTATATATTTTATTAATAGCAAAAGGAACGTCTGGAAAATGATGTAGAAATGAATTACCGATTATTAAATCATATTTAGTTTTGGAAATATAAGACAAAAAGTTGTCAATTTGAAATTTAACTTTATTCCCTAAAATTAGCTTAGCTCTATTAACTTCATTTTTGCTTATATCGATTAAATAATATTTATTTTCTTTCCCGAATATTTTGTATATATGATATGTCAGGAATCCTGATCCTCCACATATATCTAATATTTTTATATTAGTTTTATGTATATATTTTATTTGTAATAGTTTTTTTCTGATAATCTCGGTGTAATATGGATCAAGCCTTTTTTCTTCCGCTGAATTTAGAATAGAATTGTTAAAAATGCATTGATTTTGATACTTAGTTTTTGCAACATATCTTTTTTTTGACTCTAAATTTGATAGACCGTAAGGATTGATCATATTTTTTTCATTAATTACTCTTTTTTAAACTGCAGATAGTATCACTAAGAATAAAGCTTCCTAAATATTCAGAAATTTTAATTGATATAGGTGAGCCGTTGGGATGACAGTTTGAAATAGTAAAATTTATACAATTCCACCAATTATCAACATGGTATACATTAGGAATTCGACAAATAATATCAATAATATAAGTATCTTGAACAAATTTTATTTTAGGTAAATGAATCATAATAGTCTGTCCAGGTAAATAAGGGCATTCACGATTCTTATTATTTATCCAGCTACTGACATATGCTATTAATTCTTGTCTTGAATTCTTAATTCTTAATTCTACGCTGAATTTTTGCTTTAGCTTTGGATTTGTTCTTAATAAAATATAGATGTCTTCATTGTACTGAAATGAATTTACTCTTTTCATCTTATTGTTTAGTAATTCTGCACTTATAATTAAATCTTTAGTGAGATTGAGGTTGTTACGAATAAAAAACCCGTCACCTGACTGTTTATCATAACTCAAGTATTTATTTATAATTTCATCCGAGTTTGAATAAAGAACAAGTTTTCCGTTTTTGAGTAAAATTGATTTTTTGCATAAATTAATGATAGCTCCCATATTATGACTTACAAAAATTACAGTTCTACCATATTTTTTACTTACTTCATCCATTTTGCCTAAGCATTTTTTTTGAAACTCAACGTCACCCACAGCCAAAACTTCATCAATTAAAAGTATCTCCGGTTCCAGATGGGCGGCGATGGCAAAGGCTAAACGTATATACATACCGGAAGAATAAAATTTAACCGGAGTGTCCAAAAACTTGGAGATTTCGGCAAACTCGACAATTTTGTCAAATTTACTATTAATCTCGAACCTTTTCATCCCAAGGATTGCTCCATTAAGATAGATATTTTCCCGACCGGTTAATTCCGGATGAAAACCGGTCCCCACTTCCAGTAAGCTGGCCACTCTTCCCCTTAAAGTAACTTCTCCTTTGGTCGGCGGAGTAATCCGGCTTAAAATCTTCAGCAGGGTACTTTTCCCGGCGCCGTTGCGACCGATGATGCCGATTACTTCTCCGGGCATGACTGAAAAAGAAATGTCTTTAAGCGCCCAAAATTCCTCTCTTTTCAATTTGGCTTTTTGCCGGAAAGGCAGTTTGGCTAAATCAACCAGCGTATCGCGGAATGAATAATAACGCTGTTTTCCTCCGATTTTATATTTTTTGTAAAGATGGTTAACTTCAATGATAGGTTTCATATAATGTCGGCGAAAAACTTTTCGGTGGCGTTAAAAAATGCCAGGCCAGCCAAAAAAATCACTAAAGCTATCAAGCCGGCTACCCCCAACCCTAAAAACTCAATCCCGGCACTGCCGCTGATTACTGCCCGCATTGACTCAATCACCGCGGCCAGCGGATTTAAGCTAAACAGGAATTTCCCGGAGGATTTAATAATTGAAATCGGATAAATCACCGGCGTCAAAAAAATCAATGTCTGGATAAAAAACGGAATAATATACCGAACATCGCGGTATTTGACGTTCAAGGCGGAAAAGAATAAACCCAAGCCGGACGCAGTTAAAAAACTAATCACATAGCCGATTAAAATAACTGCCAGGATGGCAAGCGGAGGAATAAATTTAAAGTAAAAACTGACACCCAACAACAGAATTAGGCTAATGACCAAATCTAACGAACCGGTGATAACCGCTGACAACGGTAAGATAACTTTGGGGAAATAGACTTTTTTAATGATGTTTTCATTGCTAATCAGAGAACTGCCGGCCGCAGATAAACTATTGGCAAAAAACGTCCAAAAGACCAAACCGCAGAGGACAAATAAAGGATAAGGTAGATTTCCCGAAGGCATTTTGGCAAAGTTGCCGAAAAAAACCGTAAACACTATCATGGAAATAAAAGGCTGGAATAAAACCCAGGCAATGCCGAGAAAAGTTTGTTTGTAACGGACCTTTATATCCCTCCAGGCAAAAATATAAAAAAGCTCCCGGTACTGCCATAATTCTTTTAAATTTAAGTAAAAGTTAGTTTTGGGCGGCTTGATTTTGATTATCATTGTTTTAAATACCAACTAATTGTTTGCTTTAATCCTTTGTCAAAAGAGGTTTTGACCACAAAGCTAAATTCTTTTTTGGCTTTGGAAATATTCAGGCAGCGGCGCGGCTGGCCGTCCGGTTTGCTTTTATCCCAGATAATTCTACCCTTAAAATTCATCAACTGGCTAATTTTTTCAACTAAGTCTTTAATGCTGATCTCTAAACCGCTGCCCAAATTAACCGGCCCTGACTGATTATATTTCTCCGTAGCCAAGACAATCCCCCTGGCGGCATCGCTAACATACAAAAATTCCCGGGTGGCTTTGCCGGTGCCCCAAACCATAACTGCTTTATCTTCTTTTTGTTTAGCCTCGTGAATTTTCCTAATTAAGGCCGGAATTACGTGGGAAGAACGCGGATCAAAATTATCGCCTGGCCCGTAAAGATTTACCGGCAATAAAAAAATTGAGTTAAAGCCGTACTGCTGACGGTAGGCTTGACCCATCACCAAAAGCATTTTTTTAGCCAGACCGTAAGGAGCATTAGTTTCTTCCGGATAACCGTTCCATAAATCTGTTTCACGAAAAGGAATCGGGGCAAATTTTGGGTAACAGCAAACCGTGCCTAAAGTTAAAAATTTAGAAACGCCGGCCTGCCTGGCTTCCTCCATTAAATGAACGCCCATAATCAGATTTTCGTAAACCATTCTAGCGGGATTGGCCTGGTTAAAACCAATACCGCCGACTAAACCGGCCAAATGAATCACAATATCCTGATCTTTCACCAGTCTTTTAATATTGCTTAGTTTAAGCAGATTGTCTGTCTTTGACCTAGGAATAGTAATTTTATCTTTAGAAGCGCCTTTTTTAAGCAGTTCCTGATAAACCCACTGGCCAAGAAATCCGGCCCCGCCGGTCAATAAGATATTTTTATGTTTAAAATAATTAGTCATATTTGATTTACTAATCTTGGTAAATTATACTAAGTTTATGCTAAAAAAGGATAGGGTAAAACTATTGACTGTAGTTGGTGGATTAATTGGGTTGTTAATTATTGTTTTTCTGGCTTTTAGATTTTTTACTCCGTTTGGCGCGATTGTTAGCTATCAATTTAACTCTATTCTTAATCGTGATAAATTGTCCAAACTTAAAGGCGCGGAAGAAACAAGCAGTTTTAATCCATCTGAAGCAGGTGTTCTTCAAATTCCCCAACAGACCATCAGACAGAATATTGTATCCTTTAACCTGAAGTTAATTACCAAACCGATTGAAGGCGTCTGGGTAAATTTAAAATTTAAAGGCAATCCTAAAGAAATTAAAATCGGAGTACGCGGTTCGGAAAAAGAAAAGTATCAATATCAACCGTTGTATAACCAAATCCTAAACTCGCTTTCTTGGAATCAAACTACGAACGGGGAGATAACTTTTTGGCAAAGAGAGAAAAAATATCAGGACCTCTCTGGCTTAGTCAGCCAGCCGCCGATCAGTGATGACACTAAAGTCGCTTCTTATTTTTTTAACCAGTCTGATATAGCCATGAAAGAAAGCGGTCCATCATCCCAAAGTAATTTAAAAATCGAAAAGACTTTAAGGGGCACGCATACTTTATTGATAAAAGTTGATAAAAAACCTTTATTATTGACAGTCGTAAAACAGGATGCAAATGGTTATAAAGGTGAAGATAAGCTTTCAATCCAAATTTACAATAATTTACAAAATAAAATTACCGAACAACTAATTCCTGATGACGGAGTGACTGATGCCGGCGGGTTAGCCATGACCCCGCAAAAAAGCGAAATAAAGATTGATGATATTAAGCCCGGCATCTATAAAATTGTCCTTCAGGATATTACGGAAAATGCTGATGTAAGAATTAAGTCAATCGAAACTAATCAATCGTCATTAGTTTTTCAAACGCCCTTTTTTGTGGTCGATGAAAAACCAACTGCGCTTTGGACTAACTCAAAAAAAATTACGATGTCTACACCTCATCCAGGTGGTATGCAAACAGTTAAGTTAGACGGTAAATATGATTTAAAAGTGGAAAAAGAAGGCAAAGAGTTCAGTTTTGATCTGGCGAGCGATAACACCTCTGCTCTTCATAAACTGGAAATTCCCAAAAATGATTTAATCATAACCGGTGATGGATATTTTGCTTTTTCCCAAGAATCATTTTTTAATCCGGAACCGATTAAGACAGTTGATCTTTCTAAAGTTACAGACATTGAGAAAATCGACTACATTATTGCCAATTACCAGCCGGCGAAAAAAGACGGCGAGTGGTATACGGCCCAAGCATATTTTGACTCCAAAGACATTATCATTAACGGCGATAATTTATATTTTTCGCTTGAATCGCCGGAACTGAATAGTTATGGCGGAGAGATTGTGATTGATAATCTTGAAGTAAC
>Ga0180009_10004039_pt1 | contig 16351 bp, 17 predicted proteins | sample OS_PC_MetaG_FD_123537 | JGI IMG/M metagenome (GOLD analysis project Ga0180009, IMG submission 123537) | Groundwater microbial communities from the Aspo Hard Rock Laboratory (HRL) deep subsurface site, Sweden - OS_PC_MetaG | ecosystem: Environmental > Aquatic > Deep subsurface > Groundwater...
GACGACAAGGGAACAGGAACTTGTCAAGCAGTTATTCGCTTTTTCAGAAGAAAGGGATGAAGATTCAGCCGCATGGGAAGGGGCGACGGCCCTGTTGGTCTTCGGCCAGTTTAAAAGGGCCTTGAATGAGTTTCAAAAATTAATCAGCAGGGATTCGCTTCGGGTCGATGCCGCTAAAAGTATTTTACGGTGTCATATCGGTCTTTCTTCTCTGGATGAAGCCGTCAGGCAATATCATCAATGGCTTTCCAGCGACCAGTTCCCCGCCAGGGAGTTCGAGAGTATCCGTTCTTTTCTTCAGGACATTCTTGAAAAAAAGGGGATCAAACAGACCCTGCCGGAACCGGCCGAGGGTAAGGATGTCAGGGAGGAAAAGACCGAGGAAGAAGAGTTCATTGATATCTTGAGCATTCAATTGCCAGGTCAGTTCAAGCAGTTCGATGGGCAGGACGTTGTCCTTGACGTCGCCTACCAGAGGGGCAATTTGATCAGCGTGATTATCCCGGGGGAGGATCGGGCCCTGGTTAAAAATTTCAAGACCGGCTTGAGAATCGATGACGTCCAGTTTTTTTCACCGGCGGTCGTGTTCCGCTCTCCGTGTCTTGTTTCTGCTGTTAACCAGATCCTGACAGGCCCCCAAAAAGGGGGGCACGCCCTGGTGATGCAGGTTTTAAATGAATAAACAGCAAGAAGGGTGGGCGGCCGGCCGGCCGCTTCCCGCAATATAAAATAAGGGGGATCCATGACAAAAAAGGTGTTAACGGTGGATGATTCGTCCAGCGTTCGTAAACTGGTTGAATTTACGCTCAAAGCAAAGGGGTTTGGGGTAAGCTCCGCCGGTAACGGACTGGAGGCGTTGGAACTGATGGCCAAGGAACGGTTTGATGCCGTTATCCTGGATATCAATATGCCGCAAATGAACGGGCTTGAATTTTTACAAAAAATCAGGGCCGACAATACCTTTGCTTCCATTCCGGTGGTCATGCTGACAACCGAGGGGCAGGACGAGGATAAGGACAAAGCGGTCTCCCTGGGAGCGACCGCCTATATTGTAAAACCTTTTAAACCTACTCAATTGCTGGGTCTTTTAGAAAAAATCTTACCTTCTTCCTGATGCCGGGTGATTTGGCAGGGACCCGGTCAAGTCAAATTTTAAGCTCCGGTGGTAAACGCGGTAGAGGAGACGTCTCATGACTGATGAAAATGGTGCGCAGGATCTGGATGATCAGATTCTTCAGCGGATGTTGCAGGACTTCCTGGAAGAGGCCCGGCAGCATCTGGATCAGCTGAATCTGAATCTGATCCAGTTGGAAGAAGATCCGGCGGCTGAAGAGACCATCCAGGTGATTTTCCGGACGGTTCACTCCCTAAAAGGCTCTGCCGCCTTTGCCGGCTTAAAGCAAATAAGTGAAGTCGCCCGCAAAATGGAGGACGTCTTTGGATCCGTTCGCAAAGGAACGCTCAACATTACGAGTGCCCTAATTCAAACGATGTACGCGGGGGTGGATGTCCTGACGACGCTGATAGACAGGGCCGGGTCCGGCGGCAACGCCGAGGAGGAAGTCTCTCTTATTCTTAAAAAACTGGATGGACTCCCCGATGATAAGATCCCCGGGGTTGAAGCGGAACCGGATATCGCCAAAGCGGCCGGCGATGATTCCAACGAATTATTGAGCATATATAAGAGCGGTTACGACCAGCTGGCGGCCTTGAAACATCTGGTCTACGCTTCCGCCCATCTATCGGATCCGGAGTCACTGGCCGGACTTTTTTCCAGGCAGATTCAGGATGGGCTGGCCCCGGAAAGGAATGCCGTCTGGCTGGTAACAGAGGCCCAAAAGGTAGCGGAGGTGGCGCGCGATGGAAAAATTGTGGATATAGATCATCGCAGAACGCTGGAGATTGAATCATCAGAAGTCCTGAAATGCGTGATATATGATCAGCTGACGGTCTGGCCGTCCAGAAGCCCGGGTGATATAGAGGCAGTTTTGCCGGGATTTAAAGCACCCGTTATTTTTCCCATCAAGGCCCAGCCGCAGGCTTTCGGTTTTCTGGTTTTGGATCCGGAAGAATCGGCTGAAGTGGAAATATACCAGTTTATCGGCCAATTTGCAGCCATGATGCTCAACAACTCCAAGCTCCACCAGAAAGTTGAAGAGCAGCGCAAAGAACTGGATGAGATGACCGGGATCCTGTTCAAGCAAAACGCGCAGTTGTCCGCTCTTTATCATGTTGAACTGGAAATGATGAAGGCGAAAGATACGGCCGGCCTCTTCCGCATTCTGGTGGACGCAGCCGTCAATGACCTGGAAGCCGCCAAAGCGGCGGTCTTTCTGATTGATGAACCCTCACAGGAGTTGGTGGGGGTTGCGCAAAGCGGCGGCCTTGAAGGAATTGAATCCCTGCGGTTTCCCATCGGCAAGGAAGCGCCCATCCGGCACTCCCTGGAATCAGGCCGGGTGGTATCTTACAGGGATAGCGCTGAAGAACTCCGCCTGGGTCCCCACCTGTTGCAGGACTGGATTGTGATATCTCTTAAAGGGCGAGAGCGGACGTGCGGGGCGTTGATAGCCGTGGTTGAAGATGAAGACATCATCGATCCGATTTCTATCCTGGTCAATAATGCCGGCATCCTGCTTGATAATCTCAGGTTGATGGAAAGCACTCCGCCGTCATGATGTCTATAGGCCTTCTGAACCGGATTGCCGGTTTAATTGGGTTTTTATGGGAACCGAATATTCTGAAGGCAAAAACAGTGGTTCTCCCTATCTGAAAGTGACAGGCTAAATGGACAAGGTTCTGATCGTAGACGATGATGCGCAGCTGTTATTGATTCTGACGGAAGCTTTAGGGAAATACAGCGGCAAATTTAAAGTCATGACCGTCAGAGACGGGCTGGCTGCCATCAAAGCGATGCAAAAGGAACATTTTTCCCTGGTGGTAACAGACATCCAGATGCCCAGGGTTAACGGCCTGGTCCTGCTGGCCTATATGGCCAGGAATTTTCCTGAAACACCCTGTATCGTCATGACGGGCTACGGAACACCGGGCTTGGAAAAACGGCTGGCCCGGGATTCCCTGTACTACATGGCCAAGCCGTTTAAGTTGTCGGAGATGGCAGAGGCGATTATTTCCCACCTGGATCAGCATATAATGCTGGGCGGGACCTTGACCGGGGTATCGGTTACCGGTTTTTTGAGGCTGGTTGAAATGGAGTGTATTACCTGTCTGTGTGAAATCAAATCAGCGGACGGTGAAAAAGGGTATTTGTTTTTCAATGGGGGCGCGCTCTACAATGCTTTTTACGGAGAGCTGAGGGGGGAGGATGCGGCCATACGGTTGCTTAAAATGAACGGCGCCACCATCCGGTATAAAAAACCGCCGCAGAAAAAAATTAATCGACAGATCAAGAGGGATCTTTCGGCCTTGCTGGCTGAAGCCGAGGGGGTTTAAAAGCCCCACAGGTCAGAGAATCATCCCATTCCGTGTCTTAGAGGGAAATTGAAAAGATGGACAACGTTCTGATCGTTGACGACAGCGAGATGCTGATGAATTATCTGGAAGAGTCTTTTGCTAGGTACCGGGACAAATTTGCTTATTTTTTGGCCAAAGATGGTTTGGAAGCCATCGAAATTTTAAAAAACGAAACGATTGCCCTGCTGGTAACCGATCTTCAAATGCCCAGGATCGACGGACTGGGGCTGCTGGCCTATACCAATAGATACCATCCCCATATTCCCTGTATTGTCATGTCGGCCCATGGGACACCTTCAATCAAACAGACATTACATAAAGACATCCTGCAATTCATAGAAAAACCGTTCACGGCCGAGGCGCTTGCCAAAGCCATTATGGCGGCTTTGAAACGCGGTCTGCCGGAGGGCTCCCTGTCCGGAATATCCATTATGAATTTTTTGCAAATGATTGAAATGGAACAGAAGACCTGCCTTTTTGAAGTGGAGACATCCGGCAACCCCAAAGGGTTCTTCTATTTTAAAGGCGGTGAACTGCATCATGCCGTTTGCGGTGATCTGAAAGGGGTGGAGGCGGCCATAAAGATGATCCAGATTGAAAATACGACCATCAATTTCAGAAAGCCCCCCGGCAGAAAAATACCGAGAGGCATTCACATGAAACTGACGGCATTGATCCTCGAGGCGGCCCGGCGCAAGGATGAGGGCTGATTCCTTCCGGGCGGTGTAATCTGAATCATGAAAAATGCGGGGATAAGGAAAGAGAGCGTGCGGCATGAATGATGTCAACGAAAAATTTGACGACCTGCTGCTGAATGATCCGGAGCTGGTGGCGAATTTTATCGCTGAGTCCAAGGAGCATCTGGAATCGATAGAAGATGATTTTTTAAACCTCGAGAAGCACAAGGACCATCCGGATCAGGAACTTTTGAATAAGGTCTTCCGGGCGATTCACTCGGTCAAGGGGGCGGCCGGTTTTCTTAGCCTCGACAATATGACCCGCCTGGCGCATGTCATGGAAACCTTACTGGCCGATATGCGGTCAGGCAAGATCCTGGCGGAGTCGCAATACGTTGACGCGCTTTTGGCGGGAGTCGATCTGCTGGCTTTGATGCTGGATGATGTTGCCCATCATCAGGATGTGGATATCACCGGGGTCCATGACCGCCTGACCGGACTTCTTGAGGGGGGGGCGACCGCGCCGGACCGTTCTGTTCCCAAACCGCCCCCGGCCGCTGCAGCCAAAGATATTCGTTTGCCGGAGAAGGCCGTTGCAGATCGCGGCGACACGGTCCGCATCCCTGTCGATACACTGGACAAGCTCATGCTGCAGGCGGGCGAACTGGTTCTGGTACGCAACCAGCATCTCCTGGCCGTAGATGAATCCGACCCCGCATCCCGTTCCATCGCCCATCGGCTGGATCTGGTAACGGCCGAACTGCAGGAAACCATTATTCGCACGCGAATGCAGCCCATCGGCAGGATCATCGGCAAATTTCCCCGAATTGTGCGCGAACTGGGGAAGCGTCTCGGCAAACAGATCCGGATTGACATCAGCGGCAGTGAAGCCGAACTGGATAAAACGATTCTGGAATCTCTGACAGACCCCTTGACCCATATCATTCGAAATTGCTGCGGTCATGGAATTGAATCCTCGGCGGAACGGGTTCAGGCCGGCAAGCCGGAAACCGGTCTGATAACACTAAACGCCTTTCATGAAGCCGGGAGGTTCAGCATTGAAATCAGAGACGACGGCAGGGGGATCGATTTATCTCTGATCCGAAAAAAAGTGACGCAAAAAAGTCTGAAAACCGCGGCTGAATTAGAGCAGATGAGCGACAAGGAAATTCTGCACCTGGTCGTTCTACCCGGGTTCAGCACGGCGGATGAGGCCAGTCAAGTTTCCGGACGGGGTGTCGGAATGGATGTTGTCAAGAACACTGTTGAAAAACTGGGGGGTTCATTTGAGATTGTGTCTGCGGTGGGAGAGGGGACCGCGGTAAATCTCCGACTGCCGCTGACCCTGGCCATCATGCCTGCGCTCATTGTTTCTCAAAACGGCAACCTGTTTGCCATACCCCAGAACAGCCTGGTGGAACTGGTTTGTCTGTACGATGAAGACGTGTGGACAAAGATGGAATATGCCGACGGCCTGGAGATTTGCCGCTTGCGGGGGCGACTCCTGCCGATGGTAAGGCTGTCCGAGGTGCTGGCAAGACCGATGCGGTTCAGCCGGGAGACCGGCGTTGAGGTTGCCAAAAAGTACCAGCAGCAGGAAATGGTTGACAAGACCGGGCCGGAGAAAACTGCTGAATTCAGAGAATCCCTGAACTTCGTCGTTCTCAGGGCGGATAACAGCCGTTATGGACTGATTGTCGACAGCATCCTGGGAACCGAAGAGATCGTGGTCAAACCCATGCATCGGGCCGTGAAATCCCTGGGCATTTATGCGGGGGCCACCATTATGGGTAACGGCAAGGTCGCCTTGATACTGGATATAGAGGGGATTGCCAGACACGCCGAAACCATGCTGGATATTGCCGTGACGGCTGAAGACAGTGACAAGGACGCGGCTGGCCAGGATTTGCAAAGCGTGCTTCTGTTCAGATCCGGCCCGAAAGAGCAGTTTGCCATGCCCGTTCCGCTGATACGCCGTATTGAAAAAATTGCCATGTCCGCCATCGAACGGATCGGGGATAGGGAATATATCACGGTTGACGAAAAATCGACACGGGTGCTGCGCCTGGATCATGCCCTGAAAGTGACCCCCGTTGCGGAACACGAAAGCATGCATCTGATCCTCCCCAGGCTTTTCAGCCGGCCGGTTGGTATTTTGGTATCGGACCTGATTGATATTGAAGAAACGGCTGTTGAACTCAATATTGAAAGTTATCCCGAAGACGGTTTGCTGGGCACGGCCATCATTCGCAATACCATGACATTGTTTGTGGATATTAACCGCCTGGTGGAAATCGTCGAGCCGGAGTGGTCCAAAGGAATTTCGTCGTGATCAAAGAAACGCAGACCCCCATCCGCCAGTTCTGCACCTTCCGGATAAACGGGCGGCTCTATGGCATTGATATCCAGGATGTTAAAGAGGTCTGCCCGGAAGCCGGTTTTACGCCGATATTTCATGCGCCCCAAGCGGTCAAGGGGTATATGAACATTCGGGGATGGATTTACCTGTTGCTGGATTTGCGGCGGATTTTGGGGTTCGAAGAGAAAGCGGTGGAAGGGGCCGGCCGGGCAATTCTGTTTAAGCCGGGAGTGGGCGAAAATTTCGGTATCCGGGTGGATACCATTGCCGATATCGAGACGGTTGATCAGGCGCAAATCGAAAACCGCCGCAAACAGGACCGGGAGCTTCCGGAGGGCGCGGAGCGCCGCGGCATCGATATCGCCCTGGGGATCTGCAAAATGGAAAAGGAACTGCTGGTCATATTAAACCCCAGGAATCTGTTGGGCATCCTCGCCAGCCTGAAGGTTCGCCCGGAATGACCAAAAAATCAAATGATCCAAAGCAATAATCTCACTGGTAACACGATTGTTATTTTTTCATTAAGACATTTGATATTTGAATTTGCCCTTCGACTTGGCTCAGGGCGGTGAGCCAGTCGAACCGTTTCGAATTTCGATATTCTAATTTCGGATTTTCCCAACGCAACAATAGCAAACATACCCTCTCTGGTCTTAGACCAAAGCCGGGCCTTCAGGACCCGGAGTTTGACTACAGCATGGTTGGTTCAGCGAACATGAAAATCAAAATCCTCATCGTTGATGACTCCCGGATCTTTCGCAGCGCCGTTGCCGAAAGCCTGGCCGCTGTAGCGGATATCGAAGTGGTCGGCTCCGTCTGGAATGGCGCCAAGGCGATTGAATTCATCCGGTCCCATCCGCCCCATCTGGTCACCCTTGACGTCGAGATGCCGGATATGGACGGCATAGAGACGCTGGCGGCCATCCAGAAAATCAACGCAGACAATAAAGATTCCAGGCCTGTCGGCGTTATTATGCTCAGCTCCCATACCCGGGAAGGGGCCGACATCACAATTAAAGCCCTGGAGATGGGGGCCTTTGATTTTATCCAGAAACCCGAGGGGAAAAATCTTAAGGAGAGTTTTGAAATCCTTCGCCGGCAGCTGGTTACGAAAATTCGTCACTTTGCCGCCGAGGGGTTCCCGGCGATTTTTGCGAAACCACTCTCTGCCCCAGGCCCTTTGCCGGCAGCGCTTTCATGGTCGCCGGTCGACTCAAGAATCAGGGGGATTTTGATCGGCGTCTCCACCGGCGGGCCCAGGGCGCTGGCGGAAATGCTGCCGCCGCTTTGTGAAAAAACGGATGTCCCGATATTCATCGTTCAACACATGCCGCCTACATTTACCCAGTCACTGGCCAAAAGCCTGAACACAAAATGCCGCTATACCGTGATAGAGGGGATACATCAAGATAGGGTGCGGGAGAGGCACGTCTATATTGCTCCGGGCGGGCGGCACATGCTGCTGGCTAAAAAGCGAAATGAGATTGTGACGGTTGTCAACGATCAACCCCCGGTCAACGGCTGCCGGCCATCCGTCGATATCCTTTTTATATCCGGGGCAACGGTTTACGGACAGGATACCGTTGCCGTGATCCTGACCGGGATGGGGGCGGACGGTACCGAAGGGGCCAGGATTCTGAAACGGACCGGAGCGGTCATCATCGCACAGGATGAAGCCACCAGCGTGGTGTGGGGGATGCCCGGCAGCGCTTGTGAATCTGGTAATGTGGATCACGTTCTGCCCTTGGGAGATATCCCCGCGGCGCTGGCCGGCATCATGCGCCAGTCTATTTTGTCTGCCGAAAATGATAAAGCAAGACAGGGCGCTCTGTATGGTGCCCGCTTACCTGCCTGAAGGTCACCGCAATTATTTATTCTAACTTTGAAAACCTGGTCCTCTGGGCCAGGTCAGAGTTCAGTGACTCTGACGTGTGAAGTGCAAAGACTCTAAATCCGAAGCACGAAATCCGAAATTCGAAACAATATTTAATGATCAAAATTCGAATGATCCAAACAATAGACGTATCTGACATCGTGAATATGATTTTGTTTTTGTCATTAGAGAATTTGATATTTGAATTTGTTTCGAATTTCGATATTCGGATTTCGAATTTTGCCAATGACTTTTGCGTAAACCATGCCCTCTGGGCTTAGACCAAAGCCTGACCATCTGGGTCAGGATTCTTTACTTTCTATTTTGAAACGGTCGACCATGGATTGAATTTCAACGGCCATTTTTGCCAGTTCACCGGCCGAAGCGCTGACCTGCTGGGCGCCGCTGGTGGAATCATTGGCAGCCTGACTGACGCCCTGGGTATTGGCCGAAACCTCGGTCACGCCTTTAGCGGCTTCGGCCGTGCTTTTGGAAACATCATTGGCGCCCCTGGCGATTTCAGCGATGGCCGAGGCGATATTGTTGACACCGCTGCTGGCCTGCTGCACATTGCCGGATATCTCGTTGGCCGTGACCGTCTGCTGTTCAACGGATTTCGTGATCACCAGGGAAGATTCATTCACCTGATTGATGATATCGGCGATTTTGCCGATTGCTTTGGCAGCCTGTTTCGTGTTGACCTGAACCCCCTCAATCCGTTTGGCGATATCCTCGGCAGCCTGGGCACTCTGACGGGCGAGCTCTTTAATCTCGTTTGCCACAACGGCAAACCCCTTGCCGGCATCTCCGGCTGAAGCCGCCTCGATGGTGGCATTAAGGGCGAGCAGGTTGGTCTGCTCGGCGATTCGCTTGATCAGGCTGGTGACCTTGTCGATCTCCCTGGCGGCCGTGCTGAGGTCCGCCATGGTCTCCGTTGCTGAAGTGGTCATGACCGCCGCTTTTGCGGCGGTATTCGATCCCGCTTGGGCGCTTGCGGCAACATCCTTGATGGATACCGACATTTCTTCTATGGCCGAGGCCACGGCATCCATATTCTGGGACATCTGCTCGGCCGTGGAGGAAACGCTTTGAATGTTGACGCTCATCTCTTCGGCGGCCGAGGCCATGGAATTGATGTTGGCGGACATCTGTTCGGTGGCGCCGGCCACCGTCCCGGACTGGGCGCTCATTTCTTCAGCGGACGAAGCCATCTGTGCGGACACCGTCGACATCTCTTCGGCCGCGCTGGCCAGCAAGTCGGCATTGCCCTTGATCCGTGCGATCATGCCGGATAAATTCTTGCAGGAATTGTCCAGGGCCATGGCCATATGACCGATCTCATCCTCCCGGTCCATATTCAGGCGTTGCGTCAGGTCCCCGCCGGCGATGGCATTGGCCAGCGCCACCACGCTTAAAACCGGGTGGGCCACCCGGTCGGCGATAATCATTGAAATAACAACCAGGGCAGCCAGGGCGGCGATGCCGAAGCCCAGTAGCCAGAGTTGCAGTTTTCTTTTCTCGGCGGTGCCGTGTCGACTGACGCGCTGATCGATTTCAATGATGACCTGTTCAGGCATGGCAACCATCAGTGCGCCGATTTTCTCTCCTTTGGCATCGACGATGGCGGAGCAGGCAGACCGGTATTTTTTACCGGCTAGGGTTAAAGACAGGTTTTTGGGCTTATCGGTGGCATAAATTTCATTCAGAGTCTCTGTGCTTATCTTAAGATCCTCGGCGGTTGCCGCTTCTTTTTCCTGACCGCCGAATCCCACCTGGGCAACCGGGGTTTCTTTAACATATATGGCGGCAGCCAGTCCGGTGGTGTCGTAAAACTGTTTTAAAGGCTTTTGATAATTGTTCAGAATTTTTCCGCCGATCAATATCCCAATCGGTTCTTTCAGTCTGTCTTTAACAAACCTGGCCGTATGCATACCCAGAAAATCCTTGCTGGCGAATCGCGGGTTTGTCAGTTGAAACGCCTTGATAAAATCGGCGTCGAGTTTTGCCACCGCTTGCAGGGTGTTTTCATCCGCCTCAAGATATGACTGCATGGCCTTAAGAACCCGGGCTGTTTTCTGCCATATTTCCGAAGACTGATAATACGTTTCAAGCCACTTGCTATCAACGCCGTTATATACTTCGGACGGAACCGATGCGATATACTTGCCCTGAAGGTCAAACAGAAGAATAAAGTCGATTTTATCGGTCTGGACTCTGAATTCCTCGAGGGTTCCGGTGATCTGGACAGCCGCCCGGGGTCCGATCATTTCAATGAGGATGGGGCTGCGGGCTACCTGGGCGGTATAATCCATGATATCTTCCATTATCGTTTCGGTGGTTGATTTAAATACACCGTGATAACCGGTCAGGGTTGTATTGCTCATGGCCGTCAGTTCTTTCGAAAGTATCTGCGACTGGGTCCGGATGCTGGCGCCAAGCTTTAGGGATATCAGGACGGCCATCGCTAAAATGATGACGGCAGCGGTTATACAGAATGTCAAGAGTATCTTGGTTTTAATGCTTTTCATCAAAAACCCTCCTATTCGTTGGCGGTTTTTATTCCGATAATTTTCCAATTGCCGGCTTCCTTTTTTAATATCAGGGACTGGTAAGTTTCATCCGAATAGTTCGAAGAACTGTACGCAAGTAAAAAGCTGACTTCAATGCGATTATCCGCCACAGGCTCGGCAATACGGATATTTTTTAATTCCAGCCGGATCCATTCTTTTAAGCTGTTCTTTTGAGCCTTATCGTTTCGCCATTCGTTTTTAGTCATACCCGTAGAAGTAAAGCTGTCCGAATAAAAAGACATGAAAACTTCCATATCCCCTCCCTTTCCGGCCGTATTCTCCCAGGCGGTTTTCCATTTCATCAGGAACGCCTCAACTTCGTCGGACTTACGGATACCTGCAGGGATTGGCTGTGCCGGTTGCGCTTCCCGGGATTGTATGGGGGGAGACGGGACGGGCCGAACGATTTTATGTAGCGTCTCTGTCTCGGCAGACTTGTCGGGGGTGGGGGCTTGCCGCGGTTTTAATGTAATGAAAGTTAAGGCGGCGGCGACTATCAGAACGGCGCCGACCATGTAAACCGGGCGGATTATTTTTATCTTGTTTTTCTCCGGCCTGGGTTTCGGATCACTTTTGCCGGCTTTTGGTTTTTGAATCGCTTTTTCAGCCTTGGGTTTTGGAACATCTTTTTCTGCAATCTCTATTCTGATGTCCGCGAACTCATCGATAATTTCCTGGCGTTTATGGATGGTTTCGGGCTTGCTTTCAAACTTGCGAAATATATCTTCGACACTGCGTTCAATATTACGACTGTTCTGTGATAGGTCAGATTTCACACTGCCGGAGCCCGTTTCTTTTTTTGTGGTGCTTTTTTCACCTTCGGTCATTTTAACTCCTGAAACAGAATGAATCGGTTGATCCTTTAAATCCGTATGAAACGCTTCAGATTGTCCGGACGCTTCACTATACTTCTATCCCCAGGCTTTCCATGATTTTCCCGATCAGGTCTTCCTGTGAAAACGGTTTGATCAGAAAGTTCCTGGCGCCATGATGGATGGCTTCGGAAATTTTCTGTCGTTCCTGCTCGGTTGAAACGAAAGTAACCGGGATACCCTTTAAAAGGCTGCTGGATTTAAGAATTTTCAGCATTTCGATGCCGTCCATGACCGGCATGTTCCAGTCAAGAAGGATCAGGTCGACCCTGATGCCTTCGGTGTTGAGGATCTCCAGCCCTTCCTTGCCGTCGGCAGCTTCAAGAAATTCAAAACCCAGTACGTCAATGGCACGTTTGATAAACTGTCGGGTTGCTTTTGAATCGTCTACGGATAAAATTTTCATGCCGGGGACTCCTTAGGTTGGTTCCTTTGCATAATAAAATCCCATGGTATGCCGAAACATTCTATAGTCCTGGGTCAGATTGAAAAGGGACTCTGAAGCGCCCAGAAAAAGATTGCCGCCCGGTCCCAATACCCTGGAGATACGCTTCAGAATATCTTTTTTGAATCCATTTGAAAAATATATCAGTACGTTCCGGCAAAAAACGATATCCAGATTCTCGAGATGATAAAAATCCTCCTGCAGGTTCAGTTTTTGATACCGGACGATTTTTTTAACGTCATTTTTTATGACCCAGACTTTACCGTCCGGTTCGAAATATCGGTTTTTAAGGTCTTCCGGAAGCCCGCGGGACATGGCCAGGCTGTCGTAGCGACCGGCCATGGCAAGATACAGCACGGCTGAGGAGATATCCGTTCCCAGTATTTCAACGTGTTCGGGTTTTAATATCTGCTGTTTACGGATGAACTCCAACACGGTCATCGCAATCGAATAAGGTTCCTGTCCGGTTGAACATCCGGCGCACCAGATTTTAATTTTACTGCGCTTGCCCGATCCAATTTCGGCGGCAAATTTTTTAAGAAGTTCTTCCCCCAAAATGACAAATGGGCTTTCATCCCGGAACCAGAACGTTTCATTGGTGGTAATGGATTCAACAATTTTATCGCGCAACCTGAAAGAGCCGTCCGAAAGCGCTTTATGGTAAAGTTCGGCAAATGAATTGCAGCCGCTTTCAACCATCAGGGACGTCAGACGGGTGCAAACAAGATACATTTTTTCTTCAGTCAGGAAGATACCGCAGTTCTGTTCGATATAATCCCGCAGAAGATGAAATTCATTGGAATCTATTTCTGCTGTCGCAAGCCTCATGATCTATTCGGTCCATTCAAATGTTTTTGGCGGCCCCGGAGGGCCGCATAAACTGATCTAACTATCTGTTTTCAATATTAATAATACGACAAACCCTTTTTGTTATTGGGTTTGAAGTATAATAGAAATATGATAACAAGTCAATAATGATCCCGTGATCGGCAGGTACCCGGGTGGTTTACTCCGGGATAGAATGCCTGGTCCTCAGAACCAAGTCGAAGTTAACTCCGGAGATACCCAAAGCCTGTCCCTCTGGGTCAGGATTCTTTAATTCATCAGTCGCGGCAGCCTTGACGCAACCGTGGAATTATACTATCTTTCCATCTCCGCCGAAGGGGCACCGAAGCATGATTAAAAAATGGGGGCGTGAAGAAGCGCGAGGTTATTCTTGCCGGTAGACAAAAGAAAATTCAGCCGTATTCCTGTTAAAGTCGATGTCGAATTGACAGTCGGGGATACGTCCTTTCGTGTCGAGGAAATTATGAATCTCGGCATGGGTGGCTGCCTGCTGCCGGTCACAGCGGATTTTGAGGTGGGAACCGGTTGTCATGTGCGTATTTTACTGAACGCGGCCGAAAGCGAAATCAGCGTTGAAATCGCCGGTAAAATCAAACGCTGTACCCCCGGAACTGTGGCCGTCCAGTTTACCCGGATTGATCCGGATAGCCTCTTTCATTTGCGAAACATCGTTCGATATAATTGCCCGGATGTCGATGTCGTCGACAGGGAGATCAGCCAACATCCGGGTATCCGATAGCCCGTGACCTCCCAAATGAGAAGAACCAATTTTTATTGCATCGTATCGAAAAATTGATTATAGTCCAAAAATTATTGATTTTAGAGACAATTCCATCGCGTAATCACCATAACTATTTGAAAGGAGTAAAATAATTGGATCATGCATTGGGTTCCGAGCAGCTGGATAAAATAGATAATATTCTGCAAACGGATCTCATGGCGCTAAGTGTTCATTGTGTCGTTCTGCTGGATATGGCGGGCAACATTATTGCCGATCTCGATAATGGTAAGGCCAAGTTCGATGTATATTCCTTGGCGGCCCTGGCTGCAGGCAATTTTGGCGCCGTCAGCACCATGGCGCAAATGATCGGCGAGGAAGAGATTCTGTTACTGTTTCATAAAGGAAAAAAAGAAAATATATATTTCAGCAAGATTTTAACGGATTTTTTGCTGATCACCATATTCGGCCATGATTTATCCCTGGGTTTTATACGCCTGAAAGTCGCCGAGGCAAGCGAAAAGATAGAAAAGATCTTGGGGGCCTGATTACCGATGGCATTCGTTAATTTTAAAAAGCAGGAAGTTCAGATAAAAATCGTATATTACGGACCGGGACGGGGCGGGAAGACAAGCAACCTGGAATATATCTTTCGGAAGTTTAAGGAACATATACTGACGGAGCTGGTTACCATCAAAACCCAGGGAGACCGCACCCTGTTTTTTGATTTTCTTCCCTTCGATATGGGAAAAATTGCGGGCTATGCTGTAAAAGTGCAGCTCTATACCGTGCCCGGGCAGGCCATGTATAATTCCACCCGGCAATTGGTCTTAAAGGGCGTGGACGGCGTTGTGTTTGTGGCAGACTCGCTGGAAGCGATGCGAAAGAAAAATTTTGAATCGCTCAAAAACCTTCAGGACAACTTGAAATTACACAAAAAAAGCATTTTCAAGACACCCTTTGTGTTACAGTACAACAAAAGGGATCTGGCAGAACAGGGCATCCCGCTCTTGTCAATTGAATCCCTTGAAAAAGACCTTAATTCCCAGCTGAAAGTGCCTTCGTTTGAAGCCAGCGCACTGAAAGGAACAAACGTGCTGGCAACCCTGAAAAAGATAATCGTCCTGACGGTTTCCACCATTGAAGACCAGCTGAAGTAGGGGCTACTTACGAATTGCTGAAAAAAGATAAACCCAATGGGCGATCCGAACCGAATTGGCGGGTAGCAAAGAGGAGTTGAAAAAGCGATATGGATCTTGAAGCACTGTACACCTTCGGAAATACGTCGCTTTATAAAATTCGAAATCGTAATGAACTGCGCGTGATCAAACTTCTTGGGGAAATCCTTTCGGAGTACCCCGACTATTCGCCCGAAGTCCTCGATATTGAAGACATTTATGCCCTGACCTTAAACAAGTTGCCGGCACATTACGTCCAGGAAGGGAGTATCGTATTGCACGATCCGGTGGACGACACGACCATCAGAGACTCTCTGCGCGCAGCCATCCAATCCGTCCGGCAGCGGCCGAATTACTGATTTTATATCAAATCAGGGAAAGGAATTGCCCTGGTGAACGGCTTCAGAAAGGGTGAGATCCTTGCCGGAACGGGAAAACGCTTTGGCCTTTAGCCGGCCTTCAACACCGCCGGACATTGTCTGGATAGAGCCGGGGTTTGCCCTGGGATCCCGGCCCTATGATCATCAGCGCCAGGCGATCGCAAAGATCGGAATCCAGGTAATCGTTGCCCTGCATGAACCGGCGCAAGGAGAAACCGAAGTCTGGCGGTTGCTTGGGGTGCGCCTGGTTCCGGTTCCGACGCCGGACTGGATCGGGATTCCCTTTATAGGCTTTGACCGCGTGGTCGCGGTGATTTGTACCTGTCTGGAGAGAGATCAGCCGGTACTGCTGCACTGCCTGGCCGGTCTAAATCGGGCGCCCTCTTTTGCTGCAGCGGTGTTGTGCCGCCGCCAGGGAATGGATGTTGATTCGGCCCTTGCAACCGTTCAGCGCGTCCGCCCGGCCGCCAGACCGACGCCGGAACAGGAAAAATCACTGCGGCAGTGGCATGCTCTTCGTTGCATATAACCTGTTAATATAAAACATAATAATATACAAAACCACCGGTTTTAAGGCCTTTCTGTTACTGATATTGATTAAAGCTGATGGCTGTGGTATGGACGCATTCATCCGAATTTTATTTCGTGCTTAAGGGGACACTTACAAAAGGAGGTAAAGATGAAGAAAAAATTATTGTTGACAGCGATTTTCACGTGCGTTGCGGTGGGCCTTGTTTTCTGGGCCTGCGGTCCGAAAGGTCCGGAAACCATAAAGATCGGTATCAATGCGCCAATTACCGGCGATATCCCCAAGGTCGGCGAGGGCACTAAATTTGCCGCGCAGATGTGGCTGGAAGATATCAATGCGGCCGGCGGGCTGCAGGTCGGCGACAAGAAGTATAAGGTCGAACTGGTCATTGAGGACAATGAGTCCAAGGCGGAATCGGCCGTTAAAGCCA
>Ga0180009_10004040_pt1 | contig 16351 bp, 10 predicted proteins | sample OS_PC_MetaG_FD_123537 | JGI IMG/M metagenome (GOLD analysis project Ga0180009, IMG submission 123537) | Groundwater microbial communities from the Aspo Hard Rock Laboratory (HRL) deep subsurface site, Sweden - OS_PC_MetaG | ecosystem: Environmental > Aquatic > Deep subsurface > Groundwater...
CGCGGAGGTGGCCGACGCCAGCGGTACGCCCCTCGGGCAGGAGCACGTCACGACCTTCGTCACCGGAGGCGTCACCCGGGATGGCCGCCCGCCCTTTGACGCTGCGGACAACGCGCCCTTCGAGGGGCAGCGATTCGTGAGCCTGTCCCGACACGTGGAGTACGTGCTCGGGGGAGTAGAGTACTTGCAAAATTGGAATAAACAGCTGTGGGTCATCGATCCCATCGAGCACGATCCGCGGGTTCCGCCGCCGGTGGACGAGGTGCTCTATTCCATCGCCAGCACGCCCCTCGCAGCCGATGGACGCGCCTACGGCGTCGCCGGGAATCTGGACGACGACCCGGACGAGGAGGTGGTGCTGCTCGTAAAGCCCATTGGGGCGCCGGCCGTGCTCATACTCCTGGAGCCCGATGGAGAGCAGTTGAGCCCCCCGGTGACCCTGGATGCGACCTTGCTTTTTGGTGGTGATCTTGACGGGGAGGTCGCCCTGGATCTGGCCCTCGGCGACGTGGACGGTGACGGTCGCGACGAGATCGTGATCACCGCGGCGGACTACAGCACCAAGGAAGCGTGGCTGTATGTTTTTGACGACAAGCTGGCCGGCTACGCACCGCTCCTGGCGATGTCCCTGCCCGGGCTACCCGTGGGCGGGGACTGGACCGGCGTGGACCTTGTACGGGCGGAGGTGGGTGACGTGGACGGCGATCCCATGGAGGAGATCGTCCTGGCCATCGTCCCGAGCTTCTGCGAGCACGAGGTCGTGTTGCTGGTGGTGAAGGATCCGCAACCCGGCCTGAGTTACACGGACATTCCACGGTTCCCGACGGCGCACAGCGCCTGCGGAACCTACTACACGGGGCTGGCCCTGGCCGACCTGGACGGGCAGGGCCGAGACGAGATCGTGCTCGCCAACCGACACCTGGGATGGGTTGATGGCGTGTGCAAGGCGTTTGTGTACCTGAGCTCCTTCGGTAGCCAGGATGGCACCCTCGTGCAGCTCTCCGAGGCGCAACCGGGGGCCGGGCAAGTTGTAGGGACCGACCTCGCGAACTGTAACACGTCTCTGCATCCGGACGTGGTGCTGCTGTCCATCCAAGCGGACGGCGACGGCCCTGAGGAGCTTGTCGTGGAGGGGCTCCTCTACGAGCGGAACCCCGCCAACGGGGCGCTGGAACCCATGGGGTTTGGCGCCGAGCTCTACGCGGCCGGCCAGGATCGCGTCTCGGCCGTGGCCGTGGGGGACGTGGACGGCGACGGGCGGGAAGAAGTGATCACCGTGAGCCGGGAAGCGCGCATCTTGGCCCGGAGCATCAAGAGCATCCATGTCGGCTATGATCCCGACATGCGGCCCGTCTACGAACACGTCTGGGCCACTGTGGACGACCGCTGGGGCGGTGGGGTCGCGAATCAGGACCGAGCGTTGCTGGTCGCCGCCAACCTGGACCGGGACTCGGTGGTGATGCAGCCGATCTACGCCGATCCAGCCCCGCGGACCGTGGCGCACCACCGCGTGGCGGGGGCGGATCAGATTGTGTCCGTGGTGGCCACGCCACCCTGCTACGAGGCATCATGGCAGCAGTCGGACGTCTGTCGGACGGGCCTGGGGTTCGACAATGGCGCGGCCCTGACCGCCGGGGCACCGGTCCAGGTGACCACGGGCGTGGCCATCGGCATGGACGCCGAGCTCTTGGACAACGCCATCGGGGCGCGCGTGGGTCAGTCCTTCGCCCGGCAGGTGCTGGTCGAGCTCCGGGAAACCGGGGACGCCAGCCCCTCCCGGAGCGCAACGGCGACCCTCACCGAGACGGCCGGCGCCGGTGACGATCTGGTGATCTTTTACCTGGTGCCGCACCAGCAGTACCGCTACGAGATCGTGGCCCATCCGGACCCCGCGCTCATCGGCTCCACGCTCAGTGCCAACGTCCCCATGACTCCGCGGATCGTGGCGCTTTCCCGGACCTCGTACAACCTGGCCAACGGCGAGCAGCTCGACGTGGGGCAGGACGTGCTCGGTCACCTCGCGGGCGAACCCCTCACGTTCCCGAGTCTCGGCAGCGTTCCCAGAACGCTCGGACAGTACACGTCGCTGGGATTCACCGCACCGGCGGCAGAGGTACCCCGGGGTAGTGCCGCCAACGAGCTGCGGCTGACCTTCGCCGGGGAGATGTCCGAGGACGGGATAGAGCTCCCGTCGGACGTGGTGCTCGAGTACTGCGATCGCGGGTTCTGTGCCGGTGTGCAGGCCGGCGTAGAGTCACCGGTCTACGCCACCGCGAAGCTCGACGCCGGCACGGCCGTGATCAGCCTGGTCGGCGCCGTCGATGCCGACGCGTACGAGGACAACCGGTACGAGTACGGTCTGTTCGCCTATCTCGGCGACTTCGAGGACGGTGAAACCGGAGCGATCCGACGGTTTGTCGTGGTGAACTATTACGCCGACTGATGTCTTCCAAGCTGAGCTCGAGCGGCGACATCGTCACCATTCGGTGTGCGACCGCGAGCGCGTTTTTTCCTCCGGGACCGTCGATGTGCGGTCACGCATTCAGGATCGTGTCATGCACCGATTGAGCTCCCGTATTTCCGTGGTCGTCTCACGCCTTGTCTGTCTGTTGTTGTTCATCGGCACACTGCTCGTGCCCGGATCCGCCCACGCGGAAAGCTGGCAATATGTCGCAGATCTACCCGCCCCGAGAGACGGCCTGAGCGCGGTGGAGCACCAGGGCATGATCTATGTGTTCGGCGGTCAAATGTGGGGCCAACTCATCCCTTCGGTGGACGTGTACGATCCTGCGACGAACGTCTGGGCATCTGTGTCCAATATGCCGCTGCCGCGACACAGCTTTGGCATCGCCAAGATCGGCAGTCTCGTGTACATCATCGGCGGGCAGGTGAACGAGTTCACCAGCACGGATAGAGTCGACGTGTACCACCTGGACTTCGGGTTCTGGAGTCAGGCCCCGCCGCTGCCCGAGCCACGCATGGAGCTTTCCGCGGCAGCCCTGGGACAGACGGTGTACGCCTTTGGGGGCTCGACCCTGCAGGGAGCATTCACGATACCGTCGGCGCTGGGCTGGTCCTTTGACGCCTTTCTGAACACCTGGAGCGCCGAATCCCCGATGGCCGTTCCGCGGGCGGGTCATGCGCTCGTCGCTTACGATGGGCAGATCTGGGCGCTCGGAGGATACGTTGGAGTAAACGGCTTCCCGACGATATCTTCGGTTGAGATCTACGACCCCGCACACCAGTTATGGACGACGCACGCGGTGCCCATGAGCGCTCCGCGCAGTCACGCCGGCGTGGCGGTGGTAAATGGACATGTCTACGTGGTCGGTGGCAGTGAAACCAATTTGTTCTCGAACGGTATCTGTGTTGGTGGGATTCACCACTTCTTCCCGTGCACGCAACTGATGGATTGTTTACCCGGAGGCCGCTGTGAGCGGGGCTACGCTGAGTCGTCGCTTCTGGAGCTCGATCCGACGACCGGAACCTGGGTGGGTCACCTGCACCTGCAGTCTTCGCGGATGCGCCTCACGGCGGTGGGCAGCGGTGGGTCTCTCTACGCCCTGGGAGGCTCGCGCGAATGGGATGGGCCCCTGAACACCGTGGAGCGATATTCAGGGTACTGCGGCGACGGCTTCGTGTCGGGTGAGGCGTGCGATGACGGGAACGTCCTGGGCGGCGACGGCTGTAGCAGCAGCTGTGAGCTGGAGGTGGGGTGGCAGTGCGTTGGGACCCTGCCCAGTGTCTGCGACGGGATTTGCGGAGATGGGATCACCGTGGGTGTCGAGGGTTGTGACGACGGAAACCTCGAGTCCTGCGACGGCTGTGACGCGAGCTGTGTGCCGGAGACCGACGGCTGTTGCGGGGACGGCGCCATTGACGCGGACGAAGCGTGCGACGATGGCAACGGCCAGGCTGGCGATGGCTGCGGTGGGCGGTGCGACGTGGAGCCGGGGTGGAGCTGTGCGGGCGAGCCGAGCGTGTGCGCTGTCCTGTGTGGCGATGGACTGATCGTCGGAGCCGAAGCATGCGACGACGGCGGCGTGCTCGACGGCGATGGCTGCGCGGCGGATTGTTCCGTGGAATCGGGCTGGAGCTGCGAAGGGGAGCCCAGCGTGTGTGCCACCGAGTGCGGCGACGGCACGGTGTTGGGGGCCGAAGAGTGCGACGACGGCAGCACCTTGGACGGGGACGGCTGCGCGGGCGACTGCACCGAGGAGCCGGGCTGGACCTGCGCTGGCGAGCCGAGTGCCTGCACCCGTGACACGCTGTGCGGCAACGGCATACTGGATGGCGCCGAGGTTTGCGACGACGGCAACCACGAGGCCGGCGACGGCTGCAATGCATCGTGCAACACCGAGCCTGGCTGGACCTGTGACGGCGAGCCGAGCGACTGCGAAGAGGTCTCCGTTGCAACGCCGGGCGGTTGCGGTTGCACCGGCGGCTCACCTGCCGGGCTTCCCACCACCGTGCAGCTCGTGCTTCTGTTCGGCGCGCTATTGACGCGACGCCGGTTCCGCGCGATGCGTGGATAGTCCTCCGGCGACGTTTCGTTCTTTGCAGTACTTTTTGGAGGGTCAGAGCTCGTCGGCGAAAGCCACGCCGTCGAAGTCACGGGCGAGGAAGGGCAGATTGAGCCGGGGGCGCCGGACCGGTGGGTTGCGGTAGATGCCGTCGGGCTCGGGGAACCGCGTCGGGTAGTAGTTCATTTCGGCGATGAGGTAGGCGGCCCTCCGGCGCAGGGGAGTAATGGCCGATAGGCGGTGTCGCACTTCGGCGGTGCGGCAGGCATCGATGATGGCGTCCACCCGCGACTCGTCGTAGTCCGCCGGCACAGGTTGCTCCTCGGGTGGGAGCTCGCTCACCGGTGTGGGCCAGCCGTTGCGCCACAGGGAGACATCGTCGCCGCGGGGGAAGGGATCCACCGCGCGGCCGTCGAACCAGACGTTGAAGTGAATGTGGGGCACGCCCCAGGGGAAGGTCGTGAATCCATCGAGGCCGCTATAGCCGGTGATGGCGTACGGCTGGCCCGTCACGAGCACGTCTCCTTCTCGCACCAGGGCGCGGGCGAGATGCGCCGAGCTGGTGACCAGGCCTTCGCCGTGGTCGATGACCACCTTGAGGCCCCCGCGGTTGAACTCCGCGAAGACCCGGGCTACCACGCCCGCCGCTGGAGACACCGCCAGGGTGCCCCGGGGAACCGACAGGTCGGTGCCGTTGTGGCTGTCGTAGGTGAGCTCCCGCTGCCGAAAGTCCTCCATCTGCGTGCGGCGCACGGACCAGCCCTCTCCGGCGGGGGTCTGGCGGTGGTTGAACAGGCAGGTGAGGAGCACCGTCCGGGGGCGATAGGAGCGTCCCCACCACAGCGGGATGGCCAGTCGCGGGCGCAGGTTGCCCAGGCTCGACACGTCAAAACGACTGGGCGGTACGTCTTCGGCACCGCGCAGCACCACCAGGGCTTGCCGGAGCCGTTCGCCAAAGGGCCGGAGCCCCATGGCCTCGATGAGTGAAGGGTACGAGGTGTCCATGTCCGTAGCCTTGCCAAGGACGCCGGGAATGTCAATCGGAGCGCGTTGCCAAAAGCCCGTCACACGGATTGGTCCACGGTCAGGTCCGAGAGGCTGTCGTAGATCTCGGCGAATTGACCGTGCAACTTCATGAACTCCAAGAAGACGATCGGCCCGAAGACGTCCTGCGCCAAGGCCCCCGTGCGATCATCCTCGCTCAGGATGGCCACTGTCTTTTCGTGGGAAAAGGCCGGCTTGTGCTGCCGCGGGCTCCTGAGCGCGTCATACTTGTCGGCGAGCGACACGATGAGCGCTGCCTGGGGTACCTGTTTGCCCGCCAGGGGCTGCAGGTCCTCGTAGCTGTCCAAACGCCGACCCCGCAGCTCCACCACCTCGCCGTCTGGTGTGGCCAGGCGGGGATAACCCTTGCCGTCCCAGCGCTGATGGTGGTTCAGCGCGATGGTGCGCCCCAGCTCTAGCCTCCCGCTGCGCCGCGAGCCGCTCGCAATCATCTCGTCGATGATCTGTGCGCCGTAGATGGTATGCATCTGCATCTCTTCGACTTCGTGGGGCTCGAGCCGGCGCTCCAGCTTGATGATGTGCGGAATGGCCACCTGAATACCCGCTGCGCGCGACGCCGCCGGTTCGATTTTCCTCAACAGGGCCAAGGCCTCGTCCCGGCCGAGCAGTTGCTCCACCACTTCAATACCCCGCTCGCGAAACAGCTTCTCGGTCCGACCGGCCGCGGCGACAATCCGCCCGTCCTCCCGCATGACGAAGGCGGGCGACTCATGCTCCGCGGGAAGAGCCAGCAGGCGGGCTTCGTGGCGCTGGTGGTATTTCAGCGCCACGCGAGTGAGCAGCAGCACCACCACCGGCACGACGTAGGGCACCGGGCTATGAAAGATCGACAGCCCCTGCGTCAGCTGGATGATCACTCCGCTGAGCGCCGCCATGATGTACGTCGCCGGGCGGAGCAACTCCTGCCCGATGATGCGGACCAACACCGTAGAGGTTGAAGGGCTCGCTGCCATGTTCTTCCCCGAGTTGGGAGTGCTAGCCAGGTGCGCGGGATGCGCGGGTTCGGTTCAGGCTGGCTCTCGCGGTCGTCAGCTTCCTCGAGAATAAAACAAATCATGCTGGAAAAAGGTGGTTCCTACAAGTGCTGACCCGACCCCCAAACCGGTCGCGCCGGGGGGAGGGCCGCTCCGCACCGGGATTCGCCGTCAGCCTTCTGTGTTGACCGGAGAAGGCGCAAATTCTACAATGGGGTGATCGCATTTAACCCGGAGACTGTTCCATGAGACACCGTAGCCAAGTACGCTTTTTCACCGCGCTATTTTCCATCGCTGGTTTGCTGGCCAGTGCGGCACCCTCCCGCGCGGTGGTGCCGCTCATCGACACTTACGGCGGTACTGTAGGCTATGGCACCCAATGCCTCTCGCCAAACGACGATGGCTCGAGCAACGTGATCGACCTGACCCCCGCCTTCCCAGGCGGGCTTCACTTCTTCACCAACGTGCACACCTCGGCCTACGTCAATACTAACGGCAACATCACGTTCAGCGGCCCGGTGCCCCAGTACACGCCGAGCGCCTTCCCCGTGGCGAATCAGCCGATGATCGCCCCGTACTGGGGTGACGTCGATATCCGCTCCGCCTCCAACTGCACCTACGGCCCCGGCTCCGACCCGTGCCAGAATCCATCCTCGAACGGCGTGTGGTGGAACCTTTCACCCGGGATGATGGTCATCACCTGGGACCGCGTCGGCTACTATTCCTGTCACACCAACCTCTTGATGTCCTTCCAGCTCATCCTGACCGAGGCCGGGTGCGGCGGCGCTGGGGATTTCGACGTCGAGTTTCGTTTCAACCAGTGTGAGTGGGAAGCCGGCGACGCGAGCGGCGGAATTGGCGGCTTTGGAGGCACCGAGGCCCAGGCGGGCTTCGACGCCGGCAACCTGACCGACTTTGTGGCCCTCCCGGGATCCATGGCTCCTGGCATCGCCGCTGCCATGTGCAATAACTCCAACGTGGGTACGCCCGGTCTGTGGCAGTTTCAGATCCGCAGCGGATCCATCGTCTGTCCCGACGCCGGACAGCCCTGCAACACGGGTCAGCTCGGCGTGTGCGCCGAGGGGCGTACCCAGTGCGTTGGCTCGGAGATCCTGTGCGTGGAGGACATCGCGCCCATGGCCGAGGAGTGCGACGCCCTGGACAACGACTGCGACGGTCAGATCGACGAGGAGGACGATGGCCCGCTGTGCCCTGGGAACCAGGTTTGCGCGGCCGGGCGTTGTACGTTCCATTGCTCCGAGTTCTGTGGCGGCGGGCTGGTGTGCGATCCAGGGACCGCCCTGTGCGTCGAGCCGGGGTGTATCGGCGTAACGTGCCCCGAAGGCGAGCGGTGCGCCTCTGGCGGCGTTTGCGTGACCGCCTGCGCGGGAGTGGTCTGCCCCTACGGTCAGACCTGCCTTGTCGGCAACTGTGTGGATCTTTGCGACAGTCTCACCTGCGACAGCTGTACGGTCTGCGAGGACGGCGCTTGCATCGGACTGTGCGAGTACAACCCGTGCTCGCCCGGGGAGACCTGCGAGGCGGACGGCCACTGCGTCGAAGACGCCTGCGCCGGGATCGTCTGCGGGGCCGGTACCCACTGTGAGGCCGGTCAGTGTGTCGATAACTGCTTGAACGCCACCTGCCCCCCCGGCCAGATGTGCGAAGCGGGCGAGTGCGTGGACATTCCGCCGGGCTCCGACGCCGGCGTACCCCCCTCGGACGGTGGGGTTTTCTCAGACGGGTATGTCTACCCGGACGCGTGGCAAAGCCCTCCCGACGCCGGCGATGAACCGCCGACCGGCACCCACGGCTGCAACTGCACCAGCGGCGCCGACGGGAGCATCCCGACGGGCCCCATGGGCTTCTTCGCCCTGTTCGGCTTGCTCTGCCTCCTGCGGCGCCGGCAGGTGCGCCGACCTCGCTGAGCTCACCCACTCCCCCGATTTACGGCAGGAAAAAAGCAGCAATCCACCGAGTTGTTTCCGGCAAACGAGGTCGCCGGAAACGATCCCGATTCCTCTGCGCGGCATCGAGATTGATCCGGGCCCACTACTTGGACAGAACGCGTGGTTAGATGCAGCCAGCACCGCTTCCGCATCACCGCCCAGACCCTGCGCAAATGGCTGTCTGGGCCCACGCCGCCGTTGGTGGTGGATGTGCGCCACGCAGCGCCGCACCAGGTGGGGCACATCGTCGGGGCGCTGCTGCGTTCCGTTCAGGGGCGCACTTCCCGCCTCCTCCGGCTCAGCGCCGGCCACTCCGCCCGCCGACGAGGGCTGTTAACTCCCCCCTCTTGTCCTCGACCGAAGACTACTGGACCGACATGGAGAAAACCTCAACGCCCACGTTCCAGGATCAATCTCGGTGCGGAATTGAGGAATTGAGGAATTGGCGATCCAGCGCTGGCTCGACGGGAACGGAAGGTCAGATCCCCACGAGCACGCCCCACTCCATGGCCACGAAGCCTTCGCGGCGGAGGGGTTTGGGGTCGCGCGGGGGCTGGATAGAGATGGGCGCTTCGAGGGGGCGGATCAGCAAGAGCACGCGCCGGAGCTTGTCCGGGGGTGGATCGATGGTGAGGGTCACCAGGGCCGCCGCGTCCTGGGGATAGACGGCGTAGTAGGGCGAGCCCTCCAGGCGTGGCATCCAGAACTCGAGGAAGTCGACGATCTCCCGGCCCACGAAGCCCTGGCGGCGCAGCAGCCCGCGCAGTTCCAGCTCCAGGTTCGCCCCGTCGAGGAGCCAGCCCTTGTCGGTGGTGGCGCGCTGGGGCACCGACGTCTCGTAGAACAGGTACCCGTACTCGTCGTCAATCCAGCCGTCCGGGTCCACGCGGACCTTCCAGCCGTCCCGGTATCGCGGCTCGGACTCGGTGACGTGACCACCGATGGGGAAGCCGAGCTTCACCTCTACCGTGGTGGTGTCGGGCGGGTAGAGGTACAGGTTCGGCGCGGCCATCTGCATGGGCTCCCGGAAGGAGAGGTCCTGGTAGTCCGTGCCGGCGGTGTTCACCACGTCGAAGGAGAAGGTCTCGCCGTCCATGGACCAGCTCAGGGTGTAGGTCCCCGTGGGCACGTCGCCCAGGCCGTAGCGCCCCTGGGCATCGGTGGTGATGGTCGCCGTCTCGCCGTCGGGTCCCGTGACCAAGATGTTCTGGTCGGCGTAGTAGCAGTCGGCGAAGAAGCCCTGGGTGGCGAAGATGACCCCGGTGACCGAGCCCGGCAGGTCCGGCACCGCGTCCAGGTCCACGTCGATGGAGTTGCCCCGGGTGCAGCTATACAGCTCGGTGTAGTACCCGTCCGCCTCGGCGTAGATATAGTACGCCGGGGGATCGCTATAGGGCGACTCCTCGAAGACATCGATGACCACCGAGCCCTCGGTGGCAATGGTGGTGGCGTCCAGCTCGTTCCCCCAGCCGTCCGAGTAGATCGTCAGCGTGATGTTCGTGGCGACTCCCTCCACCGGCTCCACCACGCCAGGCGACAGGTTGCCCGACTGGCAGGCGCCCAGGAAAATCACCACACCCAGGGTCATGGTCATAGCCAAGCCCAAGGCCACAGTGCTCGAAAGCAGACGTCTCATATCTCATGCTCCTTGCTGATTGCCGGTTGGATCCTATTGAGCCGGAAAATCAGGAATGCAGAATCGATGCCACTAAACAATTTCCCATAATAACAACAGGTTGCCATTATTGAAAGAGGTTGCAACTACGGCGTTCCAGTCAGCCCCTCCGGCCCAGACATCAGTTATTCGAGTCGCGATGGACGCTTGGGACGCTTGCGGGGTGCCTTGGCGCTCCACCGACCAACCACGCGCATACCCAACGTGGGACCTCAAAGTCGAAGCGATGGCGTTGGCCAAGGCCGGCCTGACGGGGGATATGCAACGCCCTCAGCCGGAACCAGCATATTTGAAGGATGCTCCGGAGGAGGGATCGATCCCGACAAAAACGACCTCGTTGCACGCGTTGGGAATTGACGGTTGATCAAAAGAGTTGCGCCGTCATAACATACTGAAAATAAGTACGGAAAATAGCTTGCCATGTCCGCTACTACCATCTCTTTTGTAGGTGTTTTGAGGTCTGCGCTCACGTTGCTGTTCGCCGTGGCGCTGACGGGCGGCTGCGTTGTGGACGGGGTCTGTTTTGGTGATGGGGACTGCCCCGGACCGAAGATCTGCGTCAGCGGGACCTGCGCCTACGGCTGCACCGAGGACGAGGATTGTGACGGCTGCCGACGGTGCGAAGACCGGTTGTGCACCGAGTGCTGCCGAAACAGCGACTGCGCCGACGACGAGCACTGCGCGGACGAGCAATGTGTGCCCGCCCCCGGGTGCCTGGGCTGCGGCCAATTGGAACACGGCAGCGGGGTCTGCCTGCACGGGATCTGCATCGTGGAGGCCTGCGAGGCCGACTACTACGATGTGAACGGCGAGCACGACGACGGCTGCGAGTACTTCTGCCAGGCCACCGGTGCCGAGATCTGCAACGCGCTGGACGACGACTGTGACGGGCGCATCGATGAGGACTTCAACCTCGCCCGGGACGTGCACAACTGCGGCGCCTGCGAACAGCCGTGTCCGTCGCCCAACAACGCCGTCGCGGTTTGCGCAGGGGGGGAATGTTACTACCAGTGTACCGCGGGCCACTACGAGGTGAACGGGGATCCCTCCGACGGCTGCGAGGCCACCACCTGTGAGCCCACTGCCGGGGGCGTGGAGATCTGCGATCTATTCGACAACGACTGCAACGGTGAAGTGGACGAGGGCTTCGAAAAGGACTCCATCGCCAGCTGCGGCCCCGTTTGCCAGGTGTGCGAATTCGATCACGGCCTGGCCGCCTGCATCGGTGGCGCCTGTGTCCTGGTGGCCTGCGACGAAGACTACCACGACTGGGACCAGGACTCCGGCAACGGCTGCGAAGCCCACTGTGTGCCCACGGATCCCCCCAACGAGGTGTGCGACGGGGTGGACAACGACTGTGACGGGCAAGTGGACGAGGGCCTTCTGTGCTCTTGTCCCGAGGGCATGGTGGTGGTGGAGTCAGCCTTCTGCATCGACATCTACGAGGCCTCCCGGCCAGACGCCACAGCCACCTCCACAGGCACGGCCACGGACATGGCGATGTCCCAGGCGGGGGTGATGCCCTGGCGCAACGTGAGCTTTGCCGAGGCGGCGGGGGCTTGCGCCCGGGCTGGCAAACGGCTGTGCGAGCCCGCCGAATGGGAGCAGACCTGCCGGGGGCCGGACGTCACTGCCTACAGCTACGGCGACACCTACGAGCCCTTGACCTGCAACGGCATCGACTCCTTCGAATACCCGGGTTTCCACATCGTTCCCACGGGCACCTTCACCAACTGCACCAACGCCTACGGCGTCTACGACATCAACGGCAACGTCTGGGAGCGGGTGCAGCCCTCGGCCATGAACCCGGCGGCGGGAAGCGCCGGGCGCGGAGGGGCCTACAACTGCTCCGACTCCGCGGCCCTACACAACTGCGGCTACGAGGCCCTCTGGGGCTCAGACCCCATTGCCAACTTCGGCTTCCGCTGCTGTCTCTGAGGATCCATGATACCTACCAACAAACAACGCCCCGAGCCGCGAGTTGCCGGACTGAGCGGTCTGCTCAGGGCCGGGCTGCGCCGGGGCGGCATCTCCCTGGGCAAGGCCGTAGCCATGACCGTCGCCGTGTGCCTGCTCGCCATCGCCTTCAACGCGGCGCGAGGCAAGCGCGGCATCGATCTGTTCGCCCGGGCGCCCTATGACATCTACTCGGACTGCCCGGAGATGGACACGAACATCCCCCGGCTCAAAGTCGCACGGATCAAGCTCGGCCACCCGGGGCTCGTGCTGGTGGACGCCCGTCCGGCGGCGGTCTATCTGGCGGGTCACATCCGCACCGCGCGCTCCATGCCCATGTACGGCTCGAGCCCCAACGCGCCCGGTGGGCTGGACTATCTGCGCAAGCGCAAAGGCCGGTTCATCGTCATCTACGGGTCCGACCAGATGCAGAGCGCGGTGCACCTGGCTTCCCACCTGCGCCAGCACAAGGTCCGCGGGGTCTATCTGCTGGACGGGGATCTGGACGCCTGGAAAAAGGCCGGGCGCAAGCTCGTGTCAACCCCCATTCCCCAGACCGACGCCGCGTCCCTGGTGGGGAGCTCGGGTCTCCTCTTCGTGGACGCTCGCCCGGCGGAGCAGTTCAAGGCGGGCCACCTCCCGGGGGCCCGGAATCTGCCCTGCGACGGTCTGATTCCACCGGATCGAAAGGTCTTCGCGGCGTTACTGGCCGAAAGACGCCCCATCGTGGCCTACGGAGTCGCCGAGGTGGACGAAGAGCTGGCCGAGCCGGGCGTAGACAGCAAACCCAGGGATGTGGGCCGGTCCCTGGCCGCCGAGCTCCTGGCTCTGGGCGCGCGAAATGTACGGTGGCTGCCCCGGGGACAACACGCTTGGACCCAAGCCGGTGGCAAGCTCATTCAGAGCCCCCCGACCCAAGGGGCGCAGCCATGAGCGGTCGCACCATCGCCGGGTGGGTGGACCGGCTGTGGAACCACCGGGCGCACAACGTGGCGGCCATCCCCTTGCGGCTGTGGGTGGGCCTGGTCTTCATCGCTGCGGCTTGGCACAAGATCCTCTATCCAGCCAAGTTCGCCCTCTCCATCGCCACCTACCAGACCCTGCCTCTCCCATACATCAATCTCATGGCCATCACCCTGCCGTGGTTGGAGCTGGTCGTCGGGGTGACGCTGATCCTCGGGCTGTGGACCCGGGCCAGCGCCCTGATCATGGTGGGCATGAACGTGATGTTCATCGCGGCGCTCTACCTCGCCATCCAGAACCAGACTCAGATGACGTCCTGCGGCTGTTTTTCCGCCGACGCCGAGGCGGCCATGAAGACCATCGGCTGGGACTACGTGTATCGAGACTTGAGGTACCTGGCGGCCATGGTCTATGTGGCATGCTTCGACAACGGCTGGCTCGGAGCGGACGGCCTCATCCGATACCTGCGGAGGAAACATGCGTGACCCGAAGCGACTCACGCTGCTGACCTCGTCGCTCGCGCTGCTGCTGACCCTGGCCTGGGCCGGTGATGCCTGGGCCCGGGCCATCCGGTGGAACCGTGTGCTCAACGCTGACCCGCCGACGCTCAGCGCCAAAGACAAACGCCGGGCGGCCGGGCTCATGAATCAGATCACCGTGTACTACGGGTGTTCGGACACCGTGGCCAACTGCCTGGTGAGCGACCCCCAGTGCCAGACCGCCCGCCGTATCGCCGGTCTCATCGTGCGCATGGTGAAAAAGGGCCGCTCCGATGAGCGTATCAAAAAGCAGGTGAAGCTGCGTGGGATCTCGGCCCATCCTTTCAAGACAAATCGATTCAACCTCAAAAAGCGGCCACGGCTCGGGGCGAAAAATGCCAAAGTGACCATTGTGGAGTTCGCCGAGTTCGAGTGCCCCTTCTGCCGGGTGATCTCCCCCATCGTCAAGCGCCTTGTTCGAAAGCTCGCGAGCCGCGGGGTGGCCCTGGTGTACAAGCACTACCCCGTCTCCAATCACAAGCAGGCCATCCCCTGTGCCCGGGCGGCCTACGCGGCCCACCAGCAGGGCAAGTTCTGGCAGCTACACGATGTGCTGTACAAAAAAGCGCCGCGGTTCTCCACGGCCCAGGTGGAACAGTACGCCCAGTCCATTGGCCTGCACCTGGCGGCGTTCCGCACCGTGCGGGACAGCCGTCGCAGCCGCCTGGTGGTGGCCGCCGACAAAAAAGAGGGGCTGCGCGCAGGCGTCAAGGGCACGCCTACCTTGTTTATCAACGGCAAGCTGTACAAAGCCCGCAAGGACCACATGGAGTTGCTCGACCGGCTCGAAGAGGAGCTGCATCTGGTCAAGGGGGGACGATGAGGGTTGGCCCCCTGGCAACGCTCATTTTGGCGCTGCTCACCTCCAGCCCGGCGCGCGCGGACGACGAGGGAGGTCCCGTGCGGGCTCAGGTGCTCTTCGCGCGGGCGCGCCTGGCCCTGGCCAGAAGCGTCAAGGCCGAGGCCGGCGGATGCCGAGGGGCCATCAAGCTGCTGAATCAAGCCATCGAAGCAGATCCCAGCCACACCGGAGCCCGCCATCTGCGCGGCGTGTGCCGCTACCGGCTCGGCCAGTGGAAGGGCGCCGAGCGCGACCTCATGACCGTGAGCCACCAGCGCCCCAAAGACGTCCCCTTGCGCAGACTCCTGGCCCGGGTGCTGCAAGAGCAGGGAAAACACATGTGGGCCGCCCGCCAGTACCAACAGCTCACCCGTCTCACGCCCAAAGCCGGAGACGTGTGGCTCGCCTACGGCTTCTGTCTTCACAAGTTGAGCGAGACCGACGAAGCCCAAAAGGCACTGGAGCGAGCCGCAAAGCTGGGGCCCCGGGGCGTCACCAATCGCGCCCGGGTGCTGCTGGCGATCCTGCTGCAGAAAAAGGGAAAGCTCCGTCGCGCCAGGCGCCTGTTGGGTGGGATCCACGGCCCCGCCGAACACCCCGCCAATCGCCTCACGGCGCTGATCTTCGCCGCGGAGGGGCGCAAGGGGCGCGGGCTTACCTTGAGCCTGCGACTCGGCGTTGGTTTCGACTCCAACGTCTCCATGGATCCCGTTGACCGCCGCGGCTCCGGATCCGGCGGGGTGCTTACGAACCTGGCGGCCAGCCTGTCCTGGGTGGCCCACACCTGGGGCGCGTACGCCATCGGAGTGTCCGGCGTAGTCTCGCGTAGCTTCGCCATCAACACCTGGGAGGAAGGCTCCTGTGTACCCGACTACTCCCTGCTCATGGGGGGCATCTCGCCCTGGTGGTCGGTGCGCCTCTCGAGCGGCGGCTACGACCACAAGCTCCAACTGGGATACCGCGGCCAGGTGATTACGCTGGATGGCGACTGCACCGCTGACGCCCGCATTTTTGCGTTTTCCGAGTCCCATGGCGGCCACGCCAACTGGACCACCGAATGGTCCGACACGCTGTCAACGAACGTGCTGCTGGACCTGCGCTATTCGGTGTTCAACCAGCAGGTGCGCGACAACCTTTCTGCGGTGTTGGAGGTGGGCCAGTCCATCTTCCTGGCCAAACGCCGGGTGAAGCTCTATCCGGAGCTGCACATGCGGTACGAGCACGCCCGGGGCGGCTGGTGGAACCACGCGGCCGTGCGCCCGACCATCGCCCTGTCAGCCCTGATCTGGAAGATCGACGTCATCGCGGCGGTGAGCCTGGAGTACCAGATCTATCCCGACTCCGACGATCCGAACAACGTCAGCATCCGCGCCTGGCTGCTGCCGGAGGGCAAGGCCCGCAGTGACCTCATCGCCCGGCTGCGACTGTCGGCGGGAACCGCGATAACGAAGTGGCTGCGGGTGGACCTGGCGTACGCCTACCGGCGCAACAAGTCCAACGCCGCCCCCTACGACTACGACCGCCACACCGTGCTCGCCAACCTGACCGCCACGGTGGAGCTATTGCGGGGCAACAAGAAAAAAGGGGGCCACAAATGACCCAGGCCGCGATCCTGCTACTCTCGCTGACCACCGCCCCAATCGGTGTAGGTCAGGTGGTCTCGGGCCCCGGGCTTCGCGCGGGTCAGATCCTTGTCGCAGGGCGGGTTCTTCGAGCCCCGGCCCCAGGCGGCCCGGTGACGCTGCTCACCACCGGCGGATGTCTGGTGCGGGTCGCGCCCGGAAGTCGGATGAAGCTCACCGGGCGGGGGGCAAAGACCCGCTGCTCCGTCGTGCACGTGCTCCGGGGCCGGGTGCGGCTTCTGGC
>Ga0180009_10004041_pt1 | contig 16351 bp, 9 predicted proteins | sample OS_PC_MetaG_FD_123537 | JGI IMG/M metagenome (GOLD analysis project Ga0180009, IMG submission 123537) | Groundwater microbial communities from the Aspo Hard Rock Laboratory (HRL) deep subsurface site, Sweden - OS_PC_MetaG | ecosystem: Environmental > Aquatic > Deep subsurface > Groundwater...
CATACTTGCGTTATGGAAAATATCATATCAAGTTTTTGAATCTCATTGAATTTTTGATTTGTGACCTGTTCTTGTTTTAAATTTAACTATAATTCTGTCCGGATCTAATTTTTCTGATGGACAGGGCTGAATGATGTGGATAAAAAACCTCTTTGGAGACGGCAATTTCTAAATCCCTATTCGGTTGAGCAATAGGCATTATCTTAATAACGTCCGGGGGGATTTGATCCATAAAACAGGAGACCAGTTGTGGGTAACCGATAGCAGGTGTTCAGTACTGACCTGCATATGATATTCAGATCTGGGTCATCATCCGGACAAGGTCCCTGCAGCCAAAAGTGTTGATAACATCTGCGTTCAGATCCAGCCGATCAGGCTGGGCATTGAGCTGTGTTGACACATCACTGTTTTGAACCGGCATATAGTGTCCATCCTTTTTTGCATGAAAGGGGTTCAGATGTGAAATTTTCTGGTGGCCCCGACTGCCAGTTCATACATATTGTCATTGAATCCGAATTTAAACGTATTTTTCGGGCTGCACAAGAGGGTGATTTTGCACATATTCTGGGTTGTTTCAAATGCCAGGGTGCTGCCCCTGTGCCGCACCTGCATTTTCAGTCTCTCAAGTACTTCAGGCAGCTCCGGATTGACCCAAAGAAAATCACCCCGGGTTTTTATGCCCATATAGGCTTCCTGAAGAATATTTACGGAGCCGGCCATGGCACCCAGATGAATCCCTTCCTGGGTGGTGCCCCCCTGGATATCATCAATATCGCTTTGAAGGGCTTTTAAGAAAAATTTCCAGGAGCGTTTTCTGTCCGAACGGGCCAAAACCCAGGAATGGACAACCCAGCTCAAGGAAGAACCATAGGAGGTACGATAGACATAATAGTCTATGTTTTTTGGAATCGTCTCGTATTCAAAGGGATAATTCAATTGTCTGAAGAGTGTTTTAAGTTCCGGTGCGGAAAACAGGTAAAACAGCATGAGAACATCTGCCTGCTTTGTTATCTTATAATTGTTGGCGCTGTCTCCTTCCGCTTCCAGTATCCGGTCCAGGCGCTGGATATTGGTATATTTTTTCCTGTATTTATCCCAGTCAAGCTCCTTGAGCTGGTCATAATGCTCAAACTGGCTGATGATGTTGCCATCATAAAAGATGATCCGCATTTTACTGCTGATATCCCACCACAGGTCTGTTTCTGATTCAGTAATTCCCAGGGTTTCACAAAGCTCGTCAATGCGGTCTTTGGGCAGAGCTTCCAGGGCATTCAGGGCCTGGGTCAATACCCATGTGGCCATGACATTGGTATAGGCATTATTGTCAAGACCGGGCGCATCTGCATCTGGATAGGCATCATGGTATTCATCAGGCCCCATCACCTTGAGGATTTCATACCGGTCAAGATCTTTGTTATAGGTGGCAATGCTTGCCCAGAACCGGGCAATTTCAAGCAAAACCTCTGCACCATATTCACACATGAACTGGATATCTCCGGTGGATTCGAAATATTTCCAGATATTGAAGGCAATGGCAGCATTCACATGTTTCTGGAAATGGGAATTATCCGGGAGCCACCGTCCTGATTTGGGGTTCAGGTGCATTGTCTGGGTTTCTTCCCTGCCGCTGCTGCTGCTTTGCCATGGGAACATGGCGCCCTTGTATCCGGCTGCCCTGGCAGCGGCCCGGGCCATATCCAGCCTGCGGTAGCGGTAAAGCAGAAGAGAGCGGGTGATTTCCGGATACTGCAGGGTGATAAACGGGTAAATATACAGTTCATCCCAGAAAATATGCCCCCGGTAGGCCTCGCCATGCCAGCCTCTGGCAGGCACCCCCACATCCAGGTCAATGGTCTGTTTGGATGTGGTTTGAAGCAGATGAAAGGTATACAGCCTGACAACCATCTCTGGACGAAGGTCCTGGCGTTTTTTTCTGCGGTCGGTCATTTTAATGTCAGACCGCCGCCACAATTGTTTCCAGACCAGTTTATGACTGACAAGCAGGTCGTCAAATTCCGGGGCACGCAGGATTCTTGTCCTGACGGCCAGACCGCATTCAGAGATGGCAATATCACGCGATGTGTGCACCAGAACGACTTTTTCCACCTGAATGGTTTCTCCCTGGCTGATATCCACGGTATAGCGTTTGCCGACATATCCATTGTCATTTATCAGCTCTGGCTGCAGATCCAGGGGCCTGCCTTTTTTTGTTATCCGGGTTCTTGCCGCCATGGCCACCCGCAGTTCAGACTGGACCGTCTGAACTTTCAGAAAAACCGGTTTATCCTGGGTTGATTCACTTTCCAGAATTTTCAAATGCTGGCCGTTCAGATCAAGGTATCGCTTCACACCCTGGTTCCGGACCGTGCCGTCAAGGGCGGATTCCACCTCAAGAGACCCGGTTTGGTTTTCACTGGTCAATGATATGCGCATGGCAGCCGTGTGCCGGTCTCCCATATGAACAATGCGCTGCTCTTCCATCCTGATGCGGCGTTCCTGTTCATCCTCAAAAACAACGATATGCGTGAGGACCCCGCTCTGGGTATCAAGCTCCTGGCAATAGGAACAGATGGTTGCGGTTTCAGGGGAGAACCATTGTCCATCTGTGAAACGAAATTTGAGACAGAGCCAGTTGGGCATATTAACAAGGTCTTCGTTTTCAATTTCCTTGCCGGCAATGACGGTTGTAAGCCGGTTGTATCCCCCGGCCAGATAGGTGCCGGGATAATGGGTGTCACCGGCAGACACCTGGGCACTTGCCCCCCGGGTGGCGAAATAGCCGTTCCCCAGTGTGCACAGGGCTTCACGAAGTCCCTGATCCTGCGGTTTATAGGTCTTATATGTTAAATTCCAGGCAGTCATATCATTTTTCCTTTTCATCAAACAGGTTTTTTAAAAATGCGGCTGTTTCCCGGGTGTTTTCAAGTACAAAATCTGCTGACGTCGGGTGAAAACTGCCCTTGACAATAATACTGGTGCCGATTTTTTCCAGTGTCTCAAATGCATCTTCATCGGTTATATCATCACCAATATACAGGGGATAATATGTATCCTGGTTTAACCTGAGTTTTTCCATCAGCCATACCAGGGCTTTGCCTTTATGCCAGTCAATATCGGGCTGCAGTTCAAACACTTTTTTCCCTTCAGTGATGCGCAGTTCAGGATGCATGGCCTGCACCTGGCGAACCGCCTGTTTGACTGATTGTACTGCTGTTTGTTTTACGTTCCGGTAATGGATGGCAATGGAAAATCTTTTACGTTCAATGGCAGCACCCGGTATGTCTGCCAGTTGCTCTTCCAGATGGCCCTGGGCAATGTCCAGAACCGGCAGAAAATCCTTTCCCTTCTGCATTTCAAGGGTCAGGTTCGCGGGGCCGGCAATATCAAAGCCGTGGCTGCCGGCAAAATAGAGATTGTCCAGTTGTACAAACTGTTGAATGGTCTTAAGGTCCCTGCCGCTGATGACGGCAACCACCCATTTTTCAGCCACTTTTTCCAGTGTTTGTCTTGTGCCATGATCAAGAAAGGCCTTTTCCGGATCATTGACAATAGGGGTCAGGGTGCCGTCATAATCCAGAAAAAGGGCTGGTTCCCTGTCACCTGCCTGCTGTAAAATATCCTGGATATGGTTCAGTGCAGGGGGCAGGGATGCCATTTGTTTTTTTCTGACCGGCAGCCTGCCATTGATGCGGATGTCACACAGATCCGAAAAAACAACATCTGCGCCCGCTTTTTTAAGAATGCCTTCATTTTTTGCCCTGTCCACACCGATCACCTGGTAAAACCCGCCTTTTTTTGCAGCACTTACCCCTGCAGTTGCGTCTTCAAAAACAGATGTCCGTTTGGGGGAGGCCCCAATACGGCGGGCAGCCTCAAAAAATATATCCGGTTCAGGTTTTCCGTTTATTCCAAGCTGCTCGGAAAGGATGCCGTCCACCACCGTATCAAACCAGTCTAAAATACCAACAGACGTAAGCACGGGAACACAGTTTTTACTGGCTGAAATTACAGCCATTTTCCAGCCTTGTTTTTTTAACTCATAAATCAGGCTCAAGGTATCTTCGTATACTGTGGCCCCCTGTTGTTGCAGAAAATCATTGAAAATTGCGTTTTTCTGATTGCCAAGGCCATATATGGTTTCTTTGCCCGGCCCATCTGAAGGATCTCCCCAGGGCAGGTCAATTTCGCGGGAAGTGAGAAAAGACTCTACCCCGTCGTACCGGGGTTTTCCGTCCACAAAGGTACGGTAATCTTTGTCCATGTCAAAAGGGATGAAATTTTCATTTTCCCGGGCTGCCCGTTCTTTTAAATACCCGTCAAAAAGGGCTTTCCATGCCTTGGCATGCACTTTTGCAGTCTGGGTGATCACGCCGTCAAGGTCGAAAATAACACCATCACAATTTTCTTTTAAAATTTCATAACCTGTCGGATTCATGTGCTTTTTCCTTTCGGCAGATACCTGTTTTATCCATCTTTCTTTGGGGATCTGCCTGTAATGTGATCTATTTTTTATTTATACCTGGCAGGGTAAGAATTATCATAAATGTTTTTTGCCTATTTTTCAATACCGAAAAATCACCAGTGCATAGATTGCTTGACGTAACAGATGCAATGAGAGATACTTGTAAAATAAAGATGTGAACTGTTCTAATAGTTCATTTTAATCTATACCGGTCTTTCTGACTTGAACCTGAACCTTGTAAAGCTTATGTAACGCTTAGCAGATTCATCCTGATGCAAAGGAATATAATTATGAAAACATGGCCTGGACAACCCTATCCGTTAGGTGCTGTATTTGATGGCTTCGGAACCAACTTTTCTTTGTTTTCCGAGATTGCCGAGCGTGTAGAACTCTGCCTCTTTGACGAGCAGTACGTTGAGACGCGTATTGACCTGTCTGAAGTGACGGGCTATTGCTGGCACGCATACCTGCCCTTTGTGGAGCCGGGCCAGCGATATGGGTTCCGTGTTCATGGCCCCTGGGACCCTTCCCAGGGACTTTGCTGCAATCCTGCCAAGCTGCTGCTGGACCCCTATGCCAAAGCCATGGATGGACAGGTGCAATGGGATGAGGCTGTATTCCCTTATTCGTTTAATGATGGTCCCGGCATCCGCAGCAGCGACACTGACAGCGCCCCCTTCATGCCCAAGAGCGTGGTTCACCAGCCCCATTTCGACTGGAGCGGAGACCGTCACCTGCAGATCCCCTGGCATGAAACCGTGATTTATGAAACCCATGTAAAAGGGTTCACCGCCCGCCATCCAGAAGTTCCCCCTGAAATGTCGGGCACCTATGCAGGTCTTGCGCAGCCTGCGATTATTGAATACCTCAAGGCCCTCGGTGTCACAGCAGTTGAACTGATGCCGGTGCATTTTTTTATCCATGACAAGCACCTAGTTGATCAGGGACTGAAAAACTACTGGGGCTATAATTCCATCGGGTATTTTGCACCCCACAACGAATATGCGGCAGACAACCGTCCCGGCGGTGTTGTGGCTGAATTCAAACAGATGGTGAAAACCCTTCACCAGGCCGGTCTGGAAGTTATTCTGGATGTGGTTTACAACCACACGGCAGAGGGAAATCACCTGGGACCCATGCTCAGTTTCAAGGGAATTGACAACACCTATTATTATCGTCTTACCGATGATCTGCAATACTACATGGATTATACGGGCACCGGTAATACCCTGGATATGCGCAATCCCCATGTTTTGCAGCTTGTCATGGATTCTTTGCGGTACTGGGTTTTGGAAATGCACGTGGACGGGTTCCGGTTTGATCTGGCATCTGCCCTGGCCAGGGAGCTGCATGATGTGGACCGGCTGTCCGCTTTTTTTGACATCATCCAGCAGGATCCTGTTATCAGCCAGGTAAAGCTTATTGCCGAACCATGGGATGTGGGTGAGGGCGGCTACCAGGTCGGCAATTTTCCGCCGGTGTGGACCGAATGGAACGGCAAATACCGGGACTGCGTGCGTGATTTCTGGCGGGGGGAGAATCAGACCATGGGCGAGTTTGCCGCCCGGTTTACCGGCAGTTCCGATCTGTACGAAAACACCTCGCGCCTGCCCTATGCCAGCATCAACTTTATCACGGCCCATGATGGGTTCACCCTGCATGATCTGGTTTCCTATAACGAAAAGCATAACATGGCCAACGGCGAGGAAAACCTTGATGGAGAAGATTACAACCGTTCCTGGAACTGCGGTGAGGAGGGTGAAACCGACCAGCCGGAGATACACGAGCTGCGAAACCGCCAAAAGCGAAACTTTCTTGCAACCCTGCTCCTTTCCCAGGGCGTGCCCATGCTTTTAGGCGGAGATGAGATCGGGCGCGCCCAGCATGGGAACAACAATGCCTACTGCCAGGACAATGAACTTTCCTGGTACAACTGGGAAAATACAGACGAAGCACTGCTGGATTTTTGTAAAAAACTTATCCAGTACCGCAGAGACCACCCTGTTTTTCGGCGCCGGGGGTGGTTCCATGGCCGGTCGATTCATGGCAGCGAGGTTGACGACATCCGGTGGTTCACCATGGAGGGGGAGCAGATGGCTGAAGAGGACTGGGGGCTGGGGTTCACAAAATCCCTGGGCGTATTTTTGAATGGCGCCACTATTCCCAACCCCAATCCCCGCGGTGAACCGGTAATTGATGACAACTTTTATCTGATTTTCAATGCCCTTCATGAACCGTTGCAATTTGTTCTTCCCGGCTCTGATTATGGGGCGCACTGGGTAAAGGATCTGGATACCCAGACCGGGTGGCTGGAAGAACAAAAATTACTGAAGGCAGGGGACACAATCAGGGTTGCGGCCCGTTCCCTGGTGGTGCTGCGCCATGAAGCCTGAACCTTTTGCAACCTATCGGCTGCAGATGCATCCCGGGTTCGGTTTTGACCAGGCCACAGATATTGTACCCTATCTGTATGATCTTGGAATCAGCCATCTGTATACGTCTCCATACCTCCAGGCGGCCGCCGGCAGTACCCACGGATATGATATTGTGGATCCCACACAGGTAAATGAGGAACTCGGGGGTACCCGGGCCCATGCCCTTTTGTGTGAGACCTTGAGTGCGGCCGGGCTTGGTCACATGATTGATGTGGTGCCGAACCATATGGCCGTTACCGGTCGGCAGAACTCTTGGTGGTGGAATATGCTGGAGAACGGACCGTCCAGCCGCTTTGCCGCCTTTTTTGATGTGGACTGGAACAATGGTCCAAATCGCTGGCCCAACAAGATCCTTTTACCGGTTTTAGGGGACCACTATGGCCGTATCCTTGAAGACGGACAACTCCGTTTGTCATATACAGATGGGAGGTTTACCCTTCACTATCACGACCATGTCTTTCCTGTGGCGCAAGCCAGCGTGGCCAAATTATTGTCCAAAGCAGGTGCATCCACCGGATCGGATGATGCAATCATCGCCGCAGAGGTTGCGCGCCTGAACTGTGATCCGGATGCCCTGGATCTGCTGATCAACCAGCAGCATTACCGGCTTGCATTCTGGCTGATGGCGAACACAGACCTTGGATACCGCCGGTTTTTCGACATCAGGGACCTGGCAGGCATACGGGTTGAGGATATGACGGTGTTCCACGCTGTCCATGAGCTGCCCCTGGCATGGGTGCACAGGGGATGGGTCCAGGGGCTGCGCATTGATCATCCGGACGGTCTGTGGGACCCGGCCCAGTATTTTTACAGGTTGCAAAAAGCCTGCCCCAATGCCTGGGTTGTTGTGGAAAAAATTCTTGAGCCCGGTGAAAAGCTTCCATCAGACTGGCCTGTTGCCGGCACCACGGGATATGATTTTATGAACCTTGCCGGGGGGCTGTTGATCAATCCTGAAAATGCGGATGCGCTGACACAATGTTATGCAGATTTTACAGGTATCCAGACAAATTTTCCCACCCTGATCTATGAATGCAAACGCCTGGTGCTCTCCCTGCTTTTGGGAAGTGAGATCAACCGGCTCACCAGCCTGTTTGAACGTATCTGTGAAAGACACCGGTGCCACCGGGATTATTCACGACAGCAATTGCAGGAGGCACTGTTTGAGACAGCGGTTCATTTTCCGGTGTACCGGTCTTATGTGTCTGCTGCCATGAATATGGTTTCCCAAAAGGACGAACATTATGTTGACGCAGCCATTGAAGGTGCGATAATGGCGCGGACAGACCTGGACCCTGAACTTTTTTCATTTCTCAGAGGATTGCTGCTTCTTCGGACCAAAGGGGATTTGGAAGCAGAACTGGCCATGCGGTTCCAGCAACTCACCGGTCCGGCCATGGCCAAGGGCGTGGAAGATACCGCCTTTTACCGCTACCACCGCCTGATCTGCCTCAATGAGGTGGGAGGAGATCCCGGCCGATTCGGTGTGGACCCCCGGCAGTTTCATGACTCCTGTGCCCGTGCACAGGCAGAACATCCACTGGGATTGCTGGCCTCCACCACCCATGATACCAAGCGCAGTGAGGATGTCCGGGCCCGGCTGGCCCTGCTTTCCGAAATTCCGGAGCAATGGGCGGATGCGGTCTGCAGATGGGCTGGTCATAACAAGCGCCATCGCACAGGAGAGGTTCCTGACCCCAATACCGAATACCTGTTATACCAGACCTTGGTCGGGGCCTGGCCCATTGGTCTGGAAAGGATAAGTGCCTATATGGAAAAGGCGGTTAAAGAAGCCAAGGCACACACCTCCTGGACAACGCAAAACCAGCCATATGAGCGCGGCCTGGCTGATTTTATTGCAGCCATACTGGCAGACAGGACCTTCTGCAACGATCTGGACAGTTTTGCAGCAGACCTTGTTTTGCCCGGAAGAATCAACAGCCTTGCCCAGACCCTCATCAAACTGACAGCCCCAGGGGTTCCCGACATCTACCAGGGCACTGAACTGTGGGATTTGAGCCTTGTGGACCCGGATAACCGCAGGCCTGTGGATTTTGCCCTGCGCCGCCGCCTGCTCAAAGAATTGCCACAACTGTGCCCTGAAGAGATTCTGGCCGGAATGGACAAAGGCCTGCCCAAACTCTGGGTCATCCGGCAGGCCCTGCATCTGCGCCGCAGCCACCCCGAACTTTTTGGTCCCAAAGCCGCATACCACCCCTTGTACGCAACCGGCAGAAAAGCGGATCATCTGGTGGCGTTTCTTCGGGGACAGGCTGTGGTTTCTTTAACCCCGAGGCTTGTTGTAGGCCTGGATAATGACTGGGATGACACCATCCTGGATTTGCCCCGGGGCAAATGGCACAATGTTCTGACAGGTGATACATCAGAAGGCGGCCCTGTCCGGCTCCAAAAACTGTTACACCGTTTCCCTGTCGGGTTACTGGTACAAAGGAAATAACCGCCATGGTAGATATGCGTGTCTGGGCCCCAAAGGCCGGTGAAGTAAAATTACACAGCAATAACCAGGTGCTCGCCATGACAAAAGATGCCGGCGGGTGGTGGCATGTGGATGCACCCTTTATGCACCACGGCCTTGATTATGCGTATGGGGTGGATGGCAAAGGACCGTTTCCTGATCCGCGCTCTCCCTGGCAGCCCCATGGGATACACGGGCCTTCCAGATGGGTGGACCATTCTCTTTTTGACTGGACCGATGCAGGCTGGCAGCAGCCGCCCCTGGGATCAGCCGTCATCTACGAGCTGCACCTGGGAACCTTTACCCCGGAGGGAACAGGTGATGCAGCCATTCACCGCCTGGATCATCTGGTAAAACTGGGCATCACCCATGTGGAGCTGATGCCGGTGGCCCAATTTTCCGGCGGCCGCGGATGGGGCTACGACGGCGTCAACCTGTACGCGCCCCACCAGGCCTACGGCGGCCCCCATGGCTTGAAGCGCCTGGTGGATGCCTGTCATCAACGCGGCCTGGCTGTGCTGCTTGACGTGGTGTATAATCATCTGGGCCCTGCGGGAAATTATCTCAATCAGTTTGGTCCTTATTTTACGGCCCGGTATGCCACGCCCTGGGGTGAGGCTGTCAATTTTGACGAACACGACAGCCATGAAGTGCGGCAATTCTTTATGGACAATGCCCTGATGTGGCTGCAGGACTATCATATGGATGGATTGCGCATTGACGCGGTCCATGCCATCCTGGACACGTCGGCCTTTCATTTTCTGGAGGCGCTTGCCAATGCGGTAAAAAATCTGGGGGCCTCACTGGGCCGGCATTTTGTGCTCATCGCAGAAAGCGATCTTAATGACCCCCGGGTGGTGCGCTCGCCAGCGGTGGGGGGATACGGCATTGACGCCCAGTGGAACGAGGATTTTCACCATGCCCTGCACGCGGTTCTGACCGGCGAAAACCAGGGATATTATCAGGATTTCGGCACCTTGGCCCAACTGGCCAGGGTGCTGACCCGGGGATTGGTGTATGACGGGTGTTATTCTGTTTACCGGCGCCGCTGTCATGGACGGCCTGCCACCGGGCTGAGTGGCACCCAATTTGTGGGGTGTCTGCAAAACCATGACCAGGTGGGCAACCGCGCGCTTGGAGAACGGACAGGAAGGTTGCTCTCTTTAGGCCTGCTCAAAATCGGGGCTGCCCTGGTTTTGACATCTCCTTTTGTGCCCATGCTGTTTCAAGGAGAAGAGTGGGGGGCATCAACCCCGTTTTTATATTTTACCGATCACCAGGAACCCGATCTGGGGGAAGCGGTGAAGCGCGGACGGCAAAAAGAGTTTGCCGCCTTTGGGTGGGATGCCGAAAAAATCCCTGACCCCCAGGCAGAAGAAACCTTTTTGCAGTCCAGGCCCAATTGGGATGAATTGCAAAAAGAGCCGCATAACCAGATACTGGACTGGCACCAATCTCTTGTCAAGCTGCGGCGCCGGTTGCCGGATTTGACAGATGGCCGGATGGAAAAAACCTGCGTTTTTTATGATGAAGCAGCCGGATGGCTGGTCATGACACGCGGATCTGTAATGGTGGCCTGCAATTTTTCACAGGTACCCCAATCCGTTTCATGTGCAGATGTGAAAGATAAAAAAACGGTTCTGTGTTCAAAAAAAGGCCTGGTTGTAAAAGAAGATACACTTTTATTGCCAGAAGAAACTGTTGCAATATTGGTGGGTTGAAAAAAACTAACAAGGAGAAAAGACTCATGAGCAAAAAAAAACGTGTCACCTTCACGGTTATTGCGCCGGAAGCAGAGCATGTCGTACTGTCAGGAACTTTCAACAACTGGTCTGAAAACGCCGATCCCATGAAAAAAGATGAAACAGGGACATGGAAAAAAATCAAAATGTTACCCAAAGGCACCTATGAATATAAATTCATTGTTGATGGGACATGGACCTGCGATCCCAATTGTTCGGATATTGTCTACAACCAGCAGGGAGCGGGAAATAATGTAATTGTGGTCTAAATTACAGGCAGGTGATAGTTTTTGCGGGCAAAGTGCAAAGACCTTTAAGTGCTTTGACACCCTTTTTGACAGGCGCAAAGGCTCTTTACGATCAAAGAAAGGAGAGATGCCATGCATATCGTTCATATGGCTGCGGAAAATGACAGCCTGCCGGATGCCAAGGTGGGCGGTGTGGCAGATGTGGTGCGGGATATTGCACCGGCACTGGCAGACCTTGGTCACCAGGTAAGCGTTGTAATGCCTGGGTACGGGTTTTTGCACCGGACCAAAGGAGCTGAACAGGCGGCGAACATCTGTTTTCCATTCCGCGGAACGCTGCATGAAGCACAGATGTACCGGGTGCCGGCAAAGCGTGTGCACCCGCGTGTAGACCATTATGTGATACAGCACCCTTTTTTAGAGGCAGTACATGCCCAAACAGGCCGGCACCAGATCTATGTGCATGATCCGGATGATCATCCTTTTTTCAGCGATGGCTCCCGTTTTGCCTGCTTTTGCAGTGCCGCAGCCACCGCCCTGACCCAGGGCGCCATACCCTGTGCCGATGTGATGCATCTGCATGACTGGCATATGGCCCTTGTGGCGCTGCTGCGCCGATACCATCCTGCCTGCGCAGCTTTAAAGGCCATCCGGACGGTGTTTACCATCCACAATGTGGCGCTGCAGGGGGTGCGGCCCCTGGAGGGCAGCAGTTCCTCTCTGTCAGCCTGGTTTCCGGAGATCACCTGTCAGTGGCTGGATGTGGCTGATCCACGGTGGCCGGATGCCTGCAATCTGATGGCATGCGGCATCCGCCTGGCAGACAGGGTTCATACGGTGTCACCCTCCTATGCCCGTGAAATCTGCCGGCCCGATGACCTGCCCCGCTTTTATGGTGCCCATGGACTTGAAGCCGTGCTTGCCCATGAAAACGACCGGGGGAATCTGGTGGGTATCCTCAATGGCTGCGACTACCCGGCACACCGCCAGGCACCCATAATGGATATGTCAGAAATGATTTGCAGGTTCCAGCACCAGATCATGCAGTGGTCTGCCGGCCGGCAGACAGTGTCCAGTGCAGCCTTTATCGCCTGCCACAACCTGTCCTGCCTGTGTCAGCGCCTTTCTTGCCCCCGGATGGTGGTGTGCAGTGTCACGCGTCTCACCGAACAAAAAGTGCTGCTCATGCTGCAGGGACAGGACAATGAAATGTCAGCCATAGCCCGGATTCTTACGGCATTGGGAGCTGATGGGGCGTACTTTCTTCTGGGAACCGGCGATGAACGGTTTGCCCGATTTTTTACACAACTTGGTGCCAGGTTTCCCAATTTTATTTTCCTCAACGGATTTTCAGATGAAAGCGCCCGGATACTCTATGCCAATGGCGATCTTTTTTTGATGCCCAGTTCTTTTGAGCCGTGCGGTATCAGCCAGATGCTGGCCATGCGGGATGGACAACCCTGTGTGGTTCATGCTGTCGGCGGGTTGCGCGATACTGTCCATCACGGTGTCAACGGGTTCTGCTTTGGGGGCAGCGACCTGGATGACCAGGCACAAAATTTTGTTGATACCACTTGCCAGGCCATCCATATGTTCAGAAACGACCCTGAAAAATGGCAGAACATTAAAACCGGGGCAGCTGCTGCACGCTTCCTGTGGCAAGACGCGGCACGGCAGTATGGTAAAAATTTATACAAGCCTTGATTAAAAAAAAAATTGTAAGATGAATCCAATAAAAATTACCAGCCAAAAAGAGAAATCGATTATGACAGATCTTATAAAACGTGTGGTTATTGAAAATGTAATGCCCAATGTTGACGGCGGCCGTTTTCCCGTCAGGCGGGTGGTGAATGAAACAGTGGTGGTAACAGCTGATATCTTTGTGGACGGCCATGACCGGTTGTCGGCCCGGCTGCTGCACCGAAAGGCCGGGGCCACCCACTGGGAAAGAACCCCCATGCAGATGCTGGTGAACGACCTGTGGCAGGCTGTTTTTATTCCCCGGGAACTGGGAATTTATGAATACACTGTCACTGCCTGGGTAGACCAGTTTGAAACCTGGCGCAGCCAGATTGAAAAGAAGATTGCTGATGGCCAGGCTGTCGCAGTGGAGTTGATGGAGGGTGCCGCCATGGTCACAGAAGCGGCACAGCGGGCCAAAAATGAGGATGCAGAGCAACTGAACCTTCTGGCAGACCAGCTTTTGTTAGAAGAGGCGGTAAAGCAGCCGGCTGCTCTTGTCCTGGATACAAACCTTGGCAGGCTGATGGCATGCTATCCAGATACAGGCACTCAGATTGACTATCCAAAAATATTGCCCCTGCGAATCGAGCCGCGCAAGGCCCTTTACAGCACCTGGTATGAAATGTTTCCTCGTTCCTGTGCCGACACTGATCCACCCTGTCACGGCACATTCAGAGACTGTATCAAACGGCTGCCCTATATTGCCGACATGGGATTTGATGTGCTTTACCTGCCGCCGATCCATCCCATCGGACGCAGCCACAGAAAAGGGAAAAACAATGCGGCCAAGGCCGGGCCGGGTGATCCCGGTAGTCCCTGGGCCATTGGGGCTAAAGAGGGGGGACACAAGGCCATACATCCAAAACTGGGGACCCTGGCGGATTTCAGGGAGCTTTTGGCCAAAGCCCGGGAGCACGGCATTGACATTGCTCTGGATATGGCGTTTCAGTGCAGCCCGGACCATCCCTATGTTACGGACCATCCTGAATGGTTCCACTGGCGTGCCGACGGCACAATTCAGTATGCAGAAAACCCCCCTAAAAAATATCAGGACATTTATCCGTTTGCATTTGACTGCGCCCATTATGACAGCCTGCGCCAGGAACTGCTGGATGTCATCCAGTATTGGATAGACCAGGGTGTCCGGATTTTTCGGGTGGACAACCCCCACACCAAACCTTTGCGGTTCTGGGAGTGGCTCATTGCCGCGTGCAAAGAACAATACCCGGAGACAATTTTTCTGGCCGAGGCATTCACCCGGCCCAAAACCATGTACCGGCTGGCCAAAGGCGGATTCACCCAGTCCTATACCTATTTTACCTGGCGCAACCTCAAATGGGAAATCCAGCAGTATTTTGACACATTGACCCGCACTGGTGTCAAAGATTTTTTCTGGCCCAATCTGTGGCCCAATACCCCGGATATACTGCCTGAATTTCTGCAGCTGGGAGGGCGGCCGGCGTTTGTCCTCCGCCTGATGCTGGCCGCAACCCTTTCAGCCAGTTACGGCATCTATGGCCCGGCCTTTGAGCTGTGTGTGAACCAGCCCCTTGATCCCAGCGGAGAGGAGTATATACATTCGGAAAAATACGAGATCGCCCACTGGGATCTTAACGCGTCCCATACTATCAGGCCGTTTATTACCAGAATCAACCGGATCAGGCGGGAAAATCCCGCCTTGCAGCAGACCCGGAACCTGATGTTCCATCCAGTGGATAAAGAAGAGATCCTGTGCTTCAGCAAATATACAGATGATTTTTCCAACATCATTTTTGTGGCAGCCAATCTTGATCCCCATCACACCCACAGCACCTGGGTGCGGCTGCCTTTTGAGGAAATGGGTGTACCGATTGAAAAAAGCTTTCAGATGCATGATCTGGTGAGCGATGCCAGGTACATGTGGCATGAGGATTACAATTTCCTGGAAATCGATCCCAGGGTGGTTCCGGTACAGGTTTTCCGTATCCGGCGACGAATGCGTACGGAAAATGATTTTGATTATTTCATGTAACAAAACAAAAAGGACAGTATAGTTATGGCAAAGCCCACATCGCAGCCGCAAAATGATCCGTTATGGTACAAAGATGCGGTTATTTATCAGCTTCACATCAAGACGTTTTATGACAGCAATGGTGATGGTATAGGGGATTTCAAAGGCCTTACCGAGAAACTGGGCTATCTGCAGGAACTGGGTGTCACCGCCCTGTGGCTGCTGCCTTTTTACCCCTCCCCCCTGCGGGATGATGGATACGACATAGCTGATTTCAAGGCCATCAACCCGGCATACGGCACCCTGGCTGATTTCAAAGCCTTTATGCGGGCGGCCCGCAAACGGAACATGAAAGTCATCACTGAGCTGGTGATCAACCACACCTCGGACCAGCATCCCTGGTTTCAGCGGGCCCGCCAGTCAAAACCAGGCAGTGCCTGGCGCAATTTTTATGTGTGGAACGATACCCCTGAAAAATACACGGACGCGCGCATTATTTTTCAGGATTTTGAGAGCAGCAACTGGACCTGGGATCCAGTGGCCAAAGCCTATTATTGGCACCGGTTTTACTTCCACCAGCCCGATCTCAACTATGACAATCCCAGGGTCCATGAAGCGATCTTCAAGGCCCTGGATTTCTGGATGGACATGGGGGTGGACGGCCTGCGCCTGGATGCCATTCCCTATCTGTACCAGCGGGAGGGTACCAACTGCGAAAATCTTCCTGAAACCCATGAATTTCTTAAAAAACTGCGCCAACGCATGGATGAAAAATACAAAGGCCGGATGTTTCTGGCCGAAGCCAACCAGTGGCCCGAGGATGCGGTACAATATTTTGGCGATGGGGATGAGTGTCATATGAGCTTTCATTTCCCCTTGATGCCCAGGCTCTACATGGCGGTGCACATGGAAAGCCGGTTTCCGGTCACCGAAATCCTCAGCAGTACGCCCGCTATCCCTTCATCCTGTCAATGGGCCATATTTTTGCGTAACCACGATGAACTGACCCTGGAAATGGTCACCGACGAGGAACGTGACTATATGTACCGGGCCTATGCCCGGGACTCTCGAATGCGCCTGAACCTGGGCATCCGCCGGCGCCTGGCCCCGCTCATGGGCAACCATCGCCGCCGGATTGAACTGATGTATGCACTGCTGCTCTGCCTGCCGGGCACCCCCATCCTGTATTACGGGGATGAGATCGGCATGGGGGATAATATCTATCTGGGTGACAGAAACGGGGTCCGCACCCCCA
>Ga0180009_10004042_pt1 | contig 16350 bp, 16 predicted proteins | sample OS_PC_MetaG_FD_123537 | JGI IMG/M metagenome (GOLD analysis project Ga0180009, IMG submission 123537) | Groundwater microbial communities from the Aspo Hard Rock Laboratory (HRL) deep subsurface site, Sweden - OS_PC_MetaG | ecosystem: Environmental > Aquatic > Deep subsurface > Groundwater...
AGATGCGCAACCTGAATAAGATCCTGCTTGCCCTGGCCGTCAGCGGTACCGCCCTGTTGAATGCCCCGCTGGCCTATGCCGACAAATACCAGACCAACAATTACTACTATGGTAATGACCGCTATGACAATGATCATGGCCGCCATCAGCATCGCCATGACAACGAAGGCAAGCGCTGCCACAAGCACAAGAAAGTGGTAAACAACCATTACTATTACGATGAACCGGTACATGAACGCGTCGTGGTCGTGGAACGCCCGGTGTATTACGAAACCGAAGTGCGCTACGAGGAACCGCCGCGCTATTACGACGACCGCGCCAGCTATCCGCAGAATGACCCTGGTTATCGTTCCGCCACCCCGATGGTCGTCGGCGGCATCATCGGCGGTGTACTCGGTAATCAAGTAGGCAAAGGTCGTGGCAAAGATGTCGCTACCATTGCCGGCGTGATCCTCGGCGGCTCTATCGGTCGCGATATCAGCTACCGTCAGTAAACGTTGAGCAAGAAAAGAGAACGGGGCCAATGGCCCCGTTCTCTTTTTCACACGTAGGGTGTGGTGAACAACGTGAACCGCACCAATCAAACCGCATAGCACGGTGCGGTTCGCTGCGCTCACCACACCCTACGCCAGACTTCGCAGATAGGTCTCTACCGAATCAGCCACCGATATCTCACCGGACTTGATGGCATCGAGATAGCTGCGCCGCCAGGGACCGACATGCGCATGCGACTGTTGCAGTTCCAGATGAATCAGTCGCGCCAGCGGCCCGGCCTCGGCAATAAAACCACTATCAATGAAATCCTGTTCGGCCTGCGCCTTGTCGTAGACGACCCGGGTGATCTCCGCACGCCACTGCCCGCCCTGCAACGTAAAGCGGCCATAGGAGGCGCGCGCATCGTCGTCCATGGGCTGCCCCACTGAACCGGTATTCACCACCAGCCGGCCTTCGAATTGCCGCAACAGCGGCTTATGGGTGTGCGACCCCACAAACAGATCCCGCGGCTTGCCCAGCTTCGACGGCAACTCCTCATCCGCGGTACGCGCGGAGATACCATCGCGATTACCCAGCCTGGAACCGTGGGTAATATGCACCGAGGCGCCCTCGTCCAGATCGGTCAGATCAAGATGATCACCCCAGGCACGGATCTCTTCGATGGCTGTACCGAGCTTACCCACGGTCCAGTCCGCAAAGCGGTCGATATCCAACGTCGGGCTGTCAGGATCGGCCGGCTCATCGACACAGCGCAACACGTAGGTCTCGTGGTTACCGGTCAGATACTGCGCCTGTGGAAAACGCGTCTGCAGCTGGCGCAGGCATTCAAGGCTATAAGGCCCGCGACTGACCAGGTCGCCGTTGACAATGACCTGATCCGGACGCCAGCGTTCGATGTCCTCGAGCACTGCCGTCAACGCCGGCACATTACCGTGAATGTCGGAAAGAATGGCAATTTTCATGACCTGAAGGTTAACACTTCAGGTCATGCGCATGAACGCTTGCTTGAACTAAACACTCACCCCATATGAGGGTGTTATTCAGTCTGCAGACTGCAACCTCAGCAGGACATCACATCCGCATGCAGCCCCAAAGACCATAAGCGCTGCAGAATATGCATGGGCATACCCCGATGCGGACTGTATTCCACCAGTACATCATGCGGCTGCCGGGTGTTGAGTTGGACATCCGTGATATGCGGCAGACTCCGCAACGCGTTGCCGATTCTATCCTGCTGGCCTTGATTAAGTGTTTCATTGATATGGATATACACAGTATTCATTGATGAACCTCCTGATCAGCGCGAGTAGCAAGTATGGGCAATTCGCAATAATCGACCTTCTTTAGGCTTTAGATCAGGAACGGAGGGACGTCAAGGAGGAGCAACCAAGGCACAGAGTAAAAGGAATGAATACCATCAGGGAGTAAAGAATCCCGACCAGATCTGTGAAAACGACGTTCAACGCCTGATACGGCCAGCTTTTTTCACCTCAACCATAAAGAACTCCCCACAACTCCCGATATGTAGAGAAAACCGGCCTGAGAAAGGCATATCACACTGTTAAGGATGGACTCACCCGCATGGCTTCCGTGATAGATCCAGCGTCCGCGCTGCAATCGCCTTCAGGCGCAGAACAACCTACCCTATTGATTGTCGACGACTCGCGGCTGATGCGGCACGCCCTGAAGAAGATCCTCAGCGTCGACTTCAACTTGGTCGAAGCCGCCGACGGCGAAGAGGCCTGGGAAAAACTCCAGGAAGCGCCTGGCATCCAGGCGATCTTCAGCGATCTGTCCATGCCCAATTTGGATGGCTACGGCCTGCTGGAACGCGTGCGCACTTCCACCGAGGCCCGGATCAACAGCCTTCCCTTTATCGTCATCACCGGCAAGGAAGGCGATGATACCAGCCTGCGGGCCGAAGCTCAGGCGCTCGGCGCCAATGAGATTGTCTGCAAGCCGTTCAAGAGCGAAGAAATTATTGGCATGACCAACCGGTTCCTGAGCACCGACGAACAGACCGGTGTGGATACCGAGGCCCAGCGTCTGGCCGAGGAAGCCGAAGCGCAACGCTTGGCGGAGGAGACTGCCCGTCTCGCCGCCGCACAAGAAGCGCAGCGTATCGCTGCAGAAGCCGATACTCAGCGCCGAGCCGAAGAGGCCGCACGTGTGGCCGCAGCAGAAGCCCAACGTATTGCCGAAGAAAATACCCGTCTCGCCATCGAACAGGAAGCACGGCGTATCGCCGCTGAGGCCGAGGCGCAACGCCAAGCAGAGGAAGCCGCACGACTCGCCACCGAAGCAGAAGCCCAGCGCATGGCTGAAGTCGCCGAAGCGCAGCGCCAGGCCGAGGAAACGGCGCGCGTCGCCGCCGAACAGGAAGCCCGTCGTATCGCAGCAGAGGCCGAGGCACGGCGTCAGGCAGAGGAAACCGCACGACTCGCCGCCGAGGCAGAAGCACAGCGCATTGCCGAGGCCGCCGAAGCGCAACGCCAGGCCGAGGAAACCGCACGCATCGCCGCTGAGCAGGAAGCCCATCGAATCGCTGAGGAAGCAGAAGCCCGGCGTCAGGCTGACGAGGCTGCCCGCATGGCTGCCGAACAGGAAGCACGCCGTATCGCCGAGGAAATCGAGGCCCAACGCCTTGCCGAAGAAACGGCTCGCATTGCTGCCGAAGCTGAAGCGCAACGTACCGCAGAAGAATCCGCCTCGCAGCAACCGGTTCAAGAGGAACTGTTTGAAGCTGCGACGCTGGAAGAGGCACAGATCGCAGTTGAAGACGCTGCGGAACCGGCCGTAAATGACGCTGATTCGGATTACGCAAACGCAGCCGAGCTAACCGACACAGACGGTGATTTGTTCGATACCGCAACCGCAAAACCGCCACGATTCACGTTCGTTACGCGGACCTGCATCCGACTGGCCATGCCCTTTATGCGTTTAACCAATTATCTGTTGGGACTTAACAAAGACAAGCAGCTCGCTGCCCTACGTAAGCGGCTTTAAAACTGAGGCCGGGACAGAGCACAACGCTCTGTCCCGGCCCTCACCTTAGGGCGGACGCTCCACTCACCGCATCTCAGTCTCTTCGACGAACCGTTTGAGTGCCTTGTCATTCTCCGGCGCCGCTATCATTTCACTCATCATCTCGCATACTTCACGTGCCTCACGGCGATCTTTCTGTAATGCCTGCATCTGTTCCGCGGAGTACGCCTCCACCTGTGTGATCATGACCTGCAACTTCGCCGCGCGTTCGGATTCCGGCAGGTCCTGAACGGGCACGTCATACAACAATTGCTGATAGCGTGCGTAATAGGGACCCAAACGCTGCTTCCAGCGTGTAAACAGCGCCAGGTAGCCAAACTTTCTATCCGGCGCTGCCTGCGCACAAAGCACATCCATGTCCTGGGCCTGCTTCTCCAGATCAATAGGCACGACAAACGTGCTTGTAGCTGAAACAGTCTCACTCAACAGGCATGCCATGAACACACAGGCAACCCACAATCTGGAGTCGTAATCGGCCTCAGAAAAAACACTGCCATTATTACTCCGCTTCAGTCGGCTCTGCAGCCAGCTTCATCAACAACTGATCCAGTGTCGCGCGCATGGCTTCGAGTTGCAGGCGCAACTCCATGGTCTCGGTGGACATCGCTGCCGGCTCTGCAGTCGCTGTGCCCTGCTCCAGTGCGGCGATGCGCTGATCTCGCGCGGCGAGCTGATCGGCCAGTTCCTTGTTCTGCCGTTCCAGATCGGCGATGCGGGTTTCGTAGGTGCTGTAGGTGGTGGAGGCCTGTTCCTGGCCGACTTGGGTCTCCTGCTCAAGCTCGGTAACACGAGCTTCATAATCACGATAGGCCTCGGCCGCTTCGCGGGCGGCGTCTCCGCCGGCATCGAGTTTGTTCATCCGGTCGAGAAGGTCACGCTTCTCGCGCTCCAATTCACTGATGCGCGCCTCATATTCCTGGTAGCCACTGGAGGACTCCTGACTGGCATCTTCCATTGAGCCGGCATCGGACATCTTGCTCAACAACGCCTGGCGTTCACGCTCCAATTGACTGATGCGCGCCTCGTAACCCTGATAGGCCTCCGCGGCCTCTTTGGCGCCGCTTTGCGTGGCCGTTTCCAGCTCACTGACCCGTGATTCATAACTCTGATAAGTATCGGCAGCCTGCTGCTTGGCTTCGTCACCGGCCTTTCCAACTCCGTCACGCGTGACTCATACGCCGAATAGGTATCGCTGGCCTGTTGCGCTGCTTCCTTCACCGCCTTGCTCGGCACAGGCGTATTGAGTGGCTGGCGTTCGTTCTCGGGGAGAATTGATGCAATCAGCAGAAAAACCAATGCGGTCAGCGCACCCAGCTTGGCCTTGCCCAGATTGGACTCTTCGTGCCAGTTGGTTCTGATCCAGCTAATGAGTCGTTCCATAATCTGCGCGCCTCCGAGGAATAGGTACTAAATCGAAAATCAGCATGCCCATCTGATAATTGGATAGGTACTGGATTTGAGTCAGGGTACACACAGGGAACAGACAACCGCAAGCCGCTGCCCTGATCACAAAACCTGATTAACCCGACAACTAGGCGTCGATTTGGCATTGGATTCATTTGTAAGGTATGTTTTCGCATAGCTCAACCGTGTAGCACGGAAAATCACCTATCAGACTGCGAGGGAGCGCATGTTCAATTTATCGAATCTGTTTATACCTGCAATACTGTTCTTCGCCTTGGGGTTCGTTTCCCGCCTGATCCGGTCTGATCTGAAATTTCCACCCGATCTTGCCAAAGCCCTGTCCATTTATCTGCTGGTCGGTATCGGTCTGCACGGTGGCATGGAGCTGGCCCATTCCCCCATCAATTCCGCACTGGATGCCATCGGCGTCGCCTTGCTGCTGGGTTTCGGTTTGCCGCTGATCGCCTATGCCATTTTGATCTGGCTGGTGCGTATCGATGCACTCAACGCCTCCGCCATCGCCGCGCATTACGGCTCGGTCAGCGCCGGCACCTTTCTCACCGCCATCGCTTATCTGAAATCACAGGGCATCAGCTACGAGAGTTACCCTGTGATCATGCTGGCGGTCATGGAATCGCCTGCCATTATTGTTGGTCTCCTGCTGGCGAAGTTTTCACGGCGAGCTGAATCAAATAATGCCGGAGCGGCCGCCGGTAGCAATGGCGAGATCAAGCGACTACTGCATGAGGCGGTCACCAACGGCAGCGTGGTACTGTTGTTCGGCAGCATGCTGATTGGTGTCATTGCCAGCCCCACCAACCTGGCCGGCATCACACCCTTCTTCAGCGATATCTTTATGGGCGCGCTGTGCTTGTTTCTGCTGGAAATGGGCATGGATGCGGCACGCCGTATCGACGAGTTCCGGCATGTTGGCCTGCTCCTGCTGGGCTTCGGCATTGCCATGCCGATCATCGGCGGGGCTATCGGTGTCTTTGTGGGCCACACCGTGCTGGCGCTTTCTGTCGGCGGTGCGGCGCTTGTTGGCGTACTCGGCGCCAGCGCATCGTATATCGCCGTGCCGCCCGCCATGCGTCTGGCCGTCCCTGAAGCCAATCCGTCGTTTTATCTGACGCTGTCCTTAGGCGTCACGTTTCCCTTCAATGTCCTACTGGGTATTCCATTATATTTTCATATGGCCAAGGCAATTGCCGGCGTTTGAACCGAAGACTATGAAACAGTGATTCGTCCAAGGGTATAGATCATGACCGAACTGCACCGAGAGAAACTCATCAACATTGTCGCCAACGCAGCACTTGAATCACGACTGGTGGAGATTGCCATACGCGAGGGTGCAACCGGTTATACGGTCACCGATGCGCGCGGCGGCGGTGCCAGCGGCACTCAATATGGCGTATTCGACAGTGACAGCAATATCCATTTCATGATGATCGCCCCCGATCATCTGTTGCAGCGCATGCTGGACGAACTGAGCGTAATGATCCGCAAGGGCCATCATATGGTGGTTTATGTTTCGAATACCGAAGTGCTGTGCAAAAAAAACCAGGCGCCGGAATAGCGCCAGCCAGCATCACACCATCTCAGCCAGGCCGAGCAAGGCCTCGATGCCTTCGACGTTTTCCAGATCGCGATCCGGGCGGAAGGCGAGCATGACACCATCCCTGATCTCTATATAGATACCGGGATAGCTTTTCAGCACACCCAGCAATTTATTGAACATCACACTGGGATCGGGGCCACCGGGCCTGATATAGAGGCGATGTTCGCGCAATGCGGCCGTAGCCTCCGGATCATCGATCTCTTTGAATGAAACCAGGTAACGCTCCAGATAATGCCCTGGTGCCAGCACGAGATCAGGCACGGCCACGCCGTCGTCCGGCAGGCGAACAATAATCAGCGTGTGGTGATATTCCGAATAATAATCGGGCGCGGCGGTGTGGCTGTAATCGAACAGTTTGATATGTTTTCCGGCATGCTCGCCGGCCATGACGTTGCTTTCCTGGCGCATATCACCACGACGCAGATATACAAAGTTATGTAGATTGAGCGTACCCGATGTCTGCTCAGTGAAATTGAGATGATGCCGACCGGCGATACCCGCCATCAGCAAGGCACGATCCGACATACGGGTTTTCTCTTTGACCAGTTTGGCATCGTGCATGCGTGAAGACAGCGAATGCGGCATGAACTGATAATAATTTTCCAGACCCATAAGCCGGAAGGCACGCCCCTCGCGCAGGCATTCTTCCTCGAATTGATGCAGATATTCCATGGCGGTGTGGTCGATGATGTGACCGGACTGACTGGCCACCAGCGTAATGGCGCACTTCTCGGGCAGCGATTGCAGCACTTTATCCAGTGGCAAGAGATTAAAACAAACCACTGAACCGAGTGTGATTTGGTAATGCGGCAAACCGCTGTGTTCCTCGAGTTTGATCAGGATCACCGGACTGCGGAACAGATCGAACAGATTGTGCTTGAGTAATTTTACCGACTGAGTGTAGGTCAGCTTGCCGGTCAGCACGGTACGGAACGAGGGGCTGAGCAGATACGTCAGCATGGCGATCTCTGCCGTGATGCCGACAATGATGCCGTATAGCAGATCGGTGGCCAGGATTGCGGCGATGGTGATCAGGAAGATGACAATCTGGTCGCGACCGATGGCATAGGTTTTCTGGAAGACGCGGTATTCGCACAGCCGCCAGCCAACATAGATCAGGATTGCACCGATCGCGGCAAGCGGGACGCGACTGATCAGATCCTTGGCCAAAAACAGAAAAATGATCAGGCAGACGGCGTTGTAGAAGTTGGCCCACAGCGTGCACCCGCCCGCATCGATGTTGACGCGGCTTTTCACGCCGCCCGGGATAATGGTCAGCCCACCGACGATACTCGACAACATGTTCGACACGCCCATGGCGCGCAAGGTGGTGTTTGCGTGTGATTTGCGCAGATAGGGATCGATCTTATCGACCGCGGCAATGGTCGCCAGCGACTCGATGCCGTCGATCAAGGTCAGGGTCACCACAACCAGAATGATACTGCCCCATAGCTCCGGACTGCGCCACACGGCATCGAAGGCCGGCATGGTGATACCGCCATGCAGAATATCATCCGGCATGGCGATCAAATGGCGCGTATCAAGATCGAAAACATAACCCAGCACAATGCCGATACTGGCCACGGCCAACGCCGCCGGCACACGGCGCAACCATTCTTTGCGGGTATTGTTCAGATAGAACATCAGGAACAGGCACACCACACCGATAATCATCACCGGCGCTTCAATGCGCAGCAGGCTTTCCGGTAATTTTGAAATCGCGGTGAGTATGTCTTTGCTCATGGGCGCGAGGTCGCCCAGCAAGGGCGGTATCTGTTTGACGATGATCATGATGCCGATCGCAGCGAGCATCGCCTCGACCACGGTCACCGGCAGGAAGATCGCGAAGCGACCGGCATTGACCATACTGAGGATGATCTGCACCAGACCGGTAAGACAGATAGCCACCAACAGCAAGGGATAACCGGCGGCGAGATCGCCACCGCCCAACATAAGCATGCCGGAGAGCAGTGCGGGTGCGAGCCCGGCCGCCGGACCACTGATGGTCACATAAGCGCCACCAAGAAAGGGAAAGATCAGGCCGGCGATAATGGCGGAGATGACGCCGGTGATAGGCGGCGCACCCGAGGCGACCGCGATACCCAGCGACAACGGCAACGATACCAGGGCCACCTGTAAGCCGGCGCCGAGATCATAGCGCCAGTGCTTCAGGCCTGCGAGGCCGTTCTGTGGTTTTTGTTCGGCCTGCATGAGTCGCGGAAAATCCCTTACGCTGAAGCGGACAAACAGATCATTCCGTTTGCCGATCAATCACTGCATCCGGCACAACTTACAACCAGGGTCAGTATATGAAAGCGTACCGCAACACACAATAAAAGCGGTCGGCGCTGATTTACCGGCACACAGACACAGCGTCATTCGTGTCGTAATGCCTCGATCGGATCCAACCGCGCGGCCTTGCGTGCGGGAAAATAACCGAAGATCACACCCACGGCAGCCGAGAACATAAAGGCCAGCACGACTATGCCCGGATTGAATACAAAAGGTATCTGCATCAGGTCGGCAAGCAGCACTGAGGCGCCGAGCGCCAAGGCGATACCTATCAAGCCGCCAAACGAAGACAACACCACCGCCTCAACCAGAAACTGCAGCAGCACCTCACGCTCCAGTGCGCCAATGGCCAGCCGGATACCGATTTCGCGGGTACGCTCGGTCACCGACACCAGCATGATATTCATAATGCCGATACCCCCGACCAGCAGACTCACGGCGGCGACCGCACTCAGCAGTGCGGTCAGCACCTGTGTTGTGCCCGCGAGCATCTGCGCGATTTCTTTCATGTCCAGCACCTGGAAATCATCGTCTTCGTTCGCTGCGATATGCCGGCGGATACGCAGATGCTCCTCGATTTTCTGCTTTACCTGTTCCGTGGAGACACCATCGCGTACCGATACTTGAATCAAACCGATGTCGCGATTGCCAGCAATGCGGCGCTGAAAGGCACGCAGCGGCATCAATACCAGATCATCCTGATCCGAGCCCATCGTGGACTGCCCTTTGGATTCCAACACACCAATCACTTCGCAGGACAGTTTCTTTAAACGCAATTTCGCCCCCAGCGAATCTTGACTGCCGAACAGTTCCCTACGCACGGTTTCGCCAAGGATACACACCGACGATCCCGCACGCAGTTCGCTGTCGGTAAATTCGCGGCCCTTGGCCAGCGACCAGTTACGCACGGGGAAATACCGGTTATCCACCCCATTCACTGATGTGGACCAATTGCGGTTGCCATACACCGCCGTGATGGGACTGGAAGAGGCCGGCGCCACGGCGAGCACCGAACTGATATGACGTTCTATGGCCTCGACGTCGGCCATATCGAATTGCTTGGCGGCCGACATATGTCCGAAGGCCATGCGCTGCCCGGGCCGCACCATGAGCAGATTGGTCCCCAGACTGGAAATCTGCTCGGTCACCTGTGCCGTGGCGCCACCACCCAGGGTCACCATGACAATCACCGCTGCCACGCCAATGACAATCCCAAGAATGGTCAGAAAAGAACGCAGTACGTTGCGGCGAATTTCGCGCAAGGCCAGCAGCAGCGCATTCCACAACATCAGGTTGATTCTCCAGCCCGAAGATCGCTATCAACCTGACCGTCGACAAAACGTACAATGCGCCTGGCATAAGCGGCCATATCCGCTTCATGTGTCACCATGACAATGGTGATGCCCTGTTCGCGGTTGAAGACCGTCAATAACTCCATGATCTCCTTGCTGCGCGCGGTATCAAGATTACCGGTGGGTTCGTCGGCGAAGAGCACGTCCGGTTCGGTGACGATGGCGCGCGCAATCGCAACACGCTGTTGCTGACCGCCGGACAACTCCCCGGGTGTATGCCCTTCCCAACCGGACAGCCCGACAGCGTCCAACGCGCGGCGCGCCAAGCGATGGCGTTCGGCAACCGGCACGCCACGATACAGCAAGGGTGATTCGACATTCTCCAGCGCCGAAGTGCGATTCAGGAGATTGAAGCCCTGAAATACAAAACCCAGATAATGCCTGCGCAGTTCCGCGCGCTGATCGCGCGTCAGTGCGCCAACCTCGACACCCTCGAAACGGTAGGAACCGGCACTTGGCGTATCCAGGCAGCCCAGAATATTCAGGCAGGTGGATTTACCCGAACCACTCGGGCCCATCACGGCGACGAAATCACCTGCCTCGATGCGCAGATCGATTCCGCGCAAGGCCTGCATGGCGGCCTCACCGCTGCCATAGACCTTGGTGACGGCAGCAAGCTCGATCAACGCGGGTTTTAACGGGGGCGCACTATCAGGCATTGAGATCACCCATTCACTTACCGGGTTTGCTCTCAACATCGACAATCACGGCCAACCCCGCTTCGATATCACCCGATAACACCTGCGTGAACCTGCCGTCGGTTGCGCCTATCTGAATCGGAATTTCCTCCGGCCCCGTATCACGCAGCACCCAAACCCGTTGCGCCATCTTGTCGGGGCTGAGTGTTTCGTGCAGTCTGGGCGTCGCACGTGGCGGACGCGGCATGAGTTTGCCTAATACACTACCGCCTTCATCCGTAACGGCCGGTGCGGGCGGCGTGAAACGCAGCGCGGCGTTGGGCACCAGCAGCGCATTATCGACCTGCTGCACTATGATATCCGCAGTGGCGGTCATGCCCGGACGCAGCGCGAGATCCGCATTGTCGACGTTCAGCACGGTCATGTAGGTGATCACGCCATCAACGGCCTGCGCGCCATAACGCACCTGCAAAACCTGCGCGGGGAATTCTCTCTGCGGATAGGCATCCACGGTAAAACTTGCCACCTGCCCGGCATGCACCTGGCCGACATCGGCTTCGTCCACATCCACATGCAATTCCATTTTGGTCAGATCTTCGGCCAGCGTGAACAGCACCGGCGCCTGAAACGAGGCCGCTACGGTCTGGCCTGGTTCGACGGCACGCACCAGCACGATGCCATTGATGGGCGAACGTATCACCGCCTTGTCAATATCGGTTTGATTGAGCTTGAGTGTCGCCTCCGCCTCGGTGACCGCCGCCAGTGCGCTGTCCACTTCGGTTTGCGCCCGCGTATAGGTTGCTTCAGCCGTATCCAGCTCCTGTTCTGAAGGTAGCTTCCTGTTGCTGATCTCGCGGATGCGTTGCAGGCGTTGCAGATTTTTATGTGACTCCGTCATGGTAGCGCGCATCTGTTCCACACGCGCCTGCGCCGCCGCCAGACTCGCGCCGGATTTGCGCAACTGCGCATCGAGCTTGCTGGTATCCAGGCGCGCCAGCACCTGACCTATCTGCACCTGATCGTTGAAGTCCACCTCGACGCTGGCAATGGTGCCGGAGACTTCAATGCCAACATCAACCTGATTGGTCGGCTGCAGATTACCCGTGGCCGTCACCATGGCAGTCAGGTCTGCGCGCTGAACGACCTCGGTCCGGTACTCCGGGGCGCCGGCCGTGCCGCTGCCACGCATCAGCAGTAAACTGGCGAAAACCAGGACCAGAATAACCAGTCCTGCCCAACGCCATCGCAACCACCTGCGCCCTGGCGCTCCGGTCATACCCAAGGTACGAGCGATATCTGTGTTGTTGTGCGTATGCATACCCGTCATTAGCGTGCCATCCCGAGGCGGTCAATTCACTGATCTTTGGCAAGATTCGCGCAGATCATGCACGGGCATTTTCGCACATCACTGCCGGGCTAACGCACCTGCTTCTCCTTTTTTCACCGTCACAGCCCACAGCGCGCCCATTGCACGGACCACAGTCGTCTTTAGGAGTTCATTTGTGTGAAATTACTTCAGGAACCTCTGATTAAGTTGATCAAGCGAGCAGATGCAAGGCGCAGCCGGGTGAAAAAGCGGAGTTTACATGGCATAAATGAGCATTTTGAGCCCGGCTGCAACACAGCAGCTGCCGCTTCAGCGACTTAATCAGAGATTCCTTCAATGATCGCGCGCCGAGGCAAAGGCACGGACTAGCGGATTTGGCAGCGCAGGAAACTGACGGGTTCGTGCACCGCTGATCGATCACCCACCACAGCGACACTGTGATGGGTTGTTACCTGAATAGCTTCATCAGCATAACACCCCACGAGGATTCGCGGGGTGCTGATTCCGAATCCATATATTTTCGTATACTTGATGTGACCGTATGATTCAACCTTCGTCGATACCTTCATCGTACGGGTTATCCACCAGAGGGAAGGGATGATCGGTCGGCTCATCGATATAGGCCTGACGCGTGGCCTCGGTCTCGAAATACATGGTGATATTGCCATCGACCAGATAGGGGTGCCCCGCCAGGTCATCGATATCGCGACCCGTGATCGGATCGATACTGCTGATCAGTTGTTCCGGCTCATGCAGGCGCCGGCTCTGCATACCTTCGCGAGGCAGGTTTTCAGCCCCTACAAAATTGATCGCATTGAAATCATGAATGGTAGTACCGACGTTCTGATCGGGATTGCTCATAGCGCTCTCCTTGCCGTTGCCGGCAAACACGTAAGCAGAACATCCGCGAGGATGCCGCATGTCGGCCATTGATTCCGGCCGCCATATCTTTATATAGACCGCATCGGGCCAGATAAAAATGCCGTGGGCATTAAGGGATTCAGCCTTTCAAGCGCCATTAAGCTGCCACTGACAGCAATGCGAGCCTAGTGCTGCTTTAACGCAGCCAAGCGGCTTTCAATGCGCTGAAGTTCCTCGGCCGCAGCCCTGGCAATGCCATCAAGCACTTCCTGGTTCTCGAGTTGGATAGCCCGTTCTTCCGAATCCGCATCCAGGCCCCGCCGGAAATCGGCGTTGATTGCGTCGATCCTGGCACGCAATTCATCTCGCTGCGCCAGCAGACGCGTTATTTCATCTTGATTGTGATTGGACATGATCATCGCCTACCTATTCAACAGGCTTTCATTAGCCCTATTGGTGTAAGTATAACGACTTCGTGGGGATGGGGCGACGATACAGGCGAGGCAGCCTGACATTTGGCAGGTAGCCACATCGATCAGATGAGCCCGTCAGAACGCCCACGTAATTGCAGAATGTTCAGCTCCATCTGATTGCCACGCAACCTAGCGTGGATCACATCCGGACTGATAGCCCGGGATGATGCCGTTTAGGCCGACCCCCGGCGTGCGACCGCCGCAATGCCAAACAGTCCAACACCCAACAGGAGCAATGCCGTTGGCTGCAGGGATGTCAGCTGATGGTCACTCGTCTCAACACCGAGCTGAGTGCCGCGAAATTCCGCAGGGGCGGCCTGTGCATTGGTCGGACTGATTGTGATTGCCATAAGCGCGGATGAAAACAGTATTGCACCAACGACTACCGAAGTGGATTTCCCATACATAGAAGTGCCCCCCTGTATTCACGAACTTGTCACAGCAAGCAGTTTGCAATGCGCGTGCCAAACTACAAATATCAAGTACATCATAGGATTGGCGTAACCAACAGAAAATCTGGAAGGCATACTACGCGACAGATCAGTGCAGCCAGCACTCAAGTAGGGCAACTGACTCGACGCAGCCACTGACGACATTTGCGATTTATGGCTTGCGGGTGATGACGGAACGGACAAGGTAAACGTTAGCGTGCCCACTGCTCAGACGCGAGTGACCCGGTTGACGTCTTGGATCTGTTCGTTGAGTGTCCAGTAATCGTAAATGATGCCCATCAGGAACAACCCACCGGTCAGCAGGTAGAGAATCGCCGTGGGCCATTTTTCCAGATAAAAACGGTGCGCGCCGAACAGACCCAGAAAAGTCAGCAGGATCCAGGCGAGACTGTAATCCTTAGGGCCTTCCTCAAAGCGCAGATCCGCCTTGTCGGCCATATCGGGGATCAGAAACAGATCCACAATCCAACCGATGAAGAACAACCCCAGAGTGAAAAAATACAGGGTCCCGCTCAACGAGCGCCCGAAATAGAATCGGTGCGCCCCCATAAAGCCGAAAATCCACAACACATAGCCGATGCCTTTGCTGTGCGTGCTCATGCCATCGCAACCGCAGCCAGCTCGCAATCCACAGCCAGCTTCGGCTTACTGATCAGATAACCCTGAATCTCGTCGCAACCAATGGATTTAAGATAGGCCAGCTGCCCCGGTGTCTCCACGCCTTCGGCGATAACCCGCAATTTCAGCCCCCGTGCCATGGCCACAATAGCGGTGACAATGGCCGCATCATCGGCGTCGTCCTGAATATCGCGCACAAAGGAACGGTCTATTTTGAGCTTGTTGATCGGAAAACGCTTGAGATAGCTCAGACTGGAATAGCCAGTGCCGAAGTCGTCAATGGAAACCGTGATGCCGCGTCTGCTGAGCTGATCAAGCAACTCAACTGTCTCTGCCTCATGCCGCATCAGAACGCTTTCCGTCAACTCCAGCTCCAGCATGCTGGCATCTGCGCCAACCTCCTGCAGCACTGACTCGACGGTTTCCAGCAGATTGCCGCGCCAGAATTGGCGCGCGGAGATATTCACGGCCATACGCAAATCGGCCGCGCCGGCATCGCGCCACGCCTTGCCCTGCTTGCAGGCCTCGCGCAACACCCATTCCCCAATCGGCACAATCAGCCCGGTCTCTTCCGCTAACGGAATAAACTGATCCGGCGGCACCAGCCCTTGCACCGGGTCCTGCCAACGCACCAGCGCCTCCATGCCGATAACGCGCCCGGATTTGATATCGATCTGTGGCTGATAGTGCAGGACGAATTCCTGTCTCTCGAGCGCGCCACGCAGACTGTTCTCCATGACCAGCCTTTCATAGGCGTTGGCATTCATGCTGGTCGCGTAAAACCGGTAGACATTCCCGCCAGCCTGCTTCGCCTGATACATGGCGGTATCGGCGTTCTTCATCAATACCTGGGCGTTATCGCCATCCAATGGATAGATACTTATACCGATGCTGGGCGACACATGCAGCTTATATTCGCGCACGTCAAACGGCGCCGACATGGCCTTGATAACCTGACGTGCCGTCTGTGCCGCATCTTCCGGCTGCTTGATACCCGGGACTACGATGACACATTCATCACCTCCCTGGCGCGCGACCGTATCGCCCTGCCGCACACAATCATGCAGACGCCGACCCACAGCCTGCAGCAGCTCATCACCGATTTCGTGTCCCAGGGTGTCATTGATGGTCTTGAATCGATCCAGATCCAGAAACAGCAAGGCCAGTTGCGGGGTGCTGCGCGGGGTCTGCAACAAGGCCTGTTCGAGTCGATCCTGCAGCAGCAGGCGGTTCGGCAAGTCGGTCAGGGCATCATGCTGGGCAAGATGACGAATCTGCTCTTCAGCCCGCTTGCGCTCCGTTACATCACGCGCCGAAACCATGATCAGACGCCGCGCGCCGATAGAGACCTCGGATGCGGCAATTTCGGTGGCAATCGCGGTCCCGTCGCGATGTCGGTAGTTGCATTCAATCAATGCATTCTGTGGACGCACCAAAGCGCCCTCAATGACATCGACTATATCCGCTGAATCATCTGCCAATATGTCGCTGATGCGCAGGTTTCCGATATCAGTTCCAACCCGCCCCAACATATTCAGTAATTTGGGATTGGCCTCGGTGAGCTGCCGAGTAGTGGCATCGAATATGAATATCCCGTCCGACGATTGCCGAATAAGAGACTGGTACTGCAACTGAGCGATAGCACGTTCCTCCAATGAGGCCGCCAGCACCAGGCCAGTCACGGCCACCGTATTGGCATACAGCCATAGCACCGTCAGCCGATCGACCATAACCATATCGCCAAACGGCCCGCGACCCGTCAGCGTTGCGCCCAA
>Ga0180009_10004043_pt1 | contig 16345 bp, 9 predicted proteins | sample OS_PC_MetaG_FD_123537 | JGI IMG/M metagenome (GOLD analysis project Ga0180009, IMG submission 123537) | Groundwater microbial communities from the Aspo Hard Rock Laboratory (HRL) deep subsurface site, Sweden - OS_PC_MetaG | ecosystem: Environmental > Aquatic > Deep subsurface > Groundwater...
CAGAGGCATTATTTATTCTTCGATAGAGATGCAAAATGGGATATAAAAGGAAAATTACGCTTTTAGATCCAAACCACCGGAGATTAAATACCTTTCATTAAAACAAGTTGAGAGAAATCCGGATTTCGTATGCAATCGGTTTGTGGAGGCTATAACACATGAAAAATTCTGATAAAATATATGCCGTTCTCACAGGAGATCTGATCAAGTCTTCGCGCTTGTCCAGTACAAAAAGTAAAAACGCAATGGAGCGACTTAAAAAGCGTGTAGAGGAATTCGCAGATCTTTATCCGGATTCTATTGTGGGGCGAATGGATACATTTCGGCATGATAGCTGGCAATTGCTTCTTGAGCGGCCTTCCCTCGCTGTACGGGCGGCAATCTTCCTACGGGCATCTCTCAAAATGGATGCGGACGCCAATACCAAATACGACACACGAATTTCGATTGGAACCGGCCCGGTTGAATTGATATCCAAGCGAAGGATCTCGGATTCGCGAGGCATGGCATTTACATTATCCGGCAAGGGCCTCGACAAGATGGACTCCCGGTATTTTGTTTTCATAGCAGACGAAAAACATAGAGCATTCTGGCCGGCACTCCAAGAAGGTGTGATTCCGTTGCTTGATTGCGTTGCAGGAGACTGGACTCCGACGGAATCACGCGCGGTCTATGGAGCTCTCAAGGGCTGGACACAAGAAGAATCCGCACAACATTGGCCGCCGGACAAAAAAACAGGTAAGCAACCTACCCGACAGGCTATAGGCGACTCTTTAATTCGAGCGCATTGGGGCACAATCGACATGGTGCTTCTTTGGGTCGAAAAGGAGATAGAGCAAGCCCTCAAGCTTGCATAATGCATATGCAAGCCCTTGGGCTTTCTTTTTGCCATTAAGGGGATTTTCGATGGAGAAACTGATTGTTGTTTTAATTGCCACGCATGCGATAGCGGATTTTTTTCTTCAACCAGACGCGTTGGCAAGGCGGAAAAAGAAGGCGGGATTCTTCCTGCTGCATGTAACCATTCAGGCTGTATTGACTTATCTGTTTTTGCAGGAGTGGACATGCTGGCAAGCGCCGGCCTTGGTGTTCGCTACCCATAGTTTGATTGATTTAATAAAACAACGGATCGGCAAGGAATCTGCGAGAGCCTTTCTTTTCGATCAATCAGCCCATTTTTTAAGCTTGATGGCCGTCGCCTGGATTTTAGTCGAAACCGGCTGGCTTTCAGGTTTTACCGGCTTTGGATATAAGCTTCTCGTCGTGAGTGCAGGTCTTATTCTTTCGGTTCAGGGGCCTGGATTTCTGATTACTAAACTGATTAAAAGGCTTCTGGAAGACAATGACCTTGAGCTGGACGGTTTAATTAACGGAGGCAAATGGATCGGTCAATTGGAGCGATCGCTCATTTTTCTTTTTATCTTCATCGGTCAACCGGTGGGAATCGGTTTTTTGGTAGCAGCCAAATCCATCCTCCGGTTTGAGGAAGCTAAAAAACAAAAAATGGCCGAATATGTCCTGATTGGGACACTGCTGAGTTTTTCCCTTGGCATCGCCCTTACTTCATTGACCAAGTGGGCGGTTAGTTTTTAGTCCGGGATATTCGGGTGAGGACCATAAGAAAATGAATTTGCGGAACATTTGAGAGGCAACATTTGAAGAAACAAACGGCATGGACATTCCTCCCGTTTCTGGCGTTTCTTGCGGCGGCCTGCCGGCCTGTTGAGCCGCCTTCCCCCTTCGGCGCCGTACCGACGGAGTGCAACGCCGTGCTGATTCAGGAATACATCCCCCTCGGTCAGCGGGTGAAGGCGTTTTCCGTTGAAGCTTTCATCGACAATCGATGGATCGAAATTGCCGCGGGAACAACCATCGGAAACCGGAGAATCGTCCGCTTCGACACCGTCATCACCTCCCAGTTGCGATTCAACTTCGACGCCAAGGCCTGCCCATTGATCTCCAACATCGAGGTTTACCGGACACAGAAAAAATATTTATCTTTCATTTGAATGACAGAAACATCTCAGGGCAAGTGTGTCCTGGTCCAGGAAGGGACCGTTTTCCTCCCGCTGCTGGCGGTTGAAAAATCAGGAATTCAAACGCCAGAGAGAATAATTCAGAAGGGCGGCAAAGCTGACCCAGAGGATGTAGGGAAAGAGGAGAAGCGCCGCCGTCTGGGAAAGTTTGCTGAACAGAAAAATCGTCAGCGCAATGGCCGCCCAGAGGAACAGAATTTCGACAAAAGCCCACCGGGGCAGCCTCATTCCAAAAAAGAGAATGGACCAGGCGGTGTTCAAAATAAGCTGGACAAGAAAAACGGACAGGGCGGTTTTGACGCCTGCGGCGGACCAACCCCTGGACCAGACGAGATAGGCGGCAATGCCCATCAGGAGATAGAGCACGATCCAGACGGGGCCGAACAACCAGGAGGGGGGATTGAATGACGGTTTTTGCAGAGTGACGTACCAGGTCTGAACGGACCGGGCCGTGAAGACCGACCCGATGATGCCGGCCAGCTCGCAGCCCAGAATAAATCCGATCAGGACGGGAATGTTGAAACCTTTTGCCATGTTCTTTTCCTTTTTTCGGATATTTATTATTCCATTTTGCCAATATGATGCATCATTTTCAAGTTAATCGGATGGCCGGCTTGACTATTGGATCTCAAAAAGATTGCCGGTTTTGTCCGTCACGAATGTGATCACCTTGTCCCCTTTGGGGAAACGAAGGACTTGAATACCCAGCTCCCCGCATCGCTGCAGAAACGCCGGAGGATCGGATACCTGCAGGCAGACATGGGCGGCGGGCCTGACCTCCGGTGATCGGAGGTCGGTGATGAATATTTCGAACCGCATCCCGTCTCCCGCGTAGTTGATCACTTTCAGTTCGGCATCGATATCAAAAATGGCTCCGGACAATTCCGCCGGGAGGATTTTTGGAATTTCCTTGGTCAAACCAAGGAGTTCTTCAAAGAAAATATCGGCGTCCTTCTCCGACCGGCTGACGAGCGCAACGTGTTTCAATTCCATGCCGTTATTCCTCTGCATTGGGATGGATGATCACCTTGATGGATTTTTTCCCTTCCGTCACCAGGCGGAATCCCTCCCCGATGTCCTTCAGCGGAAGACGGTGAGTGATCATGTCTTCCAGTTTCACGACACCCCGATCGATGAGAGACAGAGCCTCTTTCAGATCCGGCGGCCCGCAGTAGTAGGAAGTGAGAATGCGGATTTCCTGCCGCCAGAATTCGTTGGCGGGAAGGAAAACGGGCTTTCCCGGTTCCGGCACGGCAAAAAACACAACCGCGCCCCCTTTGTTCACACACGCCCAGGCCTGATCCACAGCCGACAGGGCCGATGTGCAGATCATCACCACGTCCGCTTTTCCACCTGTTTCCGACGCCGGCCTTTCCGCAATATTGTCCCCGGCATCCATGACCAGATCGGCGCCGAATCTCCGGGCGGCACCCATCCGAAAAGGGCTGATGTCCGTGGCCGCGATGGAGATGCCCCCTCTCGCTTTGGCCAGCTTGATGTGCAGCAGACCGCTCATGCCGCAGCCCAGCACCAGCAGCGTCCGCGCCTTATCGACACCGGATAGATTCTGCGCCCGGACGACACAGGCGAGAGGCTCGATGAAGGTGCTCAAATCATAACTCACCCCGTCCGGAAGAAGAGAGGTCCCCTCCTCCACGAGCGCTTCGGGAACAAGAATATACTGGGCGAATCCTCCCGGCAGGCGGTCATCAACGGCGGTACAGACGGGGTAGTGCCCGTCCCGGCAGGAGTCGCAGGCCATGCAGGGCACCTTGGGCGCAATGAACACCCGGTCGCCGGGGCTGTATTGAGTGACGGATGCACCGACTTCGACGACCTCCGCTCCGATCTCATGCCCCTGAACGAGCGGGGCCCGCGGCAGCCTGTACCACTCGACGATATCGCTTCCGCAGATGCCGCAGGCGTGGATTTTGACCACCATTTCCCCTGGTCCCGGCCGGGGCATCGGAGCATCCTCCAGCCGGATATCCCGGTTGTTGTACCACATCGCGACTTTCATCGGATTTCCCCCCGTTTATTCATACTGTTCCATGCATTATTCCAATATTTGACAGCATCACACGCAAAGTAAAATCATCCCCGACAGAAAACCTCATTCCGGTTGGATTTTCAGCGTTTTGTAAAGCTCGAGGGCTTTGTCCGGTTTTTCATTGTCGTGGACGACGGCCCGAACGGCCTGAAGCATGGCGATCGGCGCTTCGGACTGAAAGATGTTGCGTCCCATGTCCACTCCGGCCGCCCCCTCCTGGACCGCCCGGTAGGCCATGGTCAGTGCGTCCAGTTCCGGAATCTTCTTCCCGCCCGCCATAACGATGGGGACCGGACAGGCGGCGCAAACGGTGTCGAATCCGTCGGCGACATAATAGGTCTTTACGTAGTGGGCCCCAAGTTCGGCGCAGATCCGGGTGGCCAGCCGGAAATACCGGGCATCGCGGACCATCTCCTTCCCCACCGCGGTCACGGCCAGGGTCGGGATACCGTACCGTGTGCCGCGGTCGACCATCCGGGTCATGTTGGTGATGGATTCCCGCTCGTGCTCACCGCCGACAAAGACCTGGACGGCCATGGCGCAGACATTGAGGCGCACGCTGTCCTCGATATCGACGGCGATGGCCTCGTTGGAGAGTTCCTTGAGGATGCTCGTTCCGCCGGTCACCCGGAGAACGATAGGGATGGTGGAGGACGGCGGAATGACGGCGCGCAGGATGCCCCGGGTCAGCATGAGGGTGTCCGCATAGGGAAGCAGGGGCACGATGTTGAGATCGATCCGTTCGAGTCCCGTCGTCGGGCCCTGGAAGTATCCGTGGTCGATGGCCAGCATGACCGTCCGGCCCGTTTTCGGATTAAAGATGCGGGAGAGCCGGTTTTTCATCCCCCAGTCCAGGGAACCGGACCCTTTCAGAAAAAACGCGCCCGTCTTTTGGGGAATATCGGTGGAATAATTTTTTGCCTCCTTGAGGCCGTCGAGGTCCGCCATGATCTCGTCTCCTTGTTTTGTCGAAGATTCAGTGAAGCGCCTCTATTATCGACAACGCGGGAGAGGAGGTCAACCGGAAGCCATTTCTCCAGGGCTGTTTTTAACCGGCCGGACTCATCCATCGCCCCCTGTTTTTTTGTCAGCTCTTTGAGATGCTTGGCCTGGTCCACTCTCATGCCTCCGTATTATTTCCTCCATCGATAGAAGGTCTGCTCTGATCTCTGGGACCCCTTCATTCCAAAGTGACACAAACATCGTATTCTTTTCCATCATCGCGCAGGGGGATTAAATGATCGGGGAGAGATTGGCCATCCATGACCACTTGGGATACAGCACGGTAGGAGCCGTTCGGATTTTTCACTTGAATGAGATACTTGGTGAGGCCAAAGTTGTATTCCACCTCATAGCCGATCCAATCTTTGGGAATGCAGGGTTTGATGGATAGTCTATCTCCCCGGCGGCGGAGGCCGAGGATGGATTCCAGTCCGAGCCGATACATCCAGCTGGCCGAGCCGGTAAACCACGTCCAACCGCCGCGGCCCGTGTGCGGGTGGACTCCGTACACATCCGCTGCGACGACGTATGGTTCTACCCGATAGCGATGGGCTTTTTCGGGCGTATTGGCATGATAGATCGGGTTGAGCACACGGAAGATTTCAAAGGCACGTCCGCCCTGGTCCAACTCCGCAAAAGCCCATGCTGCCCAAATCGCAGCATGGGTGTACTGCCCGCCATTCTCGCGGACGCCAGGCGGATACCCTTGAATGTAACCGGTATCCCGCAGGGTGCGGTCAAAAGGCGGGGTGAGGAGCAAAATCACACTGTCGTCCAGACGGACAAGCTTTTCGTAAACCGACTGCATGGCTTTGGAAGCACGATCCGGATCGGAGGCGCCTGAAAGCACCGCCCATGACTGGACCAGCGAGTCAATCTGACATTCCAAGCTTTGAAGCGAGCCTAGTGACGTACCGTCGTCATAGTAAGCACGGAGGTACCAGTTCCCATCCCAACCATGTTTTTCAATTGCCTGCCGCAGCGGCTCTAAACGAGAACGGAAGTCCTTGGCCTGTTCGTCGTCTCCCATGCGCTCACACATCTCAGCAAAATTTTCCAGGGTGGCGTGCAGGAACCAACCCAACCAGATACTTTCCCCCTGTCCTTTAGGGCCAACGCGGTTCATGCCGTCATTCCAATCGTGCGCGCCGATGAGAGGCAATCCATGACTTCCCTGTGTTGCTCCTTTAAGGATTGCCCGGCAGCAATGTTCGTACAGGCTCTCTTTCCGGTTGTTGATCGAGAACTTTCCGTAACGTTCCTCCTCATCGTCTGTTAACGGTTCAGCGCAGAGGAATGGGATGCGCTCGCCCAGGATAGACGCGTCACCGGTGGTCTGAACGTAGTGCGCAGTGACGTAAGGCAGCCAGAGCAGATTATCAGAACAGCGGGTGCGGATGCCTCGCCCCGCGGGCGGGTGCCACCAGTGCAGCACGTCGCCCTGCTCGAATTGGTGACTGGCGGCGCGCAGGATGTGTTCGCGTGTTAGATCGGGGCGCGTATGGACGAGGGCAGTCACATCCTGCAGTTGATCGCGGAAACCAAAAGCCCCGCTCGATTGATACAACGCCGTGCGACCCCAGATGCGACAGGAAAGTGCCTGGTAGAGCAACCAGCGATTGAGCATGATGTCCATGCCTGTATCCGGCGTTTTGACCTGCACCTGCCCCAAAATATCATCCCAGAATTGGCCTACAGAATCCCAGGCCGCTTGAACATGCTCGATATTCTGGTAATGAGAGATGAGCCGGTCGGCATCTGCGCGATTGTCGCCCTCGCCCAACAGGAAGGTGACCTCCTTCGTTTCGCCAGGGCCAAGCCAGAGCAGCAACTGAGCTGCCGCGCATGGGTCGCTGCCGGCGTGCAGGCTGGCAGCCAGGCCTACACGTTCCAGCGCTGCGGGATGGCTGTAACTGCCATGCCGTCCCAGAAATTCCATGCGATCGGTCGTTATATGGTTCAGTTCGCGGGTAGCGGCCAGGAAAGCCACGCCTTGACCAAAATCCAGGTTATAGGGATTGCGCGCCAGCAGTGCCCGGCGGTTATTGGAAAATTCCGGCACCAGATAGGGCGCGGAGTCTTCACGGGCTGTCCCAAGCACCCACTCGGCGTAATACGTCACACTGATGCGACGCATGTGGGCCGTTTTATTATGCAGGCGGAGTTGGACAATTTTGGTCGGCGCTTCGGGAACGACGAAGACGCGCACGCTCTGTTCCAACCCGTGGCTTGCATGCTGGAAAATGGAATATCCCGCCCCGTGACGGATCAGGTAGGGCGCAGCGGCGCGGGCAGGCAGCGGCGTGGGAGACCAGTATTGGCCGGTATCCTCGTCTCGCAGGTAGATGGCTTCGCCTGGTTGGTCACGGACCGGGTCATTGCGCCAGGGAGTCAGACGGTTCTCGCCACTGTTATGCGCCCAAGTGCATCCCAGTCCTGCCTCGGTGACGAGACAGCCGAACTCGGGTTGAGCGATGACGTTGCTCCAGGGTGCGGGTGTCCACTGGCCGGTTTCAAGGTAGATGATATATTCGCGTCCATCCGGGGAGAAGCCACCCAGCCCATTGTTGAAGAGCAGGTTCGGGGGGCGTTCGATGTGTTCGTCGGCTTCGGGAGCGATGTACGGCTGTCTTAACGGGACCATTTTCGGGAGACGCACAGGTTGATAATCCAATTTTTCCAGTTGACGCGACAGAGGACCGTCCTCTTCATCCAGAACAGCGCGGGCGGCCGTCTCCAAAAGAATGCGCTCGGCTCCGGTCATCTGATCTTCGTTCAGGATGAAGACGCCGCCGCGATTGTTGAGCCGGTTTTCGCTGTTGGTTTGTGCCAACAGACGGTGTATCTGCCCACTGAAATCTTGCGCGTAGCTGGTCTCGCGGCGGTTGAGAATGACCAGGTCAATCATCAGGCCACGCCTGCGCCAGTAAGTGTGCGCCTGGAGCAACTCGTTAAGCAGTGAAAGGCCACTTTCACTCTTGAGCCGCGACAGCAGAATGGGGTAGTCACCAGATATGCTAAAAGGCCACAATCCGGGCTGGCTGAGTGTGTTGGCCGCAATCGTATCCGGCGCGGCGCGCATCGCGTTGGTGGGATAAAACAGCGCCGAAAGCAGTTTCTGGATGAGCTCCAGCGGCAGAGAGAGTTTGATTTGGGTGAGTTCCCGTTCTGCTTCCCGGCGCACTTCTCCCATGGCACGGTTAAGGCGCGACAAATTCCGGTACCGATTGACGAGTTCGAGAGCTTCTTTGCGTGAGCCGGCAGCCACGGTGACAGAGGCGATTTGCCCGGTGTCATAAGGTTTCAGGTCAATTTCGACCTGCAGGGCCATGATGGGATCAAGTGTTGCGCCCGTGCTATTGGACAAATTCCCTTCACGCAGGGCAGCGGGAGCTTGTGGGCTGCCGCCGCGCCCCAGGAATCGGGACCGGTCAGTTTCATAACTGACGGGAGCGATTTGAGCGTTCTCACCTGTCATAAAGTGCGCCAGATAGACAGGTTTTTCTCGCGAATCGCGCAGGCGGCGACGGAACAGCAGAACGTGTTCATCCTCCACGTACTCGCTTTCGGTGAATAGGTTGTTGAAGGCTGGATGGCGCTGGTCTGTTGATTGGGTCGTGAGGATAACCTCGGCATAACTGGTGAGAACGAGACGACGCGAATGGTCACTATGGTTAATGAGAGTGACCTTGCGGATTTCCACATCATCGTCAGCGGCAATGCTGATGGACGTGAGCAGAGAAATATCACTGTCGCGACGCTCAAATTCGACTTTATGCGGGAAGAAATGGACATTCTGGCTCTCAGGTGGGATGCCCGTGGGCTGGAAAGCAGCAGACCACAGTCGACCATTGTCTTTATCCTGCACGTACAACCACATGCCATGGTCATCGAGGGTGGTGTCGGCGCGCCAACGCGTCAGGTCGATTTCGCGCCAGCGGCTGTATCCGCTCCCGGCGGCGGTGAGGAACAGACTGTAACTGCCATTGGTCAGACAGTGGATCTGTGGAGTAGGCGCATCCGGTGTGACATGCCAGGGCTCAAACGAGACAGGCACAGGGATGGGCTGGATCGAACCGATTTTCTGCAAATGCGGATGTTCAATCGGTGCGCGGCCGGAAGTCTGCTCTTGCAAAAGCAGTTCAACGCTTTTAATACGCGGGTCTGCATGGAAGCGGCGCGGCATGGGATTGTCCTTCAATTGGTTGGTCAGTGCCAGTAATGCCATACCTTGATGATGAGCCATGTAAGAACGGATAATGGCATACTCCTGTCCGGCTGCCAGCCGTTCGATAGTAAAGTCCACTGATTCATACAAACCGAAGAGGCCAAACATCCGCATGCGTCTGAAACGCTCGAGATTTTCGATGACTGCCTGTGGAGCAAATGGCAAGGCAAGGATCGATGCATAGGGGGTGATGACCAAATCCTCGGCCAGGCCTCGCTTATATCCCATGCCGGGTACACCGAACGCCCGGTATTGGTAAACCTGATTGACATCGAAATGGTAATAACTGGATTCTGAGATGCCCCAGGGCACATTCTTTTCGCGACCATATGCAATCTGGCGTTCGACAATTGCATGGCAACTTTGCCCCATGAGCGTATCGGGATAGTTCTTCACCAGCAGGGTGGGCAGCAGGTATTCGAACATCGCGCCGCTCCACGAAATCAAGGCTCGCATCCCTTTCACTTGTGTGAGCGGACGCGTCAGATATAACCAATGGCTCTGCGGTACATCGCCACGGGCAATGGCTAACAAACCAGCCATGCGTGCTTCGGATGCCAGTAAATCATAGTAATTGGGATCGAAGCGGCCTGATTCGACATTGTAACCAATGTGGAACACCTGCCGCTGATGATTGAACAGAAAACCAAAGTCCATTTTGCTGAAATAAGTTTCGGCACGCTGAGCCAAGGCATTAAAATCCTCGATTAGATTCCGGGCTTTATTTTTTGCAGCCCGCAAATCATTGGCGAAGTTTTCACACCAGATCATTGCTTCTTCTGCGGTTTCCGGTAACAGGCTTTGCAGATGCTTGAGTTTTTGCCTGGATCTAACGCAAAGGTCAGGAATTTCCTTCAAGGCCGGGCGGCAAGAAAATTCAGAGTGGAAATCATTCCAAATTGCAGCCAAATTATCTGGGCTGCCCGCATCTTGACTGCTCTCAGAAAGGACGAGAAGCCATTCCGGGACTTCTGCCATCGCCAGCTCCCAGGGACACAAATCACGCATTTCACGCTGGATGCTGGTAATGTGATGACGTGTGCGATCAATCCACATCAAGAGGCGCTGCCAGGTCGCCGGAGCAATACCCAATCGCTCTGCCGAGGTTTCCACCAGATTGACCAGCAATTGTTCCATGGCATCCCGATCTTCCTTGAAGAGCGCCTTCAAGGCCTTCGGGTTGCATTGGCTGGCCTGACGCAGAATCTTGGCCTGGTCACACAGACGCTGGATGGCGCGAGGGAGCTCATCTGTAACAGCACCTAACCCGGCCTCATCTAGGGTTTGGGTCAGCACTTCGAGCGTATCCACCAGCCCGTCCCATTGAATGACAGGATTGTCGGCTATCTCATAGCAGCCTTGTTTGAGCGTGAGGAGGCATGCGGCCAGATTGGCACTATCCACTGTGGAGATGTAACGCGGCGGCAGCGGGGCTAACGTGCGCGTATCGTACCAATTTAGCCAATGATTACGCACGCGTTCCAGCCCATCCATGCCATCGAAGGTGTAGCTCAAGCGCAAGGCGAGTTCCTGCGGGCTGACGTAGCCCAGGTCATAAGCAGCCAGGGTGGAAAGCAGCAGCAGGCCGATGTTGGTGGGAGATGTGCGGTGTGCCACCATACCGCGAGGGTCTTCCTGGAAATGGTCAGGCGGCAGCCAGTGATCATCGGGACCGGCGAAATGTTCGAAGTACAGCCAGTTAGAACGCGCCAGCCATCGCAGAGTACGTTCATGCTCGAACCGCAATTTCTTTGGTGGATGGAAGATCGGTCGGCTAATGAAAACGGAAATGTAAGGTGAGAGAAGCCAACTCAACAGGAACGGCGCTGTCAACAACAGGGCAGCTGGTCGCCATGCCAGGGCAGCCATCAGTATCCCCAGCCCGAAGAGGGGGGCAACGATCATTTCCCGCCATGCGACTTTCAATTTGCCCCCTAATATTTTGACGGTATGCGCTGCCGTCATCCACTGGAGTAGGCGCTTGCGCGTAAAAATAAGCCGGACCAGCGTGGTCAGGATCGCATCGGCAATGATAAGTGTTTCGTGCGGCAGAAAGATAATTTGAAAAAGTGAGCGCAACCAGGGTTGGCGCATACGGCGTTCTGCGAATTCCGGCAATTCTTCAGATTTACGCGTTCGCAAACCGACAATTGTGCTCACAAATGCCGGCAGCATATAGACCGATAGAGCCAATATCGTCCAGAACAAATAGGAACCGGGGAAACAAAACCAGCCGCTGAGGAGTAATACGAGGACGGCCGGAGTGATAAGACTGCGGCGTAGATTATCAAAAAATTTCCAACGGTCGACGATGGAAAGATTATTGGGAATGAAGCCGCCGCCTTGCTGGGGTACGCGTGGCAGTAACCAGGGCAACAATTGCCAGTCGCCTCGCACCCAACGGTGCAGGCGATGGGAAAAGTTCAAATAATTTGGCGGAAAATCTTCAAAGAACACAATGTCTGTTACCAGGCCGCAGCGACCGTGAATACCTTCGAACAGATCATGACTTAGAATATGATTATCAGGCACCAGACCATCCAGGCAGCGCTCAAAAGCCTCCACATCATAAATGCCTTTCCCGACGTAGTTGCCTTCGCCGAATAAATCTTGATAGACATCGGATACGGCGCGCGTATACAGGTCAAGGGATTGATCGCCGGAATAGACACGGGCAAATGTGGAACGGTTTGCCACTGTCGGTCGCACCTGGACCCTGGGCTGGAGTACTGTATAACCGGTCTTGACCCTCCCCGTCTCAGACTCAAACTGAGCCCGGTTCAAAGGATGTGCCAACGTTCCAACCAAACGGTAAGCGCTCTCCCTTGGTAAGATTGTATCGGCATCCAGAGTGATGACATAGCGAAAGTCAGATAACCCCTGTAAGCTTCCCTCTTGGACTGTGTAAGTGGTTTCCTGCTTGCCCCTGAGCAGGTCGTTGAACTCCACCAGCTTGCCCCGCTTACGTTCCCAACCCATCCAACAATCCTCGCCGGAATTCCAGATGCGTTCACGATGGAAGAGAAAAAAGGGCTGCGAGGCATCGCGGCCGTAACGGCTGTTGAGCTGCTTAATGCCTTCTCTGGCCTGACGGATGAGCTCCTCCTCTCCCGGTAATTCCTTCTGGGGCGCGTCGGCAAAATCGGTTAACAAGGCAAAGCACAGATTTGGATCGGAGTTTGCAAGGAAATGATTTTCAATCTGACCCAGCAGGGATCGCAGTTCATCCAGGCCTTTGAGCAGCACAGGGATAACGACGATTGTGCGGCATTCCGGCGGAATTCCTTTTTGGAAATCGAGTTTGGGGAGGATTCGCGGCGGGATGAGATGTGCCACCAACGAGTTGACGATATCCACGGCAATGGCGGAGGCCGGAAGAACGGTGAACAATGCCGCAAGAATGGTTTGCGTGAGGCTGGCTCCCACGATGAGGCAAAAGATGATGGCAATTAAGGTCACTGCCAATGTCAGGAGGAAAATACCGCCCAGGTAAAGCGGCAGCGGGTGCTCGTAGAGCCAATTGCGCAGTCGATCGGCCAGCGGGGCACGATAGGCAAGGCGCACTTCGAGGGTCTTACGACCAGCATCAATCAAATAATTGCCGACATGACGCTCGCGCTGCGTCGTCCCATTCTCAGCCAGTTGTAAAGCCAGCTTCGCCACCTGGACTTCATCGAATCGGCAGCCGCGTGCCAATTTCTCCACCACGTTGCGATAGCGGTTTCTCGTTTCAAAGTCCATGCGGACATACACATTTAGCGGATCGCCGCGCAGAGTTTGCTCAACGAAGCTGACGCGTTCGAAAAATACCTTCCAGTCCTGCGTGGCCAGGAAGCGAAGGCTCAGGATGGCGTTAATAACAAGGGTCTCGTCAGCAGACGGTGGAGCGTCTGATCCGTCTGCCTGGGGAATTGGAAGTGGATGGAGAGCGGTGAAAGGAATCTGGGTGAGATTAGCCAGAGCGGTTGCCAAAGTCTCTAACATACTCAAGCGCAGCATAAGGGGCAGCGCCCAAACTTCCCCGATCTTCAGTACATCCACTTTCTGATAAGCCTGGATGAAACGATTGAGCTGGTCAACATCAAGGCTGCTTTCAATGGCGGAAGCGAGGGCAGCGGACAGAATATAGATACGCGCCACATTCTCCTGACCGTCGAGCGCAACTTGAGGCAGGCGCCGGTAGTATTCGGCAGGCATGCCTTCTCTCACCTGGCAGATAGCCTGCTCGATAACATAGAAATTATCGAGTACCCATTCGGTGGCTTGGGAAATAGCTATCTTTTCCTTGCTGACCTCTTCAAAATGATGATAAGCAGAATGGATAAAGCCATCCAGTTTTTTGAGCCGGGTTTGAACAGGGCTCCCATGCGCAGCGCGGTGAGACAGTTTGATCGATTGAGCCAACTCAAGTGCCAAAACATCCAGGCGCTCGCGCGGAGATGCGGCAGTAGACGGCGCGAGGCGTTTCGTCTCCGTGTCAGAGGACAATGCCGCACTCTGCATGGTTCAGTGTCCTTTGATTTCTCGAGATGCCTTCTCAGCCTGCGTATATCGGGTTTCGTTGCTGGTGAGGTCTTGCACGATCATGAGGGCCGTATTGCCAAAGGAGATGAAACTGGTGGCGACGCTTCCATAAGGCCAGCGACCCTCTGCCGAACGGCCATGGGCGACGAGAATCACCAGGTCGGTTTTTTCCTGATCCACCATGTCGTGCAGCGTCGCAATGACATTATCACTGGCAATAATGCGAGTTTGCAGATTAATGCCCTGTAAGGAAAACTGGGATGAAAGTTGTTTGAAATAATGTTCGGCAGCTTGCTTGTTACGGTTTGAAATACGATTGACGAGTTTCTGGTCTTCATCGGATGGCGGAAAGCGATGAAGTAATTCGGGATTGCGGATAACCATGCCAAGGGTCAATTTGGCTTTGTAAAACTGAGAGAGACCGATGGCAACCGGCAACACCATCTCAGCGCGGGCGGAACAATCCAGGCCAACGAACAAGCGCTTGTAGGCATGGATCTTGCCAAGATCAGATGCGAGTGGCTTATACGCGCGCACAAGCAGGGTGGATTTGTGGGCACGTAGAATGATTTTTTGGACCACGCTGCTGACATTCCAACCGCTCAAACCGCTGCGACCGTGGGTGCTAAGGGCGATCAAATCCACGTCCTTGTTATTGGCATACTCAACAACAAGCTCGGCGGGCATGCCTTCCAGAATAGTATTGGTCACGTCAAGTTTGGAGTATTGCAGGCGAGCCGTGATCTGATCAAGGTAGACCTTGGTGACGCTTTTCTTTAAATGCCAATGAAGCGGATCTGTCGGTAACTCCCCCGTTTCTCTTGGACGTTCCAAAACGTGAAGTAACGTGAGGCGTGCGTCCACTGCTTGCGCAACTGCAAGTACATGCGGCAGCACACACTCAGCTAACGGTGAGCCGTCCAACGGGACAAGGATATGGCTGATCATGGCTCCTCCATAAAAAAACAGTGGTGGGACTGTAGTGCCGAAAATGTTTCCCTTGGTTAAAATTTATCAAAAATTGACAAGATTGACAAGTGGAGCAACCGCCAACCGCCTGAAGGGGACGGTGAACCGTAATTTCTGTCCCAACCGGAAGTAGCGGTTTTCCTTTTGGTCGTCGAGCGCGGCCTCCCGGGCCAGATACGCCTGACGCAGAAGCGATGCTTTGGCCAGGACGGTCCGCACCCTTTCCTCGAAGCCGAAGGGCACAAGAGAATCCATCAGATCACGGACGGCCGGATCGGTTTCCCACAGAGGCAGGATGTCGGCCATCTCCTTTGTCCGCAGGCCCGGGCTCTCCTTCCAGGCGCTTTCGATTTCGGAAATGACGGACCTGACCATCACATCCGGTTCAAAGAGGGACACGACCGCGCTCAGCCCCCGGCGCAGGTTTTCCCGGTGCCGCATTTCGGCGTGGGAGAACGGCTCGATCTCGACCAGCATCCGGTCCCCCTTCAAATCCACCTTCACCAGATGGCCGCTCTGCGGATATTCCAGCAGAGAGGGAGCGACCACCTGCAGAAATCCGAAATCCCGGTTATAGCTCTGCCGGTGGTGATGGCCGGAGAAATACACATCCACGGAAGACGCAAAGAGGTGCTGAACCTGTTTCAAACGGGCGCTGTAGACACCGTCCGTCCGCATGCCGTCATTGTTCGGGAGAAGCGGGTGGTGACCGAAGGCGATCGTCCGGGAGCCCGGATCCGTCCGGTTCTGCAACAGTTCGGTCAGCCAATCGATCTGCCGTTGGGAGAAACCGCCCAGGGCATTGGAATCGACGTATTCCGCCGTATTGATGACGATGATGCGGATTTTCCCTGAGGAAGAATGGCCGTCCCCGTTCGGGAATTCGAAATCAAAACTGTAATACCCCCGCATCCTGTCCGCCGCCTTCGTTTCGCCCGCCTGCATGTCGAAGCCGTGATAGGAGGTGGAATCCGGGTGAAAACGATAAACCGGGGAGCGGGCCAGGTCGTTCGGGCGCCGGACCGGGCCCGAGAAGGGGATGCCGTCGAGATTGAAGCTCTCCGGGCCGTGCATCCGGATGTACTTTTCCGGGTCGGAGTAGCCCCCCCCTCCCGAAAGATAAAGGGGGAAAAAGCCGAGAGTGGGGTCCTTCATTCGGGCGCTTCGCCCCAGAATGGGTGTTCCGAAGACGGTCACATCATGGTTGCCGATGACATTGAACCAGGGCAGGGAGGTGAGGGTGGTATCGAGGAGATAGAGGAACTCCCAGGCCTCGCTCATCAGGCTGACATGGACCGAATCCCCGGTGTGGATCATAAACCCCGGACGCCGGCTCTCCGCTTTCCGGATGTGGGCCTCGATACCGAGAAGCAGGCACTGAAAGACGGCGGAGTCGTATTTTTCCTGATCGGGATGGAAACGCACGGATCTGACAAACCGGTCCATAAAACCGCTCGTTGAACGGGAGTACAGATTGGCCCGTTCATCCCGGAGCTGTACGTCGGTGAGATGGAAAAAGGAAAAATCCGGTTGAAA
>Ga0180009_10004044_pt1 | contig 16344 bp, 11 predicted proteins | sample OS_PC_MetaG_FD_123537 | JGI IMG/M metagenome (GOLD analysis project Ga0180009, IMG submission 123537) | Groundwater microbial communities from the Aspo Hard Rock Laboratory (HRL) deep subsurface site, Sweden - OS_PC_MetaG | ecosystem: Environmental > Aquatic > Deep subsurface > Groundwater...
CAGCCCGGCGCTCCGGGTCAGGCCTGCGCCAAGCTTCCAATTCGTCAAGTTCATGGAACGTCCTTTTCAAGTTTTGGATCGCAGGCGCTTTCAGGGCGCAAATTTATTCCGTCCGGCCCTAACACATCGCAAATTCTGGCGCACGTTAAAGTAACGACATCTGAACGGGGTCAGCCGCGCGGCGGCTCGTATTTGAGAATGTCCTCGTTCTTGATCCATTCTGGTGAGCCCGCCTTCAAGGCCCTTTGCGCCCGCTTGGCGAAGATCTGCGCCTGCTCGACGTTGCCTTCGACGAAATAGGCCTGTGCCGTCATCGCATCGGCCCGCGGCCGGTCGCCCTGGTTGTAATAGCCGGTGGCAAGCAACCTGTAGGCCCGCGGATTGGGGTCATCGATCAGCGAGGTCTTCAACAGCTTCACCGACTCGTTGACGAGCCCGCTCTGCCCCGAATTCTGCAGCGCCGTGGCCAGCTGAACCTGCATCAGCGAATCGTTGCTTTTTCCGGCCAGCGCAATCGCCTTGCGCAGGAACGGGATCGACTCGACAGACTTGCCCGAGCGCATCAGCAGGTCGCCTTTGACCTCCCAGAAATACGGGTAGTCCGGCCGCACCTTGATCAGCTGGTCGATTTCCTCGAGAGCCGCCTCGAGGCCGCCGCGCCCACCTTGGAAATATCTCGCAATACCGCGTGCGTAACGGGCTGGAAGCGAGGTATCCGTCATCGGGTAGCGGTTGAGCACGATCGCTGGCGATTCGAGGTAGCCCGAGAGCTTGGCGCGCATCAGGTCGTGGCGCAGTTGCAGATCCGGCGGATCGATCGAGTTGTAGTAGCGGCTGCCTTCGACATTCCGCCGCAGCTGGTTCAGTCGGTCGGTCGCGACCGGGTGGCTGCGCGCGAACGGGTCCTTGTAGGTGTCCGAGATATATTCCTGCTGGGCGAACCGCTCGAACGTCTCGAGCATGCCCTTGCCTGACTGCTTGGTCGCTTCGAGCACCCTCAGCCCGAATTGGTCGGCCGCCGATTCCTGCGAGCGCCGCTCGGCCAGTAGCGAACGGATGACGAAATTCGGCCCCGACGCCAGGCCCGCCCCGCCGGCCGCCGTGACATCGCGATCGCCCGCTGCTATGCCGCCTGCCATCAGACCAGCGGCAAGGATCTGCAGCAGCAGCGCCCGCGTCTGGTCCTTCGCGATGCGGTGGCGCAGCGCCGCCATGTGCCCGCCGGCGATGTGCCCGGCCTCGTGCGCAATGACCCCGATGACCTGGTTTGGCGTATCCGATTGCAGCAGCAGTCCGGTGTGAACGAACACGTTGCCGCCATCGATCACGAATGCGTTGAAGGCCTCGTTGCGCACGATGCGCATGGTGATGCGCCCCGATCCGAGCCCTGCGGATCTGAAGATCGGCTGGGCGTAGTCGTTCAGAAGTGCTTCGATCTCGCTGTCGCGAATCAGCGGCAGGCCCTGCGCATTTGCCGGATTCACGCTCGCAAACACGCAGCCCGCCGCCGTGATGCCGGCCAGGACAGCGCTCAACCCGCGAGAAAAGCGCTTTTGAAGCCTCTTGAAGAACATCTGGCGGTTCCCTTGAAATGACCCAGCGTCATTGTCCGATTTCTCGGCCCGGAGCAGGATGCCGGTATCTCGTGTTCCGGTTCTGACATTTGCTTCCAATTGCGGCCAAGCTCCGAGCAAATGTCAGAACCATAAGGAACACTAGCAACTCCATGATTCTAGTGTAGCTTTTGCCCCTGACGTTTGATTTCGAGTCCAGCTGCAAGCGGGTGCCAAACGTCAGGTGCGCTACACTGGTCCCCGGCTGCTGGCTCCCCGTCGCTCGTCGCACGCCTTGCCTGAGGCGGCGCAACGGGCGGTAACGAACGCCGCGAGCGTAATGTCAGGCCGCAAAAGCGTCAACGCGCCGCCGATGACGACGCTAAACGACCGGCATCGGCCCTTGAATGCAGATGAATGGGCTATATTGCGGCGCCAGCATGGCACCATGTCCACTTGAATCCCTTGAATTCCGTGTATGCCGCCGCCGACGATGCAGCCTGAACTGGAAAACACACCGATGCCAGAGATGCCCCCTCCCGGACACAGTGCCGCAACCCCGGCACCGAACCGGCCGGACCGCACCGGGACGGCTGAAACTTCGCGCCGCAGTGACATCGACGGGTTCATGGTCATGGATGTCATGAACGCCGCTGCCGCCCGCGAACATGCCGGCCACCACGTCATCCACATGGAAGTCGGCCAGCCCGGAACCCCCGCCCCTAAAACCGCACGCGACGCCCTGCGCAGCGCCATGAACTCCGATAATCTCGGCTACACGCTGGCGCTCGGCAGCGATCCCTTGCGCCAGCGCATCGCCCGTCATTATCGCGACAGCTATGACGTGGATGTCGATCCGGCGAGAATTATCGTCACCTCGGGATCTTCCGGCGCATTCATCCTGGCGTTTACCGCGCTCTTCGATGCCGGCGCGCGCATCGCGCTGCCCTCGCCTGGATATCCCTGCTACCGTCACATCCTCAAGACCCTCGATCTGGTCCCCGAGCTGATCGAGACCTCTGCCGACGGCCGCTGGATGCCGACGTCCCGGGATATCGAAGACGCCGACCTCAGGTCCCGCCTCGCCGGCCTTCTCGTCGCTTCGCCAGCCAATCCGACCGGCACCATGCTGCAGCCTGCCCGCCTCAGCGAACTCATCGAGACCAGCCGCCGGCTCGGACTGTGGTTCATTTCCGATGAGATCTACCACGGACTGACTTATGAAATGCCGGCGACGACGGCACTCGCCTACTCGCAGGACGCCATCGTCATCAACTCATTCTCGAAATACTTCTCGATGACCGGCTGGCGGGTCGGCTGGATGGTCGTTCCTGAACGCTGCATCCGCGTCTTCGAGCGCCTCGCCCAGAATCTGTTCATATGCGCGCCGGCCGCCTCCCAGGTGGCAGCCCTTGGCGCCTTCGATGGCGGCGCGGAACTCGACGCCAACAAACGCACGTATGCCGCGAACCGGGACCTTCTTTTGCGCGAACTGCCTACGGCCGGGTTCGACAAAATCGTCCCCGCGGACGGCGCGTTCTATCTTTATTGCGACGTATCGGATTTCGGCCTCGACAGCCCGCAACTTTGCCGCCGCATCCTTGAAGACGCCGGCGTCGCGATCACCCCCGGCGTCGACTTCGATCCAGTCCGCGGCAGCCGCTACGTGCGTTTCTCGTATGCCCGCGCCGCCTCCGACATAGTCGAAGCCGCGCGCCGGCTTATCGCATGGCGGCAGAGGCTCGATGCAACATCGCCACCTCGCAAATGACGACGGCCGCTGCGCGAACGCAACGGCCGATCCTGGTTCGGTCAATTCGCGCAAAAAGTGCGGCTCAGTCACACTTGAGCCAGCCCGTGTACTTCAACAGGTTGTTGCTCTCGTCGGTTTCGTCGATGAGGTTGTAGGGATCGACGACGGCAAACACCGTAATCTGCGTCTCGCCTTTGTCGTTCTTGATATTGCCGGAAGATTTCAGGTTCGGAATGAGCGCAGAAACCTTGGTCGCGGTTTCGGCATTCCAAGCACCATTGCCCGGCAGGTTCTGGGCCTTCTGGAAAGCGGCAAGTGCCCGCTTGGAGCCGGCCCCCCAGTCTCCGTCAACCGAAACCGAGAAAGCGCGGTCGCGAAGGAACTGCTGCACTTTCTTGGCCAGTTCCTTGTCAGTTTCGAGCGCCTTGGCATCGGTTGGAAGCGAACCCAGCGACCCGCCCGTGAAGCCGTTGAAGTTGCGCCCCGTCTTCACCGAACCCTTGCCCATGGAAATCTCGATCTGGCGCTGTTCGCGCGGTTCGATCTTGGTGCGGCGGGTATCTTTTTCGATGAGATCGATGTTCTCGGGATTGTAGACCGCGACGAAGCTGCGCAGGAGGTTGTCGGCATTGCGCAAGTTGGCGTCGCCATTGCCCGCATTGCGGATCACGATCCGTCCCTCGACCAGGGGATCGCCGGTATTGCAGCTGACGAATTTGAGTTCGGAGTCCTTGGCCTCGATGACGAGGTCAGGCAGGTCTTGGGCCAGAGCCACTGGCACGAATGCGGCTGCGCCGACGACAGCGCCCACCGCGAAAAGGCTCGTTTCAACCCAACGTTTCATTTGTTGCCTCTCACTGGATAAAGTACGCCTTGAACTGCGCGGGACATTTGCAGAAATGGGCTATACGAATCAAGGACGCGCGCGCCGCCAGACCGATTTCCACATAAAGCAGTGTGGCGGTATTGTCGCTTTCCCAGCCAAAGCGCTTTGCACGGTGCCAACCAAACTTGCGGTGCCGCACGACTGCGCCGCTTACTCCCACTCGATGGTGCCGGGCGGTTTCGAGGTAATATCGTAGACGACGCGGTTGATCCCACTGACTTCGTTGATGATCCGGGTACTGGCCCGCCCCAGGAATTCGTGGCTGAAGTCGTAATAGTCGGCCGTCATTCCATCCATCGAAGTCACGGCCCGCAGCGCGCACACGTAGTCGTAGGTCCGTTGATCGCCCATGACGCCGACCGTTCGGACCGGCAGCAGGACGGCGAACGCCTGCCAGATCTTGTCGTAAAGCCCGGCATTGCGGATTTCCTCCAGATAGATCCGGTCGGCCTTGCGCAGGATCTCGAGCTTTTCCGGCGTAACGCCGCCGGGCATGCGGATCGCAAGCCCCGGTCCCGGAAACGGATGCCGGCCAACGAACCGTTCCGGCAGGCCAAGTTCGCGTCCCAGTTCCCGGACCTCGTCCTTGAACAGTTCGCGCAGCGGCTCCACCAGCTTGAGCTTCATGCGCTCCGGCAATCCGCCGACATTGTGGTGCGACTTGATCGTCACCGATGGCCCGCCCGTGAACGACACGCTCTCGATCACGTCGGGATAAAGCGTTCCCTGCGCCAGGAAATCCGCCCCCCCGATTCTGCTTGCCTCTTCGTCGAAAACGTCGATGAACAGACCGCCGATGATCTTGCGCTTGCGCTCGGGATCTTCGACGCCGGCGAGGGCGGACACAAACCGCTCGCGCGCATCGACGTGGATCAGCGGGATATTGTAGTGGCCCTTGAACATGTCGACGACTTCGCGGGCTTCGTCGGCGCGCAACAGGCCATGGTCGACGAAGATGCAGGTGAGCTGGTCGCCGATTGCCTCGTGGATCAGGACCGAGGCAACCGCTGAATCGACGCCCCCCGACAGCCCGGAGATGACTCTTGCGCCGCCGACCTGCGCGCGGATCGCGTCGATTGCGCTGGTGCGGAAATGCGCCATCGTCCAATCGCCCGGCAGTCCTGCGATTTTGTGCACGAAATTCGAAATGAGTGCCGCCCCGCGCGGCGTATGCACGACTTCGGGGTGGAACTGCACGCCGTAGAAGCGCTGTTCCTCGTTGGCGATTGCCGCATAGGGCGCCCCCTCGGACACGGCAACGACCTCGAACCCTGCCGGCAATCCGGTGACCCTGTCGCCGTGGCTCATCCACACCTGGTCGCGCTGACCGACCTCCCAGACTCCTTCGAACAGCCGGCAGGCCGCCTTGACCTCGATCTCCGCGCGGCCGAACTCGCGCGCGTGGCCGGCTTCCACCCCGCCGCCGAGCTGCGACACCATCGCCTGCTCTCCATAACAGATGCCGAGCACCGGCAACCCCGACGACCACACCCACTCGGGCGCCCTCGGCGTTCCCATCTCCGTCACGCTCGCCGGTCCGCCCGACAGGATGACGGCCTGCGGATCAAGCCGCTCGCGCGCAGCTTCGGCCAGATTGAACGGCACGATCTCCGAATAGACGCCGGCCTCGCGCACGCGCCGCGCGATAAGCTGCGTCACCTGGCTGCCAAAATCGATGATGAGAACGGTGTTCGTCATTGTGCGCGGATTCTCCTGGCCTGCGGCCGAATTAGGATCGCCTCGTAGATCACCGCCCCCCTTGCCCGTCAAGTTGACGGAACCTTCATGCGGAAAATCACGGGTTCAACTGCAGCAACGCAAAGTTGAGCGCTCCAGCGAAAGTGACCCAAATGAGGTATGGAACGAACAACAGCACCGCGAGTCTGCTCAACCGCCAGGCCGTCACCATGAAGGCGGCGATGGCAAGCCACATGAACACCAGATCGACCATCGCGCTGTCGATTCGGTGCTCGCCAAACATCAGATACGACCACGCTCCGTTGAACGCGAGTTGCGCAAACCACAAGAACAGCGCCAGGCCGAAACCCTTGGCCCGCCACACCAGCCATCCGGCGATGGCGATGAACAGGTAGAGCAGCGACCACACCGGCCCGAACAGCCAGTTGGGCGGCGTCCACGCCGGCTTGTCGAGACCCTGATACCACTCACCCGGGCTGAACGCTCCCGCAAACGAGGCAACGAGTGTCGTCACGAGCAGAAAGAAAATGAGTGAAATATATCTCCGCATGACCTTCCCGAACGTGCATGGCCTTCCCGAACGTATTGTCCCACCCGCTGAACTACGCTGACGCATATCCACTCGGATCGTCAGTCCGCCGCATCCGCTGCCCTGGCCGCAATCTGCGCGATTTCCCCCAGCGCACCGAGAACCTCGTCGACATGATCGTAGACCCAGAAATGCCCGCAATCTTCAAGCCTGACAAACCGGCAGTTGGGGATTAATCCGGAAAGCCACAACGAAACCGCCTCCGGCACGATCCGGTCCGCCGTACCCTGCCAGATGATCGTTTGCGCGCGGATCGCTTCGAATGCAACCGGCCAGGGCTGCGAAAAGATTTCGAGGTCGCTGAGCCCGCCGTCCGCTCCCTGCCGCAGCGCTTCAAGGGTCATCGCTATCAGGCTCTCCTGAACATGAGGCTTCTGCAGGATTCTGGAGTCCGCCGAACTGAGGCTATGCGCGAATAATCGAGCAAACAGGTGCGGGGCAGCCTTGAACACCCGGGCGCTGATTCCCGCCTGCAACGCCAGCGCCGTGCGGTGCCGCGGCAGGTCCAGGAAGAAGATGCGATGCCCCCGCGACAATCGCTTGAGGACTTCCCCAGGCTTTCCGGCGCTTTTTGCCGCCTCGAACTGCGCAACCGGCCCCATCGGACTGACGAGCCCGAGGCCGCAAATGCGGTCGCCGAGTCGTTCGGCCAGGGCAACGGCATAGGGCGCCCCGCCTGACACACCGAGCACCGCAAACCGGCCGAGCAACAATGCATCCGCAATCGCCACCAGGTCGCCGGCGCGCTTTTCGAGCGTCGGTTCATTGTCTTTCGGCGTCAGCCCGTAGCCCGGACGGTCCGGACAATAAAGCCTCAGGCCCAATGCCTGCGCGGGGCCGTCCGCGACATCGAACATGAGACGGGAAGCCGGTGCGCCATGCAGCGCCAGCACCGGGAACCCGCCGGCCGCTCCATAGGTGGCGAGCCCGAAGCGGCGCCCGTCGGCGAGCTCGATCGTATCGGCCATTGCTCATTCACTCTGCCGTTGCAGCACCGCGATGAAGAAGCCGTCCGTACCGTGCGAATGAGGCGTCAGCAGCAGCGTCTCCCTCGAGCCGTCTGCGGATACAGGCATTTCTCCTTCCATGCGCGCCGCCCAATGTTCAGATACAGGCGACAACCTGAACTCGCGATGCCCGGCGAGGAACGCGGCCACCTGATCCCCGTTCTCCTCGGTCAGCACCGAGCAGGTGACGTAGACGAGCCGCCCGCCGGGCTTGACCATCGGGGCTGCCGAAGCCAGCACCGCGCGCTGTTCTTCGAGCCGCAACTCGATCGCTTCCGGTTTCAGCCGCCACTTCGCATCGGGCCGCCGCCGCCATGTCCCCGATCCCGTGCAGGGCGCATCGGCGAACACCAGATCGAACCTGCCTTCGAGCGCCTTGAGCTGCGCCTCGTCGCCGGCTTCCATCACCTGCACGTTGCGCACGCCCGCCCGCTTCAACCGCTCGAAGATCGGCCGCAGCTGACTGCGCGAATTGTCGTAGGCATAGACCTGACCGGTGTTCTGCATGCCCGCCGCCATGGCGAGCGTCTTGCCGCCTGCCCCGGCGCAAAAGTCGAGCACCTGTTCGCGCGGGCTCGCTCCCGCGATCAGCGCCGCCAGCTGGCTGCCCTCGTCCTGCACTTCGAACCAGCCTTTGCCGTGTGCGACATCGGCCTCCACGTTGGGCGACTTGGCGGGCCCCTGCGGTGCGGGGATCCGAACGCCCAGCGGCGATAGCGGCGTTGCCACCGCGCCGAATTTCTCGAAGGCCTTGAGGACCTTTTCGCGCGTTGCCTTCAGTCCATTGACCCTGAGGTCGATCGGCGCCCGCAAACTGAGCCCGCGGCCTTCTTCGCCGGCCCTCCCACCAAACGTGCGCTCGAAGGATTGCGTCATCCACTCCGGCAGGTCGCCGGAAACCGCCAGGGCAGCATCTTCCGGGATGGCGCGTTCCAGCCCGGCGACCTCTTCTTCGCTGAGCGGTTCGATCGAATACTGCGAACCATCGGCTGCCGCCTGCAAAGCTTCTGGCGACAGGCCGAGCGCGTCACCCGCCGCAGCAAGTGCAAGCGCCCGCGGCGCATCCGAACCCATTTTCCAGGCAAACGAGTTTTTGTGCCGCAGCGCGTCGAACACCAGCGTTCCGATCGCCGTGCGATCCCCCGAACCGGCAAAGCGATGCGACCGCCCCCAGTCGGAAAGTGCCGATGATGCCGGCCGATGATTGACGGCGATGTCTTCCAGGACCTCGATTGCGGCCCCGATCCTTGCGCCCGGTCTCATATGCTTCCCCAGTGTTCCGTTTCTGACATTTGCTTCCCATTGCGGCCAAGTTCCGAGCAAATGTCAGAACCATAAGGAACACTAGTAACTCTATGATCCTAGTGTAGCTTTTGCACCTGACGTTTGGGTTTTGAGGCGAGCCGCAAGCGGGTACCAAACGTCAGGTGCGCTACACTAGAATCCAGAATTGACGACGTGCGCCGCGATCATGACCCAAAGCGCGGCGGCGGCAAACACGGACACGAGGCCGGCCACGGCCTGCCCGTTTTCGTTTCGCAACAAAAGCCCGAAGACGGCGCCCGTCACCTGCGCCAAGGCGAACAGCGTCGCAAAGAACAGGATGCGCTCGTCGACGATGCGCATCGCAAAGGCAAACAGGCTCCCCGCGTAGAACAGGACAGGCAGTTCGAATTGCGCGCGGTAGGCCGCATCGAGCCTGCCGCTGCCCGACGACCGAGAGCTCCGCCACCAGCACAGTCCTGCGACGAGAAGAGCCAGTGCCACCTGCACCAGCACCGGCACGATGATCAGAAACTGCGACACGCGCATTGGAACCTCCTGATTATGAGGTCAACGCAGCGCCCAACTAACCGCCGCCCGGATAATTGGGGCTCTCGCGCGTGATCGAAACACCATGGGCATGGCTTTCGCGCATGGCCGCCGGCGAGATCCGCACGAACCGCGCCCGCGCCCTGAGTTCGGCCAGATCCTTGGCTCCCACATACCCCATGCCGGCGCGCAACCCTCCGACAAGCTGGTGCAGCACGTTGTCGACCGGCCCCTTGTAGGGAACCTGCCCCTCGATGCCTTCCGGCACCAGCTTCAGCGTATCGCGGACTTCCGCCTGGAAGTACCGGTCCGCCGACCCGCGCGCCATCGCCCCGACCGAGCCCATGCCGCGGTACGACTTGTAGGTCCGTCCCTGATAAAGATAGGTGTCGCCCGGCGCTTCGTCGGTGCCGGCCAGAAGCGAACCGATCATCACGCAGTCCGCGCCCGCGGCCAGCGCCTTGACGACGTCGCCGGAAAACTTGATGCCACCGTCGGCGATAATCGGCACGCCGTGTTTGTGGGCGGCATCGGCGCAATCGGAGATGGCGGTGAGCTGCGGCACGCCGACGCCGGCAACGATCCGCGTCGTGCAGATCGATCCTGGGCCGATACCGACCTTGACCGCGTCCGCACCCGCATCGATCAGTGCCCGCGTCGCATCCCCTGTCGCCACATTACCGGCAATCACCTGCACCGCATTCGACTGCTTCTTGATGCGCGCCACCATTTCGATAACGCGGCTCGAATGCCCGTGCGCGGTATCGACGACGATGAGATCGCAACCCGCATCGACCAGCAGCTCGGCGCGGCGGAAACCGTCATCGCCGACGCTGGTCGCCGCCGCCACCCGGAGGCGCCCGGCTTCGTCCTTGCAGGCGTTCGGATGCTTCTGCGCCTTCTCGATATCCTTCACCGTGATGAGGCCGATGCAGTGGTACTCGTCATCGACGACCAGCAGCTTCTCGATTCTGTTCTGGTGAAGCAGCTTTCGCGCTTCCTCCTGCGCAACCGAACGCGTCACCGTGACGAGGTTGTCCTTCGTCATCAATTCATGGATCGGTTGGCCCGGATTCGAGGCAAGGCGCACGTCGCGGTTGGTGAGGATTCCAACGAGCCGGCCCCTGGGATCGGCGCTGTTCTTTTTCTCCACCACCGGAATTCCGGAGATCTGGTGAGTTTCCATCAGTTCCAGGGCATCGGCAAGCGTCGCGTCGGGCTCGATGGTGACCGGGTCAAGCACGATGCCGGATTCGTACTTCTTCACTATCGCCACCTGCCGCGCCTGCTCCTCGGGCTCCAGATTGCGGTGCAGAACGCCGATGCCTCCCGATTGCGCAACGGCGATCGCAAGTCGGGCCTCCGTCACCGTATCCATGGCCGAAGACAGGATCGGGATGGAGACGGCAATCGACTTGGTGACTTTCGAGGCGACCTGGGCTGCTCCGGGCAGGATTTCGGAAGCGCCCGGCACGATCAGCACGTCATCGAATGTGAGTGCGATTCCCTGTTCGCCTGAGATAAGACTCAGTGCCATGACGAACCTCCTGAGGTTTGAGGTAGATACGGGCCGCGCTTGAGACCCTGCGGCGACCGCCGGAAAAGGCCACTGTGTTCTGTATTAGACGCCTGATTCCCGGGAGAAGTTCGTCTAGCGGCTGTGAATCCAGAACACAAATAAGATTTCGACCGGCTCTCCGGCGTAGACGCTTCGGGTACGAAGTGTCGGCGTCGGAACAACAGGCAAGAACGAAAGCCGGTGCAGGCCTATATCACCTCGCCCGCGCTGCGCAAAGGCCGCGCGCTTTCGTCGCCTGCAACAACGAGTGGATGATGTTCGCCAGTCCCCTCGATGAGCCTCGCAACGCAGCGGGCCAGCACCGGAGCCAATAAGAAGCCGTGCCGGTAGGCGCCATTGACGCGGATCGTGCGGGCATCCGGGCTGACGAGGATGCGCGGCACATTGTCATCGAAAGCCGGGCGCACGCCCGCCCCGGCTGCCACGATCTCCGCTTCCGCGAACGCCGGGTGCAGCGCATAGACGGTGCCGAGCAATTCCAGCATCGAGCGCACCGAGATCGGCCCGTCGTCCTCGCTTTCGATGACCGTCGCCCCGACCATGAAGCGCTTGTCGCCCCACGGCACGACGTAGATCGGGTGGCGCGGATGCAGCAGCCGCACCGGCCGGTTGAGGACGACCTCGCTCGTGCGCACGATGACACGCTCGCCGCGCACCGCGCGCAGCCCGCTCAGCTGATCGCGGGCGCCAATCCCCCGGCAATCGACGAGAATGCCTGTTTCCTCGCCTATCAGGTCGGAGAACACGTCAGGGTCCGCCCCTAGAAAGACCTCGGCGCCGGCTTCGCGCACGCTTTGCAGCAGGAACGAAAGCGCATGCGGGGTCGCCATGTGCGCTTCGTCGGCAAAGTACAGCCCGGCGGGAAAGCGCGTACCGAGATCCGGTTCCAGCGCCGAAATGGCCACTGCATCGACCACGGCATGCCCCTCGGTCATGCGCCGGTATTGCTCCAGATCCGACCGGTCGCGAGCTGCGGCGACAACAAGCGTGCCGTTATTGACGAGTTCGGGATAGGCATCCCGCCACAAGGCGAGCCCTTGCCGGCCGTGTTCGAGAACGATGCGGGGCGCGGCTTCGGCCTCGCAATAGGGCGCGAGCATGGCGCCGGCATAGCTGCTCGCCGATGCCGCCAGCGGATCGTCCGCACGGTCGACAAGCCGCACCCGGTGGCCGGCGCGTGCAAGGACGAGCGCCTGCCACAGCCCGATCACCCCGGCACCCGCGACGGTGATTGGCGCGACCATGTCCTTTGCCGAATTCTTCACCGAACCTGCCAAAGTCGCTCCTCAACTGCTTTCACGAAGCTCAACCGCCGCGCGCGACGCCTTCGCGCCGCGGATCGGCCGCACCTTCAAGTACGCCGTCCGGGCGCACGACGATAATGTGCGTCCCCGACGTCATCAGGTCCGGCACGACGGTATGACCGAAAGGCTTCACCTTCAAACCCTGCCAGATCGCCTGAGCACCGAACTCGACTTCGAAATTCCGACCCCGGCTGCCGAAATTGACGAGGTCCGCCGTCTCTTGCGCGCTCATGTTCCAGTCGATCAGCGCGATCAGCGACTTTGCCACATACGTTATAATTCGCGATCCCCCGACCGATCCCAGCACCGACTGCAGTTTTCCTTCTCGATCGAAGACCAGCACCGGCGACATCGAACTGCGCGGACGCTTGCCGCCCTCGACCCTGTTGGCAATCGGCCTGCCGTCGCGATCGGCGGGACGGAAGGAAAAGTCGGTCAGTTCGTTGTTTAATAGAAATCCCGCCGCCCAGATCCCCGAGCCGAACCCGCCTTCAATTGTCGTCGTCATCGACACCGCATTGCCCGAGGCGTCGACAATGGACATGTGGCTGGTGCCGGAGCGCTCGACTGTCGCATCGATTCCGAACCGCCCCTTCGCAAAAGCCTGCGGTTCACCGGCCTCCGGGGACGCCATCGCCCACTCCGAAATGAGTTTGCGCCGCGCCTGGATATACTCCTCTGCCAGCATACCGTCCGGCAGTGCGACGAAATCCGGATCCGCCAGATACCGGTCGCGGTCCGCATAGGCGAGCTTCTCGGCCTCCGCGATGAGGTGCAGCGACCACGGGCTCATCGCGCCATGGCCGTTGTCGGAGAAATCGTAGCCTTCGAGGATCTTCAACGTCTGCCCAATCGCAATGCCGCCCGACGACGGCGGCCCCATCCCGCACACCCGCCGCTGGCGATAATCGAAGCAGACCGCCTCCCGCTCCTTTGCCCGGTAGGTGGCAAGATCGGCGAGCGTCATGTCGCCCTTGGCGTTCGGCGCCTCGCCCAGCGCTTCGATGATCGCCCGGGCGATAGGCCCGTCTTCATAGAAAGCCGCCGCCCCCTGCTCTGCAATCGCGCGCAGCGTCTCGGCGAACTCGGAATTCTTCAGGAGATGACCGACCGCTCGGGGAGACCCCGAATCATCGAAAAAATAGCCACGCGCCTTCGGCGTGAATCGCTCCGCCCCAAACCAGATCAGCAGTACGTTGAGGCGCGGCGAAACCTTGAAGCCGTTTTCGGCGAGCCGGATCGCCGGTTCGAACAGTTTCGCCCACGGCAGCCGGCCATGCTTTTGATGCGCAAGTTCCATGACGCGCACCGTACCCGGCACGCCGACGCTCAGGCCCGAGTTGACGGCGGTGTAAAAGCTCATCGGCTTGCCCGCGCGCATAAAGCGGTCCGGCATTGCGGCGGCCGGCGCCGTCTCGCGCCCGTCATAGGTGGTGATCCGGCCGGTCGCCTTGTCGAGGTGTAAGATGAACGCGCCGCCGCCGATGCCGGATGACTGCGGCTCGACCAGATTGAGCACCAGCTGCGTGGCAATCGCCGCATCGACGGCGCTGCCGCCGGCCTCAAGAATTTCGACACCCGCATCGACCGCTTGAGGATTGGCCGCCGACACCATGAACCGCCCGGCGGTCGCCGATGTCTTCGGCTGCACGCCGCTCGCGGCTTCCGGCGCAACCCGCCCGCGCGGCTCTTGCGCGGTCACCGGCGCAAAGCAAATGATGCTGATGCATGCGGCAAGGAATGCCGCGATCAATCCCCCTGGAAGTCCCCACACCCCATGACCGTGGCTCTTTTTTCCGGCTTGCTGTTTTTCATCGTCCGTCAATGGAAATCCCGCGACTTTGGAATGATGCGCTCGTTGCGCGGATGCCCGGCCCATCGGGGATGCGCACCGGCGCCCCGCGCATCCGCCTCATGCGTCCCGCGCGCCGACCCGGGATCGGGCCGCAAAACCTCGTCGGCATTGGCGATCGGCACGCGCATGTCTTTTGCCTCTTCTGACAGATGCATGAGCATGCCGCTGCGGTCAAACAGGCGCGCCGAGACGACATGGATGATATCCTCATGTCGTTGAACATGGCCCTCGATCAAGATCAGCCGCGCACCCATCACGATCCTGCGATAGCGCTCCAGCGTTTTCGCCCACACAACCGCATTTGCAACACCCGTCTCATCTTCCAGCGTCATGAAGACGACGCCCTTGGCGCTGCCCGGCCGCTGCCGCACCAGAACGACGCCGGCGATTTTCACCCTCCGTCCGTCCTTCATGCCGCGCAATTCGGCGCACGACACGACTTTCTCTGCCGCAAGCATTTCGCGCAGGAACTGCATCGGATGCGCTTTGAGCGACAGCCGCAGCGTCTGGTAGTCGTTGACGACATGCTCCGAGAGCGCCATCTCCGGCAGATCGACTTCGGCCTCCGACCCCTCTTCGCGCGCCTCCGCCCAGTCGAACAGCGGCAGCAGCGAAGGCGGCCCGACCGCCTTCACCTGCCACAGCCCCTGGCGCCGGTCGAGGGACAGCGATCTGAACGCATCGGCAGCCGCCAGCTTCTCCAGGGCCGGACGCCTGAGCCCTGAGCGCCGCCTCAGATCCTCGATATCAGCGAAACCGTTGCCGCGCGCGGCAACGAGCTTTTGCGCATCCTCTTCTTTCAGCCCGTCGATCAGCCGCAGCCCGAGCCGCAGCGCCGGCCCGCCCTTGCCGACATCCCCCGGCCGCACGTTGCCGCGTTCCTCGATCGTGGAAACCCCGCCGTACGGGATCGGCTGCGCGCCCGCCTCCAGCGTGCAATCCCAGTCGGAATGATTGACGTCGGCGGGCCGCACCTCGACGCCATGCTCGCGCGCATCCCTGACGATCTGGGCGGGTGCGTAAAACCCCATCGGCTGCGAATTGACGAGCGCTGCTGCAAACACCGCCGGATAATGGCACTTGAGCCAGGACGACACGTAGACGAGGAGGGCGAAACTGGCCGCGTGGCTTTCGGGAAAACCGTATTCGCCGAAGCCCTTGATCTGGTTGAAGCAGCGTTCGGCGAACGACTTGTCATAGCCGCGCGCCACCATCGCCGAAACCATCGCCTCTTCGAGAAGCCCGATGGTGCCGCGCCTGCGGAACGTCGCCATCGCCTTCCTGAGTTCGTTGACCTGCGCATCCGAGAACCTCGCCGCCACCATGGCTATGCGCATCGCCTGCTCCTGGAACAGCGGTACGCCCTTCGTCTTGCCGAGGATCTGGCGCAATTCGTCCGGCGGCCCGTGTTCGGGCGAGGGCGCGGGATAATGCTCTGGCTCCTGCCCGTTCCGCCGCCTCAGATAGGGATGCACCATGTCGCCCTGGATCGGCCCCGGCCGCACGATCGCCACCTCGATGACGAGGTCGTAGAACGTGCGCGGCTTGAGGCGCGGCAGCATGTTCATCTGCGCCCGGCTTTCCACCTGGAACACGCCAATCGAATCGGCGCGGCACAGCATGTCGTAGGTCGCCTTGTCTTCGCGCGGCACCTTGGCAAGCGTCAGCGAGCGGCCGTGATGCTTGCTCAGGAGATCGAACGCGCGGCGGATGCATGACAGCATGCCGAGGCCGAGCACATCGACCTTCAAAAGCCCGAGCGCGGCGATGTCGTCCTTGTCCCACTCGATGACGGTGCGCTCCTCCATCGCCGCATTTCCGACCGGCACGACTTCGGTAAGCGGCCCGCGCGTCAGAACGAATCCGCCGACGTGCTGGGAAAGGTGACGCGGAAAGCCGACGAGTTCCCGCGTCAGTTCGATGACGCTGGCGATCAGCGGATCGCGCGGGTCGAGGCCGGCTTCGCGGATATGGCTCTCGGGAAGCGCGTCCCCCGAACGCGTGCCCCACACCATGCCGGCAAGGGCCGCCACCGTATCTGCCGACAGCCCCATCACCTTGCCGACTTCGCGCACCGCCGAACGCGCCCGGTACGAGATGACCGTTGCAGCAAGACCGGCCCGTTCGCGGCCATAGCGCGCATAGATATACTGGATGACTTCCTCGCGCCGCTCGTGCTCGAAGTCGACGTCGATGTCGGGCGGCTCCTTGCGCTCCGGGCTGACGAAACGCTCGAACAGGAGGTCGGCCTCCGCCGGGTTCACCGCCGTGATGCCGAGGCAGTAGCACACCGCCGAGTTGGCCGCCG